>Ga0302319_10011025_pt1 | contig 17181 bp, 17 predicted proteins | sample Bog_T0_2_FD_203319 | JGI IMG/M metagenome (GOLD analysis project Ga0302319, IMG submission 203319) | Peat permafrost microbial communities from Stordalen Mire near Abisko, Sweden - Bog_T0_2 | ecosystem: Environmental > Terrestrial > Soil > Wetlands > Peat | place: Sweden: Abisko, Stordalen Mire...
TCCTCTGCGTGTTCGGGCGGGCGCGCGCCCCCCCCCCCTGTTCGGCGCCGGCGGCCCCCGCCCGCCCCCCCCCCCCCCCGCTCCAAACCTCTAGACGACCACCGGCTGCTCGCTCATGCCCGCCCCCCCGAACAGGCGCCGGTAGCGCTCGATCTCCTCGGGCAGCCCTAACGCCTTGTTGGGATTGTCGGATAGCTTGACGGTCGGACGGTCGTCGGCGTCGACCACCTTGCAGACCAGCGAGATCGCGCGCAACTGCCCGTCCGCGCCCGCCGGCGCGCAATCGGAAAAATCGTTGGTGAGGTTGGTGCCCCAGCCGATGGAGACATTGACCTGCCCGCGCAGCGCCCGCGCGGCGTCCTCGATGCGTTCGATGTTCATCGCGTCGGAGAGCACGACGAGTTTTTCGCGGGGATCGCGTCCCCGCTGCCTCCACCACGAGATGAGCTCCTGCGCCGCCTCGATCGGCGGTTTCGAATCCGGACGCGCGCCCTTCCAGTCAGCGACCCAGTCGGGCGCGTGGTCGAGAAAACGCGTCGAGCCGAAACAATCGGGCAGCACGACGAGCAGATTGCCGCCGTACATCCGCGCCCAGTCGCGCAACACCTCGTAGGGCGAAGCGCGCAACGCCGCGTCGTCGTCGGCGAGCGCGGCGTAGACCATCGGCAATTCGTGGGCGTTGGTGCCGATCGCCTCCAGCCCGGTGTCCATCGCGTGTTTGACGTTGGAAGTGCCGATGAAATTGTCGCCCAACCCCTCCTGCAACGCCTCGACGCACCAGCGCTGCCAGAGAAACCCGTGGCGCCGCCGCGTGCCGAAGTCGGAGACTTTTAGCGGCCCTTCCTTGGCGAGTGCGCGCAGCCGCTCCACCTTGGTCCAGAGTTTCGCCTTGGCCCGCGCATAGAGCACGTCGAGGTCGAACCGGCTCATCGAGCGCATCGCCGCGCGCGCCCGCAATTCGTTGATGATCGAAAGCGCCGGTATTTCCCACATCGTGGTGTCGGTCCAGGCGCCCTCGAACCGTAGCTCGTACTGCCCGTCGCGCTTGCTCAGCTCGTAGGCGGGCAGCCGGAAACGGGCGAGCCAGTCGATGAAATCGGGCTCGAAAATCTGCTTCGTGCCGTAAAACGTGTTGCCGGCCAGCCAGATCAGCTCGTTCTTGGCGAACCGCAGGGTTCGCGCATAGTCGAGCTGGTCGATCAGCTCCCGCTCGTCGACGATCTCGGCGAGCCGGACGTCGAGCGAGCGATTGATGAGCTGGAACGTCACCCGCCGATGCCGGTGCTGCTTCCAGATCATTTGCAACATCAGCAGCTTATAGAAATCGGTGTCGAGCAGCGTGCGCACGACCGGGTCGATGCGGAACGTGTGGTTGTAGACGCGCGTGGCGAGATCGGGGACCATTTGGGGAGATTAGGGGGGAGGCGGGGCGGCGACAAGGGCGGGGGGATAGATGATGCGGGCTCGGGGGTCGAAAACTGGCAACCCGGGCGGTATCTCGGCAGGCGCGGGACTGTAGCCGAGGTCCCTCGTGGCGAGCCTGTCGAACCAGACCTCGGCTGGAACAAAATTGGCTAATTTTGCGAGGGTTCCGGCAGCGTCGCCCGCGAGGTCGGCGACCCATATGCGCCAGGTTGGCATAGTTGCCACGTCATCCCCGTGAAAGCGGGGATCCGGTGAGCGACGCCGCGCTCTCGGGAAAACCATGGTTTTCCGCAATTCGCCGCGCCCTATGACACTGGGCCCCCGCTTTCGCGGGGGCGACACTGGAGGCTAAACTGGCGCATATGGGTCGGCGACCTCGGCTACGGAAGCGCCGGGTTCGTCTCGATCCTCGACGCGATCAAGCGACGCGTGTGCCTATATGGGGGAACACAAACCGTGCGCAGAGAGCGAAGCGAGCCTCGTACGACGTTCCAGTTGGTGGACAGGGCCGTACCGACAGCGGTCGCTGCGGTCACCGGCGCTGTGGAGTTGACCGTACACGTGCTGCCGGCGGCGGCGGTCATCCCTGGAGCGTCCTTCGAGGCTCGCTTCGCTCGCGCCTCAGGACGAGGTCATGGGTGGCGCCTCGTGACGAAGTCTTCGGGGGCGGGAGCCGCACGCGAGGGCTGACGTCCCCGCCATTGTCGCGTAACATCCCCCGTCATGCGTCCCTGGCTGCGATCCCCAAGACTGCTCAAATATTTAATCGGGCAGCATATCGTCAACGGCGTCAGCGTCGCGGCGGGCGTCGCCGCGGTCTCTATCGTCGGCTCGTCGATCCTGGGCTTCGCCGCGGCGCAGCCGATGACGCTGGGGGCGATTTCGGGCAGCGTCAGCGATTTTCCGGCGCCCTGGCCGGTGAAGGGGCGCACGATGGCGGTCGGCTTTGGGCTGTCCATCGTCTCGACGACCGTGATCGGATTCGCCGGGGGATCGACGATCGGGCTGATTCTGGCGTTCGGGGTTTTCGCTTTCATCGCCGGGATCGTGACCGGCTACGGCCGTTGGGCGCTGGCGTTGAACGCGCAGATTCTGATTCCCGCCGTGTTCATGCTCGGCCTGCCGCCGATGGGCGCCGTCGACCGGCTGCGCGCCGAGGCGCTCTACGCCGTGGGCGGGCTCGTCTATATCGGCCTGTCGCTGGGCGTCTCGGCGTGGCTCGAAGCCAACGACCGGCGGCTGGCGGCGAGCGAATGCTTTCGCGAGCTCGCCGCTTATCTGAACGCCATCGCCCGCTTCGGCGATCCGAAGGCGGAGCTTTCCGAAGTCTATGGCGCGGGCCTGCGTCAACAGGCGGCGCTGTCGGAGCAATTGCAGTCGGCGCGCGCGCTGCTGCTCTATAAGGGACGCATGGGCTCGGAGCGGCTGCGGCTGGCCGCCTCGATCGGCGTCATGCTCGACGCCTTCGACTCGCTTGTGGCTACGCTGAGCGACGCGCCGCGGCTGCGCGCGCTGCCGCAGGCGGCCGTCCTCAATCAGCGAGTCGCCGTGCTGCTCGAGGCCGGCGGGCGCGATCTCCAGGGCCTCAGCCTCAGTCTGCTCGCGCACGAGACGCCGCGGCTGCCGCCCGATCACGGCGTCGCCTTCGAGGCCGTGCGGCGCGAGGGCGAACGGCTCGCCGCGCTGCCCGAAATCGCCGATGCCGATAAAGCCGCGGTCGCGGCGACGTTGCGCCGGCTCGGCGCCGCGCGCGACCACGTTCTCAGGCTCGAACGCATCCTCACCGACGACGAGGAGGCGCGCGCGACGATGGTCGCCGTGCATCTGGCGGCGTTTCGTCCCAGCCGCTCCTTCGATCCGCAATTGCTCTGGCCGCATCTCGAACCGGGTTCGCCGTCGTTTCGCTACGCGACGCGGCTGGCGCTGGCGATGATGTCGGGCGGGCTCGTCGCCGCCGGGCTCGGCTACGCCGGCCACGGCAATTGGGTGCTGCTGACCATCGCGGTCATTCTGCGCCCGAGCTTCGGCCTCACCAAGCAACGCCGCAACGATCGGCTCGTCGGCACGTTGATCGGTTGCGGGCTCGCCTCCGTCATGGTGGCCTGCACGCCGCTGGGCGGGCTGATGGCGCTGCAGATCTTCGCGCTCGCCCTAACCCACAGTTTCGTGCGCCTCGACTATCGCCTGGCCTCCACGGGCGCCTCGGTGATGGCGCTGCTCACCTTGCATCTGGTTTCGCCGGGCGAGCCGGCGGCGGCGCTGGCGCGGCTCGCCGACACGCTCGTCGGCGCCGCGATCGCGCATCTGTTCAATCATTTCTGGCCGAGCTGGGAACTCGCCGCGGCGCCGGGAATCGTCAAGCGGCTGCTCAAGCGCGCCGCCAACTTCGCCAAGGTCGCGCTGGACCCGCAGGCGCCGGCGCAGGACTATCGGCTCGCCCGCAAGGACCTGATCGAAGCGGTGGCGGCCGCCGCCGACGCCGCGGCGCGCATGGACGGCGAACCGCCGGCGGCGCGACGCGGCACTGAGGAAATGGCGGCGATGCTGATTGCGGCGAGCGTATTCGCCTCCCGCGTCTCGGCGGCCCGCCTCGACCTGCAAGCGTCCGAGAGCGAGGCGGAGATCCGGGCGCGCGCCTGGGCGGCGGCTCGGCTCGCGGGCCAACCGGCGCCCGCCGACGACGACGCCTCTACCGCGGACCTTCGCCAGGCGGTCGAAGGGCTGGTCGCCACCGCCGACGCGTTCACCGTGGCGGCGGGCAGCGCTTGAAGCGAACGGCGCGGCGCGTCATGGGTAGCTCGAGTTCGACGTGGAAAGTTTCGCCATGCGCTTGATATCGGGTCTGGCCGACCTGCTGGTGTTGGCGCCGGCCTCGGTGGCGCTCATCGCCATACTCGCGCGCATGGGCGCCATCGGCGAGGCGGTGGCTTACGCCAAGGCGCTGCTCATCTGCCTCATCGCGACGTTTGCGATGAAATTCTCGTTCGCGGCCTGCGGCGTCGGCGAGGGGGTGCGCAGTCCGAGCGGCCATGTCGCCTTCGCCGCGACGTTTTACGGCTGTCTGGCGATGCTGCTGGCCGCTCGCCGCTCGGCGTTGGCGCGCGGGTTCGTCGCCGCGGCGGTCGCGGGGTTCGTCGTGCTGGTGGCGGTGAGCCGCGTCGCGCTGCATGCGCATTCGCGCTTGGAAACGATCGTCGGCGCCGCCGTCGGCCTCGCCGCGCTGGCGGTGTTCGCCGTCAACCGTCCCAAACATGCGCCCTCCGACGCGCCGCTGTCGGCGGGGTCGACCCTCGCGCCGCTGGCGCTGGTGTTCCTGGTCCTCGCGCTGCCGCTCGCCAATCACTGGAGCGCGGAACCCTGGATCGACGCCCTGGCCGAGGATTTTGGCGCACTGGCGCATCTGTGCCGATAAACCGCCCCTCATTCGTCGGTCCGATTTCCCTTTTTTTCGCGAACCGCTACGCTGCGAAGCATGAACCGATTTCTGATCGTCGACGACCACCCGCTGTTTCGCGAGGCGCTGGAAGGCGCGGTGCGGCTCGCCTATGCCGACGCCGACATATTGCAGGCGACGTCGATCGACGGCGCAATCGACATGATCGCGGCCCACCGCGATCTCGACCTCGTGCTGCTCGACCTGTCGCTGCCGGGCACGACCGGATTTTCCGGACTGCTGCGGGTGCGCGCCGCCTATCCGAAACTGCCGGTGCTGGTGGTGTCCGGTCACGAAGACGCCAGCGTCGTGCATGAGGCGCTGTCGCTCGGCATCGCCGGCTATGTGCCGAAATCGACGACGCGCAAGGAGCTCGCCTTCGCGATCCAGGAGGCGTTGAAGGGCTCGGTCTATACGCCCAAGACCTATGCGCCGCCCAAGGGCGCCGAGCGCGGCCGCGCCGGCGACAACGACATCATGACGCGGCTGCGCGATCTTTCGCCGCAGCAATTGCTGGTGCTGGACATGATTCGAACGGGGCTGCAGAACAAGCAGATCGCCCACGAACTCGGCATCGCCGAGACGACGGTGAAGGCCCACGTCTCGGAAATCCTGCGCAAGCTGAAGGTGCTGTCGCGAACCCAAGCCGTGGTGGAGGTCTCCAAGGTCGACTTCGCGACGTTGAGGAAGTCGTGAGCGCGGCTGAGGGCGCCGCGAATGGCGAAAGCCCGACGCTGAATTTCGTCCTCGACGGTCCGGAAGCGCCTGATTGGAGAAACCCCGCGGCGCCTTCCTGTTGATCTATGAACGGGGGGTCGGCAGGTTTCGGCGGACGGCTTCACGCATCAGGAGAAAAACATGAAGATCGTCATATTGGGCGCCACTGGCCTGACGGGCCGTCTTGTCGTCGAGCAAGCATCGGCGCGAGGCGATCAAATTGTCGCTTATGTGCGCAATCCCCATGGGATCGCCGCGAATTCCGGCTTGGAGATCGCAGTGGGTGAATTAGGCGATGGACTCGCCCTGAAGGCCGCCATCGACGGCGCGGACGCCGTGCTTGTCTGCCTCGGCACTCACGGGAAGAGGATGAAGAGGAACGTCGACCTGATGCAGAATAGCCTGCCGTCGATCATCAAGGCGATGCAGGAGGCCCATGTCCCGCGTCTGGTGCTGTTGTCCGCCTACGGCGTGGGCGATACGGCGCGCACGGCGGGGTTGATCGCGCGTGTCGCGTACCGAACGGTGGTTGGCGCCATATATCGGGACAAGGAGCTCTCGGAAGCTCTGCTGCCGGGTTCAGGACTGAAATGGACCTGTGTCTATCCCGTGATCCTGATCGATGGGCCGCCAGCGGACGCTGTAGAGGTACGCCCGATGACTCAGGTGCACACGGTGGCCGGCCTGCCGAAGGTCTCGCGCGCCGATGTGGCGCGCGTCATGCTGGATGCGGCCAGAGACGACCGGACCATTGGCCAGAAGCTGTTGGTGAGCAGCAAAGGTTCGGTGCGCTAGAGCGGTATCCGAACAAAGAGAGTCGCAGCGCAGACTCCCCCCCCCCTTGTGGGGGAGGGAGCAACAAAGGGCTCTGCTTGAACAGGAAACGCTCCAGGCATGGCGGCGCTTCAAACCTGTCCCGTCCGCGAAGGGAAGAAGGCGGACGCGGCGTCGCCAACTGCCGCCCTCGCTCCCGTCGGCCTGACAATCGTGCCAGCGAAAAGGGCCCTCGCCACGACCTGCAGAGTCAAGCCAAAAGCAACCAAAATCACACCTCACGGCTGAACCTGGGAAAAGGCGCGCTTCCGATAAAGTCAGATACGGCCCCATCCCCAGGACGTCACGCCGGCTGCGACCACTACGCCTCACGCCGCCGCGCTCGGCCGCGCCGACAGCGCGTCCTTCCAGCGGCGCAAATGGGTCAACGCTTCGGGTATCGCGATTCGCGCCGGCTTGACGAAGTCGAGCGCCACAAGTCCCGTAATGTCGGCGACCGTAAAGCGCTCGCCGGCGATGAACGGCCGGTCCGCCAGCGCCGCGTCGATCCTCTCCATATTGGTGAGCGCGCGGCCGCGATTGACTTCGGCCCATTCGCCGATCTGCGGCGACTCCATGATTTTCATCGCCGGATGGGTGTGGCGGAACGCCTGGGCGATCGGCAGAAACAGGCCCAATTCCAGCCGGCGCTGCCACATTTCCACCTCCGCGCGCTCGCGCGGGGTACGCCCGAACAGGTTCGGCTCGGGGTTCAGCTCTTCGAGATAACGGCAGATCGCGATCGATTCCGAAATTCTGTCGCCGTCGTCGAGTTCCAGCGTCGGCACCGCCTGAAACGGATTTAGCTCGCTGTAGGCGGGCGTCTTGTGCTCGAGAACGGCGAGGTCGAGATCGACCAATGGTATCGTAAGCCCCTTTTCGGAAACAAAGATTCGCACGCGACGCGCGTTCGGCGCCGGCTTCGAGTTGTAGAGCTTCACGACGTTCCTCCCCGCGCGAGCGGTTCGCGCGTTAACGAAATTGAGCAGGAATGAAACGATTTGCAATCCCCGCGTCAGCCGCTCGTTAACGATTGACAGCCATTATCCTTTTGGAGGCTCGAGTGGGTGTTCATCGGACGGTCATGGGCGAAGTCACGGCGGAAATGATCGAGAGGGGGCGAAAGGGCGACCCTGCAGAGGCCGCGCGTCGGCGCAAGATGAGCATCAAGCTCAAACATGCGCGGCACGCGCTGACGAGCGACGCCGCCGACGACCACGGACCCTACGACAGCATGGTGCGCCTGTTCGCGCAGAGCATTCAGAGCGCGACGCCCGCCATTGTCGCGCTGACCCTCGTCGTCGGCGCTGCCGCGCATATCTGGGTGGCCCTGCCGCCTGCCGCGATCTGGAGCGCCGCGGCGCTCGCCGTCACCGCGCTGCGTTACGGCCTCGCCGCAGCCTACCTGAAGCAGCGCAACCCCGAAGAGGCGGCCCCCTTGTGGCGGGTGCTGTTCACCGTCGCCGAGGCCGTGGTGGGCGCAACCTGGGCCGCATTGGTCGTCATCCTGCTGCAAACCGGGGACAGGGAAGCGATCAGCTTCACCCTGGTCGTGGTCATGCTGGTTGCGGGCATGATTTCCATTGTCGGCTCGGCGATTCCCGTGGCCGTCGGCGCGGGGCTCACGCCGATCCTGATCGCCATCGTCACCCAATTCAGCGCTTCCACGCTGCGCGAAACGATCATTCTCGGCCTGTTGTGCAGCGGCGTGCTCGCCTATTTCGTCGTGCTCGCCAACCGGCTGCATCGTAGTGCGCTCGCCGGCCTCTCCTACCAGGAGGAGAAAGAGGCGCTGATCGCCGAACTCGAACAGGCCAAACTCAATTCCGACGAAGCGCGCCGCCGCGCCGAGGGCGCCAATCTCGCCAAATCGCGCTTCCTGGCGACCATGAGCCACGAGCTGCGCACGCCGCTCAATGCGATTCTCGGCTTCTCCGAGGTGATGAAGGCGGAATTGTTCGGCATCCACAGCGTGCCAACGTACAAGGAATATTCCAACGATATCCATTCCAGCGGCCAGCATCTGCTGATGCTGATCAACGAGATCCTCGATCTCTCGCGCGTCGAAGCCGGCCGCTACGAGTTGAAGGAAGAGGCGGTTTCGCTGCCCGACGTCGTCGAGGAATGCCGCCACTTGCTGGCGTTGCGCGCCAAGACTCGCTCCATCCAGGTCATCGAGAAGCTCGACGGCGAGTTGCCGCGCATCTGGGCGGACGAACGCGCCGTGCGCCAGGTCACGCTCAACCTGCTCACCAACGCGATCAAATTCACCCCGCAAGGAGGAGAGATCACGATCAAGGTCGGCTGGACCAACGCCGGCGGACAATATCTGTCGATCCGCGACACCGGGCCGGGCATCCCCGAAGAAGAAATTCCCGTGGTGCTGTCGTCGTTCGGCCGCGGCTCGACCGCGCTCAAGAACGCCGAAGAGGGCACCGGCCTGGGACTGCCGATCGTGCGCGGCCTCGTCGAACTGCACGGCGGCGAATTCAAGCTGCTTTCCAAAGTGCGCGAAGGCACGGAAGTGATCGTCATTTTCCCGCCCGAGCGGGTGATGAACGCCCTGCCGCAACTCGACCCCAACGCCCCGACGGAAGCCGAACTCGCCGCCAAAGCGGCGCGGCGGGCGAAACGCTGGACTCGCAAAGAGGCGGCGTGAGGACTCACACGACCTTCGCCGGCGCCCCGTTCACATAAGTCTGCGCCACAGAGCGGTCGTCGCCCAGCATCATCAGCACGAACAGTTCCTCGTCGAGATCGCCTTCGATCGCCTCCATGCGATGCGCCATCGCCGGCGTGGCGCGCGAGTCGAGCACGACGAGGTCGGCTTCATAACCCTTTTCCAGCGCGCCGATCCTGTCGTCCAGTCCGAGCGCCCGGGCGTTGCCCAGCGTGAGCTGATAGAAAGCTTGCGCCGCCGCCCAGGATTGGCCGCGCAATTGCAACACCTTGTAACCCTCGCTCGCGGTCTGCAGCAGCGAATAGCTGGTGCCGCCGCCGACATCGGTGGCGAGGGCGACGCGTACGTCGGCGGCTTCCAGACGCTCGAAATCGAACAGGCCGGAGCCGAGGAACAGGTTGGAAGTCGGGCAGAATGCGGCGACGCCGCGGGTCTGCGCCAGTCTCGCCACTTCCGCGTCTTCGAGGTGGATGCAATGGCCGAAGATGGATTTGGCGCCGACCAGCCCGAACCGGTCGTAGACGTCGAGGTAATTCTTCGCCGCAGGAAACAGCTGTTTGGTGAGCGCGATCTCGGCGTGGTTTTCGCTCAAATGCGTCTGCACCCAGCAGTCGGGAAACTCCTTCGCCAGCGCCCCGGCGGCGGCGAGTTGCGCGTCGCTCGACGTAATCGCAAACCGTGGGGTGATCGCATAGCCGAGCCTTCCCCGGCCGTGCCAGCGCGCGATGAGCGCCTTGCTCTCGTCGTAGCCGCGCTCGGGCGTGTCGGTGAGCGCGTCAGGCGCGTCGCGGTCCATCATCACCTTGCCGGCGATCATCCGCGCGCCGCGCTTTGCGCTCGCGGCGAAGAAGGCGTCCGCCGATTGCGGCGCGACCGTGCAATAGACGGCCGCGGTGGTGGTTCCGTTGCGGAACAACTCGTCGAGGAAGAATTCGGACACCTGCGCGGCGTGCGCCGGATCGGAAAACCTCTGCTCCTCGACAAACGTGTATTTGTGCAGCCAATCCAGCAGTTGCGTCCCATAGGAGGCGATGACGCGGGTCTGCGGGTAGTGGATGTGGGTATCGATGAAGCCGGGCAGGATGAGTTTGTCCGAGTAGTCGTGGACTTCCGCGCCCGCCGGCGCGCGGGCGAGCACGTCGATGGCTTCGCCGACGTCGGCGATGCGGCCGTCGACGACGAGGATCGCGCCCTTTTCGAGGTATTTCCGCGCCCGCGCGCCGGTGCGGCGCGGCGGTTCGGGAAAACTCAGCAGGCGTCCGCGCAGGATGCGGGCTGGTTGGCTCAAGGAAGGATATCCTTCAAACGAAGTTCGGCGATGCGGTCGATCTGTTGCAGCGCGGCGGCGAACTCGCTCGCCGCGTCGTTGGCGAGACGCGCCTCGAAGCCTGCGGATATCTCGGCTTTGCTGCGGCCCTTCACCGCCATGATGAAGGGGAAGCCGAATTTTGCCTTGTAGGCGTCGTTGAGGTCGCTGAACCGTTGCAACTCCTCGGCCGTCAATCTGTCGAGCCCGGCGCTCGCCTGCTCGCGCGTGGAATCGGCGGTCAGTTGTTTGGCGAGCGCGAGCCGCCCGGCGAGATCGGGATGGGCGAGGATCAGGGCGCGCTGCTGCGCGTGCGTCCCCTTCGCCATCGCCGCCGCCATCTTTTGCGCCAGGCCCGCAGCGGTGTCCTCTTGCGCAGTCAGGCCGGCGTCGTAGGCGGCTTCAGCGACCCACGGCGAATGCTCGTAGACGCCGCCGAATTTCTCGACGAACAAAGTGCGCGTGAGTTTTGACGGCTTCCAGCCTCCCGGCGGCGTGTGTTTGGCGATCCAATGCCTGGCGATTTGCAGGCGGGTGGCGAACCATACTTTCTCGTGGCCGAGCGCGTAGTCGAGGAACCGCGCGAGCGAGGCGGCGCGGCCGGGGCGGCCGACGAGCCGGCAATGCAGGCCGATCGACAGCATTTTTGGCGCCGTCGTCCCCTCGGCGTAGAGCGTGTCGAACGAATCCTTCAGATAGGCGTAGAACTGATCGCCGGAGTTGAAACCCTGCGGCGTGGCGAAGCGCATGTCGTTGGCGTCGAGCGTATAGGGCACGATGAGCTGCGGCCCACGCGGGCCCTCGATGTAATAGGGCAGTTCGTCGGCGTAGGTGTCCGCGCAATAAACGAAGCCGCCTTCCTCGCAGCCCAGCGGTATCGTGTTGATCGAAGAGCGGCCTTGATAGAAGCCCAGCGGTCGGCTTCCCGCGACTTGCGTGTGGATGCGCACGGCTTCGGCGATGTGCTGGCGCTCCAGTTCTGCGGGCGCGTCACGATAGTCGACCCACTTATAGCCGTGGGTGGCGATCTCCCAGCCCGCTTCGTTCATCGCGTCCACCGCCGGCTGATTGCGCGCCATCGCGGTCGCCACCGCATAGACGGTGACGGGAATTTTGCGCTCAGTGAACATCCGGCGCAGCCGCCAGAAGCCGGAGCGCGAGCCGTATTCGTAGATCGACTCCATGTTCATGTGGCGCTGGCCCGGCCACGGCGCAGCGCCGACGATCTCGGAGAGGAACGCCTCAGAAGCCGCGTCGCCGTGGAGAATGTTGTTCTCGCCGCCCTCTTCGTAATTGATGACGAATTGCAAAGCGACGCGCGCGCCGCCCGGCCACGCCGCGAACGGCGGATTGCGGCCGTAGCCGATCATGTCGCGGGGGTAGGCGTCCGTCATCGTATGTTCTCTTCGCTATCGAGCCCCCTCTCCCGTCCAGGGTTTCCTTCGGAGACCCTGGACGGGAGAGGGCCGGATGAGGGCGCGTACTGCGCCCTCATCCGGCGCTTCGCGCCACCTTCTCCCGCAACAGCGGGAGAAGGGCAGGCTACACAGCCGCTGGGTTTGCTCAAAGCCGCATTTTCATCCAAAAGCGCTCAACCAGTTTCCAAATTGCTCCAGGGATCGCCATGGCCGATATCGAAATCGAATTCGCGCCGCCGCTGGCGCGCATCCGGCTCAATCGTCCGGAGCGGCGCAATGCGGTGAACAAGGCGATGTGGCTGCGCCTCGTCGGCGTTGCCGCCGAGATCGAGGCGCGCCCAGACGTGCGCGCGGTGCTCGTCGAGGGCGCGGGCGGAAATTTCTGCGCCGGCGCCGACATTTTCGAGTTTGACGAGGTGTTCGCCGCCCCGGGCGCGGCGAAAGACTATCTCGGCGCGATCGAAAAGGGGCTCACCGCGCTGACTCTGCTCGACCGTCCGACGATCGCGCTGTTGGAGGGCAATTCCATCGGCGGCGGCCTCGCCATCGGCATGTGCTGCGATCTGCGGTTTTGCGCCGACGACGCCCATCTCGCCGTCCCCCCCGCGAAACTCGGCCTGCTCTATGGCCCGGTCGAGACGCGCCGGCTGGTCGAGCTGATCGGTCTGTCGCGCGCAAAAGACCTGCTGTTTTCCGGCCGCCGCGTCGAGGCGAGCGAAGCGCTGGCGATCGGCCTCGTCGACCGCCGCCTCGCGCCCGCGACGCTGCGGGTCGAGGCCGAATCCTATGCCAACGATTTGGCGAGGCTGAGCCAGACCTCGATCCGCGACGCCAAGAAAATGGCCGCGGCGGTCGTGCGCGGTGGTGACGACGAATATCTGCGCGCCCGCATCGAGGAAGCGGTCGCCGGGCCGGACTTCAAGGAGGGACGGACGGCGTTCACGGAGAAGCGCCGGCCGAGATTCGCTTGACTCACGGGCAGGCGATGAACTCGCGATAGACCCAGCCGCGAGCGCCGCCCTCATAGGCGACATAGGCCCAGGGCTTGCCTTTGGCGTCCTCGCCCATACGCAGGATTTCGACGAAGCCGCCGTTGGCCAGCTTGTCGACGATGCGCCCGTCGGACTCGCGCACGTTGAGCGGGGTTCCGGTGGGGTCGGTGACCATGCAGCGCTTGCCGGCCTGAGCCGGTCCGGCGGCGGCCAGGGCTGCAACCGAAACGGCGGCGACAAAGGCGAGACGCATGGCGTTCTCCTCTTTCAGGCGCTGGCCTTGGGCGCCAGCGCCCGTTCGATTCCCTCGATCTCCCCTGCCGCGGCGTCGCGCATTTTCTGCTCGGCCGCGCGATAGAGCGAGACGATCTTCTCTCCCGCGGGCGTCAGTTTGGCCCCGCCGCCCTTGGCGCCGCCGGGATGCGCGGACACCAGCGGTAGGGCGAAGGCCTTGTTGAGGTCTTCCACCAGCAACCAGGCGCGCCGATAGGACATTTGATGGGCGCGGCCTGCGGCGGAGATCGAGCCGGTGTGCGCAATCGATTCCAGCAGCGCGACCTTTCCCGGGCCGAGGCGGCGGTCGGCGTCGAAATCCAGGCGCACGGTCAGGCGCGTCGGCATAGGGTTTCCTCTCAGCTTTCGTTATCGCCGCGAATGGGCGTAATCCCAGTACAGTTCGCGCGCTCTGCGGAACAGCGGCCCCGGCTGCAACGCGCGATCGTCGATGCGGCTGACCGGCGTCACCTTGCCGTAGTTGCCGACGACGAAGATCTCGTCCGCGGTCTCAAAGTCGGCGTAGCTCAGGGTTCGCTCTTCGGCCGCCAGTCCATCGGCGCCGAGCAGCTTCAACACCCGCTGGCGAGTGACGCCGTTGAGGAAGCTGCCGTTCGCGATCGGCGTCATCGGCACCCCGTCCTTGGCGAGGAACACATTGGCGGTCGCGAGTTCCGCGACATTGCCGAGCATGTCGAACAGCAGGCAATTGTCGAAGCCGCGCGAACGCGCCTCCATCAGCGCACGGGCGTTGTTGGGATAGAGGCAGCCGGCTTTGGCCAGCGTCGGCGCCGTCAGCGGCAGCGGCTTGACATATTGCGAGCGGGTGATGGCGATGCCGACATTCGGGTCGGTCAGCGGCGCCTCGTACATCGTCAGCAGGAACCGCGTCGATTCCGGGTCCGGCGGCACCGAGCCGACGCCGTTGCGCTCGGCCCAATAGGTCGGGCGGATGTAAATGGGAGCGCCCGGCTTGAACTTCTTCAAGCCTTCGAGCGCGAGTTCGACGATCGCTTCGACGCTCAGGGTCGGCTTCAGCCACAGTGCTGCGGCCGAGCGGTTGAGTCGCGCACAGTGCTGGTCGAGATCGGGCGTCACGCCTTCGAAGGCGCGCGCGCCGTCGAATACGCTGGACCCCAGCCAGAAGGCGTGGCTGCGCGGCCCCAACACCGGCTTGTTGCCCTCGAACCATTCGCCGTCGAGGAAAGTGTGGGTTTCCGACCAGTCAGCCATTGAGTCTCTCGATTGTCTTGTTATGTCAGCAGCTCGAGCGGTCGGCGGCGATTTCGCGCGTGCGGTTTTCTCTATATCGGCGCTGAGCGCTCCGACGTCCCCTCGTCGTTCCCATGATGGCGCCGATCTCATGCCCGTCAAGGCGTTGCGCATCGAGGCGCCGAACGTCGTTACCGTCGGATCGCTCATCGGGCGGAAAAGTCGGTTTGGCCGCCGTCACGGCTAACGTCGCCACGTGCCGCGGGACGCCATTCACGGCGCGCCGGGTTGCGCGATGACGTCGGCGCGGCCGAGTGGGGACGCGCCGACGCAGCCGAGACTCACCCCGCGGCCACGACACATTGCCGACATGCTTCAAGGACGACGGCGACGGCCAGTTCGCTGCGACGCCCGGTTTCCGGTGGTTTTTCGACGCTCGGATGGGGGCGGCGACGCGCCCGAATTGTTCGCACAATAATCAAGAAATGGCCGTTCTTCAAAAGTATCGATAGGTCGTAGTGAAATTGGAGCACAGAATGCCGGCTTATTCACGTAGTATCTACCGCCCATCTAAGGTTCGTTATTTTCCGAAATACGCAACACTGTCGATATTAATTGGAATTTGTTCACTTCCTGTTCCTGCTCTTGCCATCGGACAATCCGCTGCTGGCGCTCATATTTACTCATCTGAAAACACTAATACTTCCACGGTTTCTTCTGGAAGCGATGTGACAGCGATCGCACAACTTTATTCCGGGTTTGGCAATTTCACAAAACTACCTGGACAATGGTGCGCAGACGCTGTGTCGGCTTGGCTGCGCCAGGCGGGCAAGCCCCCGCTCGCGAACCGCATGGTCGAGTCGGCGCTTTCCTACGGTCCCCATGTCGCGAGTCCGCAGCGCAACGACCTCGTGGTGATGGCGACGCGCCGCGGCCAGTATGGCCACGTCGGTCTCGTCGTCGAAGACCTCGGCGACCGCATCGTCATGATTTCTGGCAATTGGAACCATCGCGTCGCCGAGGCCGTCGTCCCGAAGCGCGCCATGACCTTTGTGAGAACCTGAGGACGCAACGCCGCGCGTCCGCGAAGCCTGAGGCGCGCGGCGGCCTGGATCGTCGCGCCGCGCTGGCCCGGCCGGCGGCTCGCCCTACGGCAATGACGCTGGGCGCGGAATTGATCGGAGGCGGTAGCGCGATTGCGGCAAAGTCGATATGAGAGCGCGCCCTATGGATGCTCCCTCGATGTGGAACCTCGCCAACCCCACGGTTTTCCTCGCCCTTGCCCGGCGCACGCTCCCGGCGTTGTGGGTCATCACGATCGCGTTGCTCGTCGTCGGCCTGTGGATGGGGTTCAACGCCCCCGCCGACTACCAGCAGGGCGAGACGTTCAAGATCATGTATATCCACGTTCCCGCCGCGTGGCTGTCGACCTTCATCTATGGCGTGATGGCGCTGGCGAGCCTGGGCACGCTGGTTTGGCGCCATCCGCTCGCCGACGCCGCGCAGAAGGCGGCGGCGCCGCTGGGGGCGACCTTCACGTTCGTCTGTCTGGTCAGCGGGTCGCTGTGGGGCAAGCCGATGTGGGGGACCTATTGGGTGTGGGACGCCCGGCTCACGTCGGTCCTGGTGCTGTTCATCCTCTATCTCGGTTTGATCGCGCTGTGGCGCTCGATCGACGACCCCGGCAAGGCCGCGCGCGCCGCGGCGATTCTGACGCTGGTGGGAACCGTCAATCTACCTATCATCAAATTCTCGGTCGATTGGTGGAACACGCTGCACCAACCGGCCTCGGTGTTTCGCGCCGACGGGCCGACGATTGCGCCGCAATTGCTGTGGCCGCTGCTCATCATGGCGGTGGCTTTCACCTTCCTGTTCCTCTGCCTGCACCTGATGGCGGTGCGCAACGAGATCCTGCGCCGCCGCATCGCTCGGCTCACCATGATCGCGGCCGCGGAAGGCGACGCGCTCGGCAAAAAGCTGACCCCGGAAATGGCCCGCCCATGATGGACATCCCGCATATCGGCTTCATCGTCGCCGCCTATGGCGTCACCGGCGTAGCCATCGTCGCGATGGTCGCGGTCGTCTGGCTCGATTATCGCTCGCTGAGCGCGCAACTGGCGAGGCTTGAGGCGAAACGAACGGCCAAGGAAGGAAGCGTCAAGTGAGCGAAGCCCCGTCGTCCCGCCGCCGACTCCTCATCGCCGCGCTGCCGCTCGTGTTGTTTCTCGGCCTCGTCGCGCTGTTCTTCGTGCGCCTTGGCGCCGGCGACGCCTCGCGGCTGCCCTCGGCGCTGATCGGCCAGACCGCCCCGAAGCTCGAACTGCCCGGCCTCGGCGGCGGGCAGGGCCTCACCGACGCCGACGTGCGGCGTGGCAAGGTCACGCTGGTCAATATCTTCGCCTCGTGGTGCCAGCCCTGCCACTTCGAGCACGAATTCCTGATGGTGCTGGCGAAGGACCCGGATCTGAAGGCCAAGGGCGTGGAAATCGTCGGCGTCGTGCAGAAAGATTCTGCCGAGAATGTCCGAAGCTTCCTCGCCGCCGACGGCAACCCCTACGCCAGGATCGGCTCCGATTCCGACGGCCGCGCCAGCATCGACTGGGGCGTCTACGGCGTGCCGGAGACATTTATCCTGCGCGGCGACGGCACGATCGCCTACAAGTTCATCGGCCCGATGGACGCGGACTCGATCGAAAAGACGGTGAAGCCGGAAATAGCGAAGGCGATGCGGTAGGGCAACGATAGCTGCGCAACCCATGAACCTCGTCCTGAGCTTGTCGAAGGACGTTCCAGCCTGGACGAACGGACGCGCCACAAGCTGCCGTAACCGCGAACGCCTTGGGATATCAGCTGCTTGCACGACCCGCGGCGCCTCCGGGAGCGTCCTTCGACAAGCTCAGATTCCATGTGGG
>Ga0302319_10011028_pt1 | contig 17178 bp, 9 predicted proteins | sample Bog_T0_2_FD_203319 | JGI IMG/M metagenome (GOLD analysis project Ga0302319, IMG submission 203319) | Peat permafrost microbial communities from Stordalen Mire near Abisko, Sweden - Bog_T0_2 | ecosystem: Environmental > Terrestrial > Soil > Wetlands > Peat | place: Sweden: Abisko, Stordalen Mire...
GTGGCGCGGCGTGCAATGCGTGATCCGCGCCAGATCTTCAAAGCTGATCTCCAGCAAGCCCGCCGGCGGCGTTTCTTGAAGAAATGACCGCAGCCGTTCCTTCACATCCGTTTGTAGCTGGTCACCGGCCGGCAGATTCAGGTCCCCGCCAAAAATCTCCACCATCAATTGCAGCAGGTTCAGCCGGAACCGAAGTCCAACCTGTTGCGGTAGTTTACAAAGTTCGCCCAGTCTCACCGCCGCCGGATGGTTGGCCGGCACCAGCCGCAGTCCCGCCTCTTTTCGTTCCGCCTGCTTTAACAAGTCCTGCTCCCCCTGGGTGATCAGTCCCGGAAGCCGATCCGGCATGACCGTGAAAAAGTGCAGCAACATGCCGTTTAAACAACTCGCCAGAACCCGCCCGGCCTTGTCCCCTGCCACCAGCAGCGCCATGCCCGATTCCAACTCCACCCGTGCCTGCCCCTGCAGCCAATAGCCCGTCCCACTGCCAACCAGTATCAACGTCCACCCCGCGGTCTGGGGCGCCCATTCCTTCCCCGGCGCCAGGGAAAACTCCCGGACCACCAGATGCGGCGCATATGGCTGGTTCAACTGGTTCGTGGTTTCGACAATTTTCATACGTTCTGGCCGCTAAAATCAAATTATCCCAACGCATCCCCCCTTCCGAAAATCCGTTCCCAAAATCCGGCTTTTTTTACCCGGCTTTTTTCTCCGCCCCGATTTCCGCCCAACCGTTCACCGCCAGTCCGATGCTGCCTGACCGGCCTTGCTTTCATGAGCGAGAAACGTTTTCAGTTCATCATCGTAACCAGAGCATGTTACGAACCAATGGCGGTTCTGAAACAGAATGGCAACTGTTTTACTGGGGATTCCCCGCCCAGGTTGGCCCGTTCGGCCCGGCCCGCGTCCGGCTTTTGTCACGGGATTGTCACCATTTCGACAGCAGCCTGTAATATGATTTGCCCAGCCTTCGCTCCACATGTTTTCAGAAATAGCCCGCCGGCCAGTCCGCCAGTCCGGGGCGGGTGATGTCTGTGTTGGTTTGCCCGCTCGCTGTGCCCTTTTCGGCGCCAGCTTGGCGGCATCGTAGCGCAATATGTTTTTACCAAAAATAATCGGAGTCATAAGCTCTGTCCGATCCTCGTTATCGCCTCGCCTGCTCCCGGCGCTGTTGATTCTCCTTGGTCTGTCCCTTTCATGGCGGCTCCCCGCTGAATCGGTCGATAACCCGACCACGATGGCAACCAACGCCACCCCTCATTTCCCGGTCACCGCCTTTCAGGTTCAGGGCAAATACCAGCTATCCACTAATATTCTCATCCCCCTGTTCGCCCCCTACACCGGCTCAGACGTCAGCGTTGACCAGATCCTCCATGCGGCGTCCGCCTTGGAACTTGCTTATGTTCAGCAAGGCTACCCCAACATGAACATTGTCGCCTCCCCCAAGCAGATCAAGCACGGCATTGTCACCCTGGACGCCTTCCCCGGGGCCATGGCCCAGGTGGTGGTCGACGGGCATCGCTATTCCGTTTCCACCAATGGCGTCGAAGTGGCCATCAACCAACCCGCAATTTTGCCCCCGGCCGCGCTCCCGGCAGCCCCGCCGCTCAGCACCCCAACCAACGCCTCTGCTTCCACCCGCGCCAAGGATACGGGCCCCCGCTTCACCGTCGACAAGTACCAGGTATTGGGCAATACTTTGTTGCCGCCTCTTGCCATCAGTCAAGTCCTCACCAATGTTCCCGGCGCCTTCGGCACCAATGTGAGTATCGATCGCATCCAGGAGGTCGTTGCCCATCTCGGAGCCGCCTATCGTGAGCGCGGTTTTGCCACCGTTTACGTCGGCCTACCCCAGCAACGACTGACCAATGCCGCGGTCAAGATCCAGGTCATCGAAGGCCGGTTGGCCTCCATTGCCGTCAAGGGCAACAAGTATTTCAGCACCGACAACGTGCTGCGCTCCATGCCCGGCTTGTACACCAACATGATCCTGAACAGCCTCACGTTTCAGGCGCAACTCAATCAGGCCAATGCCAATCAAGACCGCCAGATTTACCCTGTAATTGAGCCCGGCCCGGATCCCGGCACCAGCGATCTCACCTTGGAGGTCAAGGACCGGCTGCCGCTCCACGCGAAAATGGAACTGAACAATGAGAGCTCCCCGGGCACCCCTGATTTGCGCGTCAATTCCTCCGCCGTTTACAACAATTTGTGGCAACAGGACCAATCCATGGGCGTGCAATACAGTTTTTCGCCCGAACAACTCAAGGTAGGCCACGAGTGGAATTTTTATGACCTCCCGAGCGTCGCCAATTACAGCACCTTTTACCGCATACCCTTGGGCGACCCCGATGCCATTGACGACGTGATCGCCGCCAACCCTGGCAATTTCGGTTACAATGAGGCCACCCGAAAGTTTAATCTGCCGCCCGCCGGCGACCAGCCCGCGCTCTCCATTTTTGCCAGCCGGTCCACCATCGATACCGGCATCCAAACCCTCTCCGACCAGACCATCTTTAGCGATCCAGGCGTGCGTTCGATCGAACTTCAGACCTTCCAGCAGGATGACACGGTCAATGAGGATCTTGGCTTACGGCTTAACACTCCGATCTCGTCCGCAAGCAGCTTTCACTCCACCTTGACCGAGGGGCTTGATTTCAAGATTTACCAGCTGTCCAGCTACAAAACCAATATTTTTACCGACACCGAAATCACCTTTGACAAAAATAATAATCCCATCGTGCGCTCCTTCAAGACTTATAGCCCCGTGCCCAACCCCACTAATGGGCTGCCCGTCGGTATCACCCGGTCGCGATTGAACTACTTGCCCTTTGCTTTCCGCTATGATGGCTCGTGGAACGGCACCAAGGGGGTCGCCAACTTTGGGCTGGGCCTGAACGGAAACCTCTGGTACAACGGCTCCAGCAGCAACCTGCAAACCGTGGTGGGCTCCACCAAATCCACCGGTCGTTGGATTTCCGTCAATCCCAGCCTCTCCTGGCAGTACCCAATCTTCACCAACTGGCTGACCACCATTCGGGCGGACGGTCAGGTCGCCTCCGAACCCCTCCTCAGCAATGAACAATTCGGCGCCGGCGGTGTCAACAGCGTGCGCGGTTATCACGAAGGCGAAGTTTTCGGCGATGATGGCTGGCACGTGTCGTTGGAGCAACAGACGCCGCCCCATACCGTCGGCATGGTTTTTGGCCGGACGCCGCTCGTGGTCCGCGGCTCCCTCTACATGGATTACGCTTACACTTACTTGCTGGATCCTCAAGGCCGGGCCGCCAGCACGCCGCTTTGGGGCACCGGCGTGGGCTGCGTGGCTTCCGTTGGCTCCTTCTGGGAAACCCGCTTTCTGTTCTCCGTGCCTCTCCTGAGCACCCCCACCACCCAGGCGTACCAACCCTTCTTTAATTTCATGCTGACCGCACAGTTTTAACGGTTGAAATCATTTGTTTCCGGATTGTCACAATAATTACCGCCAGCAAGGTGATACCATTAGCCATCTGATTTGCTATGATGATGAATCCATTAAATGGTCCCATCCGCGACGCCTCCCTGGTGACCTTGTCCCTGCTGGCCTGGCAGTTTGGCGGATGGTCCGCCGAGGCCAATCCCACCGGCGGCTCCGTTGCCCAAGGATCGGCCACCTTCAATGCTTCAGGCTCGCACTTGACGGTCAATACCTCCGCCAATTCCATCATCAATTGGCAAAGCTTTAATATCGGCGTCGGCGAAACCACCACGTTCGTGCAACCCTCCAGCACTTCCGTGGTCTGGAATCATATCAACGATTCCAACCCCTCTCAGATTCTCGGCAGTCTCGATGCCAATGGCTTCGTGATTTTGCAAAATCAAAACGGCATTTACGTCGGCGGCGCAGCCTCCATCAAAACCGCCGGCCTCGTATTAACCACCTCCCCGGCAGCGCCCAGCCTCTCCAGCGGCGGCGCCTGGGATTTCAATGCCTTGCCTCCCACGGTCCCGATCATCAATTACGGCCAGATCACCACCGCCGGCGGCCCCGCCTACCTGATTGCCGACAGTATTCAAAACTACGGCGCCATTTCTGCCGAACAGGGCCAGATCGGCCTCTACGCGGGCCAGCACGTTTTGGTCTCCACCAGACCGGATGGACGCGGTCTCAACGCCAAAGTCACGCTGCCCCAGGGATCGGTGGACAACGAAGGCCGCTTGGTTGCCGATGGCGGCGCCATTGTCGCCCAGGCGAAAACGGTCAACAATAATGGGCTGCTGCAGGCCAATACGGTGCGGGAAGTCAACGGCTCCATCGAACTGCTCGCCAGCGATAGTGTCAATTTGGGGGCCAATTCCATGGTCTCGGCGCAGGGTGAAAACAGGGGTGCCAGCGCCGGCGGTTCCGTAACCATCAAATCCGATAATAACTTTTCCGACCAGCCGGGCTCCGCCATCAACGTCTCCGGCGGCGTGCAGGGTGGCAACGGTGGCCAGCTTGAAATCTCCGCCTCCAACCTCGGCGTGATCCAGTCGCAGCTCGACGGCCACGCCGCCAGCGGCTTCCAAGGCGGCTCATTGACCATCGATCCCACCGCCATCACCCTGAATGCAGCCACCGAGAGTGCCGACAATGCGCTCATTACCAGTGGCGGACTTTCCCAGTTCACCGTCTCGGCGGATTCCATTACCGTCAGTTCCAGTTGGACCACGCCCGGCATCCTCTCCCAATTAAATTTGGTGGCCAGTGGCAATATCACCCTGAGTACTGGCTGGACGGTCGCCAACGCCGGAGCTGCCTCCCTATTGGACCTGTCCGCCGGCAACAACATCATTTTCAACACCGGGTCCTTCCTCAGCGCCGGCAATAATTGGACTTTGAACCTGCTCGCCGGCACTTCCGTGCCAGTGGGAACCCGTCCGTCCCACGTCAGCGATGGCACCCAAAGTGACGGAATCTATTTATCCGGCACGTCCTATCTTCAAACCCAAAATGGCAATATCAATTGTACCGCCGCGAACGAAGTCCTGATTGCCAGCGGCACTCTCGGCGCCATCCGCACCATCGGCGGCGGTAACATTGACGTGACCGCTACTTGGGGCAATGTCAATTCCGGGAACAATCCTTCCGGTTATAATTATTATGGCATTGCTCCCTTTTATACCCCGTTTAGTGTGGATAAATTCGGAGATATCAACTACAACCAGTCGTCTTTGGGCGGCATTAGCACCGCGGCGGGCGGCAATGTCACCATCTCCGCCGGCGGCAATGTCACCAGTTTCTTTGCCAGCAGCACCACCGCCAAAACGACCGCCATCGCCGATCCCGGAGCGGGGGCATTTGGACCCGAGCCCGGTAATGTCTCGATCACCGCGGGGGGCAATGTCTTTGGCGATTATCTGGTGGCCAATGGCGCCGGCTCCATAATGGCGAACCAAAACATTGGCAGCGCCAATCAAAACGTGGCCCTCAGTCTGGTCAAAGGCAGTTGGAATTTGAACGCGCCCAACGGGGATATTTATTTGCAGGAAGTCCGCAATCCCAATGGCGTTTTTGATAGTCCTAATTCCACCACCTCTCCCGCCTATCATTATTTCGACTACGATCCCAACGCTTCCGTATATTTGAACGCCATCGGCGTGAACTTGACCGGAACCAGCCTCCCCCGTCCGGTGGGCTCCGTTCCTATTATCTATCCGTCAACGCTTGCGATTGAGGCGGCTTCCGGTGGGATTACCCTCGGCGCCAATGTCATCCTGTTCCCTTCGGTAAATCAAAATCTCGCCATTACCACCACGGACGGAGGGAACTTGAACGGGCTGAATGCCAGCGGAAATAACTCAACCTTGAGCATGTCGGACACTTCCCATACCCAATGGGCTTCCAACGGAGGTATCTTCACTTCCACCGACCGGGGCGGCACACCCTTGGAATTAAACAACCCCAATCCCGTTTTGATCAATATCTCCGGCGATATGGATAATCTCAACCTGGTGACGGACGAGCGGACCCAAATCACGGTCGCCGGTAATATGAACAACTGCAGTTTTATCGGTCAGAACCTGCACTCCAGTGATGTCAGTTCGATCACGGTCGCCGGGCAGATCAACAACGCAAGCTCCTTCAATTGGGTCTTTCTGAGTCAGCCCATCCAGGCGGCCCCGTCCTCGGACTGGTTGCCGGCCGGCGTCACCGCTAACTTTTTGTCGCTGTTGTATGCCGCCGTGAATCCAAAGGAAATCGCCACCCTGAACGCGTCCGGCACCCTTACGACTGCCAACGCCGCCAACGAGGTAAAGAATAATGCGCTCTTGATCCTGCCGGGCACACTCGATCAAATGTTTACCTACAGTCCCGCCACCGGACGGCTCACACTGATCGGCCCCATGACGGCCGCCCTCGCAGCAGTTCTTGGCCAGCCATTGACGCTTTTGAAGACGGACAACAATGGCAATCCGCTGGTGATCAATGGTCAGCTTCAGACCGATACGGTCACGTACAATTGGATTCCGACCTCCTTTGTCCAATCGCTCTATACCGCCAGTCAGGGCGCCCCATCGCTACAAAATGGTGGCAACGGCTACATCGTGGGTGGCCCGGGCGAGTTTGATGTCCAGGCTAAAACAATTTCCTTGGGCAATTCCATTGGTATTCTCACCGAGGGCGTCGGGGGTAAGTACGCTTATCTGGCCCCTGACACCACTTCGGGCGCAAACCTCAATGTCACCATAACCGGTGCGGATCAAACCGAAACGGTGAACGGCCTTACCACCACGATCGACAGCCTCGAAATGCCCGCCGCGACCATTGCCGCGCTCGGTGGTGGAAATGTCACCGTGATCAGTCAAAATGGTTCGATGGATCTGGGCTCCCAGGACCTTCTCGATGCCGAAACGTTGGTTGCCGGACAGCATAATATCGCTCTGGGCATTTATACCACCGGCCCGGGCAATGTGGCGGTGACCGCCAAAGGCGACATCAACATCGACAGCTCCCGCGTGGCGGCCTTCAACGGTGGCAGCGTCACCGTCGAATCCCTGCAGGGCAATGTCAATGCCGGCAGCGGCGGAGCTACGGCCAGCACCATCGATTATTACTACGTGGATGCCAATGGCAAAGCGGCTAATTTCGGCGAGAGTGTTTATGCCAACGGTATCGTCGCCGAAACCTTGTTTACTACGGCCGGGATTACTGGCGCCAAGGAGAAGCCGGGTGACATCACCGTCACCACCCCCGAGGGAAATATTATCGCCAACCAGGGCGGCATTCTGCAGGAAGCGCTCGATGGCAATATTGACCCCGGGCCTCAGATCAATCTCAGCGCCGGCTCCCCGGGGTACATTGGTAATATTGATCTTGGTTCTTCCGGCGTGATCGGCGGATCCGTTTCTGCCATAGCCACCGGAAATATTACCGGGCTCGTCATTTCCCGCTTGGATTCCAACATTCAGGCGGGCCAAAGTTTTAACGGCACGGTGGTGGCCGGCCGCAACGCCAATCTTTCCGCCGTCGGGGACATTGAAGGCACGATCGTCGGCATTGGCGGCGTCAATGCCAGCGGCGTGGGCGGCGTCAGCGCGATTCTGCTCGGTAGCAATGTTTCCGCTAATGGCGGAGCCGCCCAGAATACCCTGGGCACCACCGCCACCGCCACCAGCGCCAGTACTTCCGCCTCCGGCCTGGCCAGCAATCAGGCCAAACAAGTGGCCGCTAGCGAAAATGACCCCGGTGACGACGACAAGAAGAAGAAATTGCATCCCCTCATGCAGCGGGTCAAGCGGGTCACCATCATCTTGCCCAAGACTTAGTCTGGATATTTCTTTGCAGCTTCCCATTAGCCCGGTCGCACGCCAGGGCATCCCGGGAGCGCGAAAAGCATGCCGCTTTCTGACATGCATATGCCAAGCGGGGGTGAGGCCGGCATGTCTGTTTACCCCAAAGGGGTCACGGCCTTCAGCCCAGCGTTGCCGTGACGCAGGAACGGCTACGCTGGGTGGCCAATCCCCAATGCCGTCAACGCTGAAGGCGTTGCGTCTGGGAGTCACCCAGGCGTTGGCTATGGGGCAATGCGGCGAGGGCGGATCATACCCTTATGTCATTTTCCGGGCGCGACGACCGAGCCAACGCGCTGGTTCACACCTATTTAGCCAAGTTTTCCAGCGCCAAAGGCGCGTTTCAACCGCAGCCCAGGGCAGCGGCCTGGGAATCGGCACCCATACAATCCCAAGCCCTGAATGGGCGAACCAACCATGCCCCAAACCTCGCACTGCACGGGATCAGTCAGGTTGACAATTCCTGACAGGCTCCGCCCCCCGGAGGGTTTGTGTGCCAACCGCATCCCTCTGGATTTTCCGACATCTCTACGGCGAAACCAGTTGGAAAAAGGCCCCCTTGTTCGTCGTGGCAACGTTGTTGGTGTATCCAAAACTCCCGTTGCTCTGAAACACGTTCGTGTATATCGGCGTCCAAGTTCCGGAAGCCAGATTGGTGGAGGTCAAAATCCGGAATTGCGCGCCCGGCGAACCATTCGTGCCGCTGATCGCCAATTTGCCGCCAGAAAAGGTGCTGCTGGTAAAGGTTGGCACGGCTCCACCGGTAACCACGACGTAACTGGTTCGCGTCAAAGTATTGGTCACCCCCTGCCCGACCACCGTCAAGCTCACGGTGTAACTGCCAGCCGAACTGTACGTGTTGCTGACGGTCACATCACTTTTGTTCGTCACCGAAATTCCATTGCCGAAATTCCAAATCCAATTCGTAATGTTGCCGGTCGATGCGTCCGTAAACACCGCCGTCAGCGGCGCCGCTCCAGTTGTCGGCGACCCCGTAAACCCGGCCGCTGGAATGGGGGAGACCGCCGCGACTGGCGTAAAGGTGAAATTCGGCGACGCTCCGGAAAAGCCGAAGGTGAAATAGCCCAGATAATTGTTCGTTTTGACCCCTCCCACCTGTCGCCACAGATCCATGGCGATCGTGTTGGAAATGGTTCCAGTGGGAACAATTCCCGATTTGCCAATGAAATTGTTCTGCTGGCCTGTCGTGTCCACAATGTCGGTGTAGGATTTGGTGGGGTCCACCACATAGTTTGTCACATAACTTCCAGCCGTTGGTAATAATACCGTGCCATCCGTCAGAATAGCCCCAATCTCGTTTGCCGCCGCAACCAGTGTGGCCGAGGATTGATTTGATTTAGGCAACGTGGAACCGGGCAGCGCCGCGTTCCCCAAATTGCTCGAACGCACTTGTGTGACATAAATAGCGCCTCCACCAAAAGTATTCGTGCCGCCCACCACGGCCATGACCACCCCATTCGCCCCGCCCGTAAACACCGAGTTGAATACCGCCGGATAAAAATCGCCGCTGAGATTCACCACCGTGGAGCCCCCCACGCCGATGGCGCTCGGTTGCCCAAGGTCAATATCGTAGTCGCTCTGGGCGCTGGCTTGGCTGAAACCAAGATAAAGGTCGCCAATGGTAAACCCGTTCCCCAAGGCGGTCTCGCCCGTCAAGGCCACGCTCGCCAGCAACGCAGTTCCATAACCTAACTTAATCAATTTGTTCATGGTTCAATTTAATTTGGGTAATCTCGTTAAAATGGCTGCAAAACTACCGGCAAAGCCCCGGGCAGGCTACCACTAAAAGGACATCATAAGACACTTGTAGGACATTTGGAATTCCTTCGCATTTGCCCGTTCCAATGGGCGTTTGCAGGAATCGGCCACGCGGATGACGATCAAACTGCAAATGTTCACCAAATCGTAACCCCAGCGCCGCAATCGTCACCCGCCAGCGGAGAATCGTCACTTGAGCGGCCGCCTCGCTTTCAATAAATTCCTTTCCGCATGAAAGTAAATGCTACCAAAGTCAGGCGGTCGTTTCTGCTGGCCGCATTTTTGACCGTTTCGTTCGCTGGATTGCGGGCGGACGACTTCAATGTTGCCGCCCTTCAAGCGGCTGCGGATAAAGGGGATGCCAGAGCCCAATACCAGCTCGCCACCTGTTACGCCAAGGGTAAAGGGGTGGCGCCAATTCCAGTGATGGCTGCCTCATACATGCGCAAGGCTGCGGATCAAGGCTACGTCGAAGCCCAAACCGATCTGGGGTCTTATTATGGCCGCGGGTTTGGTCTGCCGCGGGACCTCACGAACGCGGTGCAATGGTATCGCAAAGCGGCCGCCCAAGGCGACGCTCTGGCCCAGTATTGTCTGGGCGCCTGCTTGCTCAAAGGCAGTGGCGTGGATAAGGATGTGGCAGCGGGGGTCAAATGCTGGCGCCAGGCCGCTGAGGGCGCCTTGCCCGAGTCTCAATATTCCCTCGGCCTGTTCTTGATGAATCGCGGTTTCGTGGTGGATACCAATTACGTCAATTATCCCGAAGCCGCCAAATGGCTGCAAAAGGCCGCCGATCAAGATTATGTGCCCGCCATGAACAACCTCGGCTTTTTATATCAGCGCGGGCTGGGTGTGCCCCAAAATCCAGCCACCGCCCTCAAGTGGTATCGCCTTGGCGCCGAACATGAAGACCCCCGCGCGCAAGCCAACTTGGGTCTGATGTACGAAAATGGCTCCGGCATCCCCGTGGATCCCGTACAGGCCTGCATGTGGTACTTGCTAAGTTCGGAAAAACATGATGAGATCGGTCGGCATCAATTGTCCGATCTCAATCTCCATCGCGCCCTCACCACCAATCAGATGGCCCAGGCGCAGCAACTGGCCGAACAATTCCGCGCCAGCCACCGCAAAGCCCAAGACCCCGCAGTGAATTGAAGTCCTGCCAGGCCGACTTCCGGCCAATGGTCGGCCAATAACCGCCATCGACTGCGCCGGTTGAAAGGTGGCGTCGCGGTGCTCTCACGCAGCAAGAGGGATGGTTGGAAAGGTCCGGACGCCGGAAACCAGCCGGATTCTTAATCATTTCACGGAGTCACCGGATACCCGGACGCCAACAACTGGAGCTTCAAATAAAACTGACTGCCTAAAAGACCCTTCAAACTCTGGTCAATTTTGGGCTGCGCCGCCTGCCAGCGCGCCAGATAAGCCGGGTCGCTTGGATCCTGATCCGGCCCGCCTACCTCGTTCAGGAATTGTTGTTGCAGTTGGCCGAGCACCTGTTTTTGCACGTCGGTCAGGTTCAGCTGGTCCATCGGTTGGAAAATCAGCGGCGGAACCGGGGCGGAGTCATGGCGCAACCAAGGCCGCGGATCTTGCCGGGCCACGGATGTCGGTTCAGGTTCGGGTCCGGGTCCGGCTGTCGGCGGCGGTTCACCCAGCAGACTGGCAATCAACCGCTGTTCCGAAGCCGATGACCATGGCCCGGCCTGGGCGCCGGTCAAATGCAAGGCGCGGCGCTGGAACGCAAAAGCCTGGTCCGCATCCGTGGTCACTATCGAGCGAATGTCGCTTTCTGGACAACCCACCTCGCGCAGGTTTTCAATGAATATGCGGTAGTCCGAAGCCACGAGCTGGCTCCAGCGAAACTTCTCGGGCGTGACCGTCGTCGGTTTGGTCTCGGCTACTTCTGCCCGTGCCGTCATCGAAGGGATGCTTTGCGCCACCACCATCCGGCGCTCCGGCGACTCCTGGCGCTCGTCAACCAGCCAGACCACCACCAAAGCCAGAATCACATTGGCCGCCAGGGAGATTTTAGAAAATGTCTTCACCATCATCGCCTTATGTTGAATTTCTCGGGCGCATTGGTCAAACCAACGATCCTCTCGCCCGTCGGTGCATAAAATGCCCCCTGTGAATACACGTAACCGTTCAACTCCCCCGCCAGGCCGAGGACCAACCCCGCAGCCTTGCCGGCGGAATCATAATGCGGCGTGATCACCGAACCAATGCACGCCACCGTGCCATCGATTTGACTCGCCAGCGTTCCAAAGGCCGCTGCATTCGTGTCCGCACCCGGAAGCCCCGCAATCCAATTCTTCATGGCCGGCCGTTGCTGGGAACCGTCCCAGTGCGACTGCACCGTGAGACGCACGCTCACCTCTGGCCACGCACAAATGACGCTCTTGGAATTCTGGTTGGTTTGCTCCGAGATTTTCAAGCCGGGGTCCAATGCCAAAAGCTTGTCCCTTAAAGACGGTACCAACCAAGCCGAATAAATGGCGGCTGAATCGTGGCTTGAAACTGCATTGGTTCGGGTGTCATTCGGAGCGCCGGAAACTTTCACGCCCTCGTCCGATGACAAAATCAATTTCTTTAGGGCCGGAGGCAGATTGGTCAGGCCACCGCCTTCGTCAGCCGCGGGCGCCGCATTGCCGCGTGGCGCCTGCGCCAGGACGCAAGTGATTGTCCAGACGAACAGGATTTGTCTAAATATCATAGTTCTAAATATTGAGGCAGCCAAAGCGCGGCGTTCGCCCGGCTTCCATGCGCAAAAGCAGCAAGTTACAAGCGTTTCCATCCGCTTCCGCGTCGGCAACGGCGAACTCAAGCAGCGACGTCAACGCAACCCGGCTCCGCTCGCTTTGAATAACACGCCCGCTGAAAAGAAGCCAGCGCGGACTCGTCGTCCGCGCTGGCCGTGAACCTTAAACCCAACTGTAATTAGTTATGGGTCGGGAACGAGAAGTCCGTCGCCTTGGACGCGTTCATGAAGTTGATGTTGATCGCGACGTCGTTGTTCGCGGGATTCGAGCCATTGTTGACAATCTGGGCCTCGATGGAGTTGTAGATAACATTGCCAACCGTCTCGGCATAGGTGCCAACCACGTTGGCGCGACCGTAGAGGTTCTCATAACCCCAGAAGGAATATTCGCCCGACTCAATGGCGCCGTCGGATTCCGCCACACCATTTTCAGTCAACCAATTGCCCGTGGTCCCGCCGCCGATGCCGCTCGCATCCGAGGCCGACAGATAGCCAATGGCGATCCAGCCGGAGGCGTGGGTGAAGGGATCCTGTTGCGCCGTGCTGCCGGCAACCTTCAAGGCGTTGGCCACATTGCCGCCGCTTTCGTAGCCGTCATCCTGGCTGATGCCAGGATCAGTAACCGCAGTGCCGGCCGGGTTATGAGCCGCCCCATTGATGGACAGCACCAAGGCGCCGCTCGGCGAGGTGGTCAGACCGCCACCGATGTTGAACTGCACCACGGGGGTGTTCAAACCATAGGTGCTGTCGTTCAACACGTTCGCGCGCGTGCCGGAACCTTTGTTACGGCCAATCAGGTACACGCTCGTGCCGTTATCCGCCGCCACACCCGTGAAGAAATCAGCCGTGAGGGAACCGGAACCGAACAAGGCTTGCGCCTGAAAGGTGCTGATGTTGTGCAGATCGCTCCAAGCCGTTTGCGCCGCGCTGGCACCGCTGCCATTGTTGTTGTTCTTGGCCCAGGTGAAGGCGACCACGCCGACGGGAGCGCCGCCGGTCGTCGGGAACTGCACCAAGGGATTCGCCGCATTCGCGGTGACGATCGCCGGCAGCGCGGAAGCCACCGAGGTGTCGGCAAACGCCAAGTCACCCTGACGGCTGCTGCTTTCCAGAATGGCGGAGGTCGGGGCGGCAGTACCTTGATAGGCGGAGGCCAGGGCGACCGTGGTGACCTTGGTCACATCGAGCCAGGTTTCCGGAGCGCCAAAGAGGGGCGCGCCATCGTTGTTGATGGTGACGTTGGCCACCGAAGCCATGCCGGCATCAGACCCGCTCCAAGCGCAGTTGATGTAGGTGGGCGTTCCACTGATGTTGCCGTGGAACAACATGAAGTTGCACTTGGCGGCGGCGCTGCCATTGATCAGGTACGCAGTGGGGGTCGCGTCCCAGACGCCATTGGCGCTCGAGGGCGCGCTCAAGGCATTGAATACCGTGCTGCGGAAGGCAGTGGAACCGGTCAGATAAACGACCTGATCGGCGCTGGCTTGGGAAACCAGACCCAAGGCAATCAGCGAGGCGGTGAGCAAAGATACTTTTTTCATAATTTTGTTACGGTGTTTTGTTGTGTTTTGTTGTTGGTTGTACTACAGGGTTGGAAATTAAGCTTGTTTACGAGTGAATTGGTTGCGGAGCGAAAGCACGAGCAAACCGGCGCCAGCCAGCATGCCGTAGGTGGTGGGTTCCGGAACCGCGGTGACATCCGCACCGGTGAACGTCAGCGAGTCGCTGTTGTTGTTAAAGGTAAAGTAGCCTTCATAGACATCCTTGGGCGAGGTGGCTTGCACCAGCCAAAGATCTTCGATGGCGATACCGCTGCCATCCGTGGCATTGCCAATCGCCACCGTCGGGGTCACCCCCAGTTTGCCGACATAATTGTTTTGAACGCCAGTGGCCACCAAGCCGGAGAACGCCTTGGTCGTATCCTGCACGAAGGCGTTGCCCGTCGGCAGAGAGAGATCGCCCGCGATCACGCCCGCCGCGCCGGTCAAAGTGGCCGAGGACAGGTTCTTGGTCACGCTGGAACCAGCCGCCGCATTGTTCCCAGCCGCGATCGCGGCCGCACTGCGGAGCTGCGTGGCATAAGCGTTGCCCTGGCCAAAGGTGTTGTTACCGCCGATGACTGACATGTTGACGCCGTTGGCGCTGGCGAAAACGCTGCTAAACGCGCTCAGCTCAGACGAACTCAGGAGGCTGGAAAGATCCACCACCGAAGTCTGGCCAACAATGCTGGACGCCTGACCGAGGTCAATGACGATATCGCTCGTCGCCGACGCCTGCGTGAATCCGAGATACAGCTCATCCGTTGCGTACTGAGCTTGAACCGCCGAAGCACTGACTAAACCGAGTGCAACCAACAAGGCTGCTTTATACGAATTTTTCATGTTTTTTTGTTTGTTGAGTTTTTTTGGGGCACGCCACGAATTGTGGTGATCGTGATAAGAGTATCAGTTTCGCCGAAGAATTAAATCATGCCAGAAGACATGCTGCGTCTGTTTTAAGACACGACTTTTATATTTGTAAATTATTCGCGTATAACAGTTTGTAACAATTTTCGACGCCCTCGTTTTTGCTCCATCAGGGTTTGTTTCAAGAAGGTCACAATGAAAGAAGGGCAGCCGTCCCGCCTGCCCCCCTGAAGTTTGGCCCCCACCCACTTGATAAACGCTTATTGCAGCCTTAAGGCCCCCGTTTCCGAATCGTAACGTGCCAAAAAGGCCAATAAAGTGCACCCTTCCGCCCAACGACATTATGAAGTCTCTTTCCGATATACCGCAATTCTCCTATGCTCAGATTCTCCTCCTCGCCTTGCTCCTGACCACGCGCCCAGCCGGCGCTGCCAACACGGTGTACGCATGGGGCGGCGGGACAATCGTCAACCCTTCTGATTTCAATCAAGCGGGCCAATCGATCATCCCGGCCAACTTGACCAATGCGATCTTGGTGGCTGGCGGCTGGCGGCACAGTCTCGCCCTCAAAGCCGACGGTACCCTCCAAGGCTGGGGCGATGACTTGTCTGCGCAGACCGACTTTCCCCCCGGAAGCAAATACGTGGCCATTGCCTGCGGACGCAACCATAGCCTGGCGCTGCAATCCAACGGCATCGTCCTCGCCACCGGTGATGATACTTATGGTCAGATCGACGTGCCCTCCAGCCTGAGCAACGCCGTGGCCGTGGCGTGTGGCTGGTACCATAGCCTGGTTCTGAAAAGCGACGGCACCGTGCAGTCATGGGGCACCAGCACCAACCCCGCTGACTTCGGCAGTAACGACAACTACGGCCAATCTTCGGTCCCCCCCGGACTGAACAACGTGGTCGCCATTGCCGGCGGCGGCTGGCATAGCGTGGCGCTCAAAGCTGACGGCACTGTGTCCTGCTGGGGACGTAATGATTCCGGCGAAAGCACCATTCCATCAGGTCTCTCCAATGTGGTGGCGATCGCCGCCACCACCGACGACAGCGTGGCCCTCGAAGCCAATGGCAAAATCGTCGTCTGGGGTGACAATACCTATGGTCAGGCAAGCGTGCCCCCCAACCTCACCAATGGCATCGCGACCATCGCCGCCGGGGGTTGGCATTGTCTGGCCCTGAAAACCAACGGTATCGTGGTGTCTTGGGGTGCCAGTGTCGGTTCCTATCCGGCTGTGGATTATGGCCAGACCAACGTGCCGGTCGGTTTGACCAATGTCATCCGCATTGCCGGTGGATTGGTAAATAGCTTGGTCCTGAAAGGCGGAGGACCGCCTCCGATCAAGGCATTCTTCACCAGCCAGCGCTTCACCACCAATGGCTTCCTCGCCACTCTGCCCACGAGCGTTGGCCGAACCTACCGTCTGGAATACCAAAATGCCCTTACCAACCAGAATTGGACCGCCTTACCCCTCCAATTCGGGTCCGGCGGCTCACAACCATTCGTTGATCCCACCCCCTCATCATCCCAGCGCTTTTACCGCATCAGCCGCTGGTGAAAAGCCCTGCCGTAGCGCGGCTTGGTGGGCCGCGGCAGCGTTGTCATTCAGGGCTCCCCCTTCGTAACCATAACGTAACCATCGCGTCGTATAACCGTCACCTGTAGTATCTACCTTCCGCCGATGCGAATTTTAGAGCGTTTAATGAAATATTGCGGCCATCTGGAGCGAGCCGTTTTGGGTTTTGGCCAGGCTCCGGCGAAAGCGCAGGTTCAAAGCAATCCTGTGACCGAGCCGAAACGAAGCCAAAAGGCAAAAAGACCGCTTCCGTCTTCCCTCCAGCTGGATGGCTACAGTATTTCTTTAAACGTAAAGGCTCTAGACTCGGAAAGTCGGCGATACACCCCGTTGCCAAGACCGGGGTTGAGCGGAATGGCTGCCGTCGCCGTGGCCTCAATCTTTTTTCCCGCTCAGCACGCCCTGGCCACAGATTCTGCCACCAATGCCGTCTCCACCGCGCCTTCCGATCCGGTTTTGGGCCTCATGCTGGAAAAAGGCATGATCACCGAGGACGAGGCTAATCGGGTGCAGGCCCTGGCCGATGCTCGGCGGACCAATATGGCCGCCGAGTACGCCCCGGAAAATTCCCGCTGGAAGATCAGCCCCGGCATCAAAAGCGTCGAACTCTTTGGCGATCTCCGCGTGCGCTACGAAGGCCGCTCGGAAACGGCTCCGTTTGGCGGCCAGATTAACGATGACCGGTTTCGCTATTCAGTCAGATTAGGCTTGCGCGGCGACGCTTTGGAGGATTTCTATTATGGTTTCCGGCTCGAAACCTCCTCCAACCCTCGCTCGACGTGGGTGACCATGGCCAGCTCCAGCCCCGACCCCTACGGCAAATCTGCCGCCGGCATTAATAT
>Ga0302319_10011029_pt1 | contig 17178 bp, 20 predicted proteins | sample Bog_T0_2_FD_203319 | JGI IMG/M metagenome (GOLD analysis project Ga0302319, IMG submission 203319) | Peat permafrost microbial communities from Stordalen Mire near Abisko, Sweden - Bog_T0_2 | ecosystem: Environmental > Terrestrial > Soil > Wetlands > Peat | place: Sweden: Abisko, Stordalen Mire...
CCAATCAATGGTGCAACTGCACAAGATCGTCTGGGGCTGGTCCCAGTCTTTCCGGCACACAACGGCCAAGCAGATATTTGAGCGTCTCGATAAAGATATCGATAAGCGAATCGTCGCCCTCAATGCGGAAGCGAATCGTTTGATCCCAGCGGGCGACGCCGCGACGGGTCGCCGCGTAATGGGGCTGCACCTATTGGCCGATGCCGCCGGCATCGGGATTGTTCTAACGGAACGACTTTTTACTGCTCACCATGAAGCTCCGGCGCGCGAGGTCGGCGCGAGGTTTGTGCGCACCTGACAGGACAATATCAGCCGCGACCTGCCGATGATGGCAGCAAACGGTGCCCACGCCGATCCAAAGCGCCACTCGACGCCGATTGAAAGCGCCACCTGAGGCCGATGAAATCGCCACCTGAGGCCAATTGAAATCGCCACCCGACGCCGATGATTTCGCCACCCTGGCCGAAGGTGCGGGACCGTTGCTGACATCGTAGTAATCGCAAGTATTGTCGCCCCTTTTATCGAAACAGGGGGAGACGATGCCGAGAGCGAGGTCGGAGATGCGGCGGATCAGGGAAGTTTTACGGCTATCTGCCATTGTTGGCGAAAACATCAGCGCGATTGCGCGTGGCGGTAAGCTGGCGCGTTCGACGGTGAGAGACTATCTGGATCGGGCGAAGGCCGCCGGGATTGATGCGGCGAAAGCGGCAGAGATGACCGACGATGCCCTGGAAGCGGCGCTGTTTCCACCGCTGACCGAGGCGAAGCGCCCGATGCCGGATTGGGCCAAGATCGATGAGGAGTTGCGGCGCCACAAGCATGTAACCCGCGAACTGCTGTGGCGCGAGCACAAGAACGACCACCCCGACGGGTACGAGCTCAGCCGGTTCAAGCAGTTGCTGAAGGACTGGCAGAAGGGCTCGGGGCGCGGTCTGTCGATGCGCCAGGTGCATCACGCCGGCGAGGCGGTCGAGGTGGACTGGGCCGGCGACACCTTCACCATTTTTGATCAGGGTGCCGAGCGCGAGGTGCATATCTTCGTCGCCTGTCTGCCCTGCTCCGGGCTGATCTACGCCGAGGGAAGCTGGACGGAAGGACAGGAAGACTGGCTATCTGCCCATGTGAGACTGTTTTCCTTCATCGGCGGTGTGACCGCCAAAGTGGTGCCTGACAATCTTAAAACCGGGGTCACCCATGCGTCCTACTGGGACCCGGTGATCAACGCCAGTTACGCGGCGCTGATCAAGTATTATGGCACTGTCGTGCTGCCGGCACGGGTCAGAAAACCACGAGACAAACCGTCTGCGGAGAGCGCGGTGATCCAGGCTTATCGCTGGCTTCTGGCGCCGTTGCGCAACCAACAGTTCTTTGCGTTGGCGGACTTCAACACGGCGCTCTGGGCCCGCGTCACCGAACTGAACGACCGGCCAATGGCACCGCCACGCGACGGCAGCCGGCGGGCTCTGTTCGAATCAGTCGAGCGGGCGGCACTCAAGCCCTTGCCAACAGAGCCTTACGTCATGGGCGAGTGGCAGATCGGCTGCAAGGTCAATGTCGATTACCACATCGTCCTCGACCGCCGGTATGTGTATTCGGTTCCTTATGCCCTGGTCCACAAGGATGTCGATGCCTTCATGACCAAGACCTGCGTGCAGATTTACCATCGCGGCACACGGGTCGCCAGCCATCCCCGACTGATCGGGCAAAAGCACGTATCGACACTGGCCGAGCACATGCCGCCGGCACACGCCGCCATCGCCAAACGCACGCCGGATTGGCTGCGTGCGGAAGCGGGCAAGATCGGCGTGGCGACCCGTGAATATGTCGAGCGACTGCTGACCGGCCGCGATCATATCGAGCAGGGCGTCCGCTCCTGCCTGGGCATTCTGCGCCTGGCCGGTAAATACCCGGACCGCATCGAGGCGGCCTGCCAGCGTGCGCTCGTCGCCGGCGCCCGATCGTCCGGCTACGTCGAAAATCTGCTCAAGCATGGACGCCCGCTGCCTGAAACCACCGGCGACGACGGCGCCGGCCACCACGCCAATCTTCATCCACCCGGAACCTTCCATTGAGGAGACCTGTGATGCTTCACCAAACCATTGAAAAGCTTCATGCCCTGCGGCTCACGGCAATGGCCGACGCCCTGCAGACGCAGATGACGCAGCCCGATATCGCCGCCATGCCGTTCGAGGAACGCCTGGCGATTCTTGTCGACCTACAGCACTCCGCCGTACTCAACGCCCAGCTCAAGCAGCGGTTGAAGCGGGCGGGTATGCGCCAGACGGCGTGCATCGAAAATCTTGATCTGCGCACGCCGCGCAATCTCGATCGCGGCACCATCCACACGCTCACCACCGGGCACTGGATCAAGCGGAACCTCAATGTCTTGATCCTCGGTCCCAGCGGCATCGGCAAGAGCTGGATCTCTTGCGCACTGGGCAACCAGGCGGCCAGGGACGGCTTCCCTGTCGTCTACAAGCGGCTCTCGCGCCTGCTCGACGATCTGGCTGTGGCACGCCTGCACGGCCGCCAGGCGCGCGCCCTGACATCGCTGGCCAGAACCCGCGTTCTCATCATCGACGATTGGCTCATGCAGAAACTGACCGCCGAACAGCGGCGCGACCTGATGGAGGTGATCGACGACCGGCACGGTCGCGCCTCGACCATCATCGCCACCCAACTGCCGATCGACCGCTGGCACGACATGATCGGCGACCCGACCTATGCCGACGCCATCCTCGATCGTCTGATCAACAACGCCTACCGCCTTGAGCTCAAGGGCACGACCATGCGCCCGAAGTTCAAGCCCGCCGCCGAGGACCAGCCGGAAATCCCCGCTGATGAGACGACCACCGCCGACGGGTGATCGACTCCGCGCCTCGAAATCCCTCCCCCGAACCCCCACCCAGCGGGTTGTTCAGGGGGGTCCACAGGCACGTCCCACCCCCGGATCGGAGCTGCGCGCGAAGAGCGCTCCGCTCCGGGGGCGGAACGCTCCTGTGTACTCCCTGAACAACCCGCCTATCGGTGCTTGTGCATTACTGATACTGATATATACCAATACATATAGTCGTTGCGCAGATACAGATAAATAGTCCCTTGACTTACAGATAAATAACTCATTACAGTCCGATCCATCAGCAGCGACCGCTCGTCTGCCGGTGTTCGAAACCTTCGGAAGGGGGGTGGCGAAATCATTGGCCTCGAGTGGCGCTTTCAATCGGCCTCAGGTGGCGGATTGAATCGGCCTGCGGTGGCGATTTTACCGGCCTGGGCAGCGGCCGTGCGGCGGTCATCACCGCGTTGGACGAAGGAGGCCGCACCGCCGGCATAGAGAGCGACAGGCTCGTCCGGGAAAACGGCACACAGTGCTTCGAGTACCCATTCGGCTGTCGTCCGGTATTGGCTGAAAATAATGGCGCCATTTTCTTCGAGCCAATTCCGCTCGCGCAGATAGTGCAATACGACCTGCACCTTCGGATCAGCATCGGCGCCGGTCACCACCGACGCGAGATTCCGTTCCACGTCACGAAGGAATTGGATCTCCTGCGGATCGGCCAGGGCAACATCGGTCGGCGTCTTTTCGTCACCGACTTCGTCTTCGGGCACCAACGCCGGATCAATCCGACCGAGCAGGTGGCGGGCGGTCTCCAATCCAGCCTTCGCGGAAGATCCGATGCGACGCAACAGAATCGTCTTCAAAAATCCGGCACCGGGACATCTATGGGCATAAAGGCGGCTGAATGCTTCGGCAGCTTCGTATGCCGCTTTGAAGGCCAGACTCATGTCCAGTCCTTCGCCATTGAAAAAAGTGGCGGACAGACCGTCGTCGGCACGGGGATGCTCGGCCCTTTCGCGATCTGCTTCGATGAGGGCAGCAACGAGTCGATGAGGTGCAGCCAGAGTCTTTGATACATGTACTTCAGGTGCTGACGCGGCTAATGCCGAACGCTTCGTCGTTTGGATTTTCCGCTTGGATCGGAACCGCTCATTTGGGGCGGTAATCGCATTGGCATCGGTCAAGTGTCGGGCTCGAAATAGGCGTACATCGCGTCATATACGGCCTCGCGCTCATCGCCTGTGATATCCGGCTTTCTCAATGTCTCGATCCAAAGCAAGAATTCCGGCGGATCATCGGGGGAGGGAATGGCAATCGTCGCCTTCGCGAGCGCTTTGGCTTCGGCTTGCAGCACCCCTTGATAGTCATAAGAGTTGTTGACGGGTATTCTGTCCGTCTTCCAAACTTCCACCACCGCGTCCCGCACGGAAATCGCTGTCTCGGCCATGGTTCCTCCCTATAAGTTCATTCGCATGGTTAAAGTCAGCGGGTCACGCTCTGTACAAAAATGGCGGGCGGGACGATTGGAATGTCTTCGAAGGGATTGAGCGCGAGCAGATCGGCATCGCCGGAGACGATGAAATCAGCCTGGCCGTTCAGGGCAAGTTCAAGAAATTTATCGTCCGTGGGATCGCGACACGCCTCGATACGCCTGGTGATCGTCACGGTTTCTGCCGCTGCTAGCAATTTCTTGAACCAGTCACGCGTGGCAGGAGCGATCAGCGAAGCAAAATAAGGGCGGGCTAAAACTTCAAAAAGCTGCCGCTCGGTCGCAGTAGATTTTAGGAGAATACCGCGCTGTTCAACCAGATGCACAGCCAAGGCGGGCAGCGATGTGTCTTTTAAGGCGGCGCTTACAAAGACGTTGGTATCAACGACAACCCTCATTAAACACGCGGCTCAACGTCCTTTTGTGCCTGCTTGACCAATCTATCGATGTCGTCATCCGTTAGACCAGCCGCGACGACCTGCGCCCGCGACGGGCGTCGTCCGGGGATTAATTCCTGTTCGGATTCGATCGTGAGTATGACGCGCTCATCGGAGCTAATGCCCCGGCGTTTTATCTCTGCCGCGATATCTCCGGCGGTGCTCTCAATGATTTGGCGCGTCGTCGCCATCGGCATATCCCTTTCATGTGATCATCGGAGACGACATTTTGATAACCGTTTTCATGACGGTCATCGCGAATCGCTCACAGTCTTAAGTATAGCATAAAACCAGTTTTTTGGCGAAGAGGGTCTAAACAACTTGGGAACCGGCCATTCATTCAGGTCAGACCGAGTTCCTGATCGAGGGCCGAGAGCTTATCGAGGCTCCCCTTCCGCGCGCGCCGATGATCCGCCTTGTAGGTCATAACGTCCTTGAACAGAACGCGGCGATGCGTACCGACGCGGTGAAAGGGAATGCGCCCATCGTCGAGCAGCCGAACAACATAGGGGCGGGAGACATTCAGTAGTTCAGCCGCTTCTTGCGTCGTCAGTTCCGCCTGATGCGGGATCAACCGGACAGCATTGCCGTTTGCCATCTCGGCGAGGATCGTCACGAGCAGCCGGAAGGCCGCCGTTGGAATCGTAACCGTTTCGCTCTTGCCGGTCGGTTCGACGACGCGGAGTTGCAAAGAGCCGTTCGCGTTGGCAAGTTGAGGCGCAAGCTGGCGCGCAGACTCCCGCGCAAGCAGGGCATCCGCCTCGCTTGGCGCGACGGGCTCAGTTGGATCGAAAACGACAGTAGCCATGGCATTTCTCCTTGAAGAAGCCCCTATCATATAAACGAAATGAACGCAACTTAAATGAAATAAACGAATCCACGGCCTTGCCAACCCGGAAAAATGGTGCTAATGACCCGGAATGTCTGAGGCGGAAGGTTTTTTGGCATCGATCAGTGCCATTAACACACTTCTAGGCGTTTTGGGTTGAGTTGGGGGAAAATTTAGCACATTGGTTAGCACAGGTTTGGGATGAAGTCGTTTTTTCATAAATATATCAATAACTTATGAAATAGCTGCTCCGACTCATAACCTGAAGGCCGCAGGTTCAAATCCTGCCCCCGCAACCACCGAAACCGACATTCCCGGCACGCAAGTGCCGGGTTTGTTCGTTTTGGCTGTCCAGTCCAGGATGGTCGCCAGGTCGCCGTGAAGGGTGGCGGCGATTTCGCCGCGCTTGGCGCCGGGCGTCAGGGTGATCTTGTCGATCAGTCCCCGGATGGCGTCGGCGGCCTCGTCGCGTTCGTTCGGATGGCCCAGGGCCTCGGCCAGACGCGCCCCCTTGCGGGCGTAAAGCTCGGCGACGTTGGGATGGATGTCGGGCAGATCCACCGGGGCGCGGGCGAGCCGGTCCGTCAGTTCGTCCTCCCGCGCTTCAAGCTCCCGCAGGCGGGCGACCAGGGCGCGGCTGCCGCCACCATCCTCGATGAGGGTGACGATCTCCTTCATGGAGCGGCCCAGTTTGTCCAACTCGCGGCGCTCGGCCTCGCCGGAGGCGCGGCGGTCGTGGTTGAGACGGTTGGTTTCCTCGGCATAGGCGCGGATGGCCTCGGCGGCGATTTCCGGCGCAATCAGCCGATCCTTCAGCCCGGCCAGCACGCGCTCTTCGAGCGTCGCGCGGGCGATGGTGCGGCTGTTGGCGCAACTGCCGTTCATCACATGATTTGAACAGGCATAACGATCCTGGCCGCGCAAGCTGTACGGGCCGCCGCAGCAGCCGCAGGCCAGCAGGCCGGACAGCAGCGAGCGCGGCCGGTGGGTGGCATTGAGCGGATTGGCGGCGCGGGCAGCATGGGAGGCGCGCACGGCGGCGATGACGGTGGCGTGTTCGACGGCCAATTCGCCCTGGCGGACTTTGACCGCCCGCCACAAGGCGTCATCGATGATGCGCAGGCCCGGCACATCGGACACGATCCAGGCTTCCGGCGGGTTGATCCGCGATACCCGTTTGCCGGTGGTCGGGTCTTTGACGTAACGCTGGCGGTTCCATACCAGCCGGCCGATATAGAGTTCGTTATTGAGAAAACCGGTACCGCGCTTGGCATGACCGCGTAGCGTCGAATCGGTCCACAACGTGCCATCGGGGCCGGGGACGCCCTCGTCGTTGAGGCGCCGCGCGATGGCGCGCGGGCTGATACCGGCGGCGAAGTCGCGGAAGACGCGGCAGATGACGTCGGCCTGGGCCACATTGATCTTGCGGTCGCCGCGCACCGGTTCGCCCTGACTGTCGAGGTGCTTCACCACGTCGTAGCCGTAGCACAGCCCGCCACCGGCCTTGCCCTTCTCGACCCGGCCGCGCAAGCCGCGATGGGTCTTGGCGGCGAGATCCTTGAGGAACAAGGCGTTCATCGCGCCCTTCAAGCCGACATGCAGTTCGGATATCTCGCCCTCGGCCAGGGTGACGATGCGGACCCCGGCGAAGCGCAGATGCTTGAACAGCGTCGCCACGTCGGCCTGGTCGCGCGACACCCGGTCCAGCGCCTCGGCCAACACCGTGTCGAAGCCGCCGCGCCGGGCGTCGTCGAGCAGCCGCTGGATACCCGGCCGCAGGATCATGCTGGCGCCGGAAATGGCGGCGTCGTGATAGCAAGCGCCGATAGTCCAGCCTTCGCGGGCCGCCTGCTCACGGCAGATGCGGAATTGGTCGTCGATCGAGGCGGAATTCTGATTGTCGGACGAATAGCGGGCGTAGAGGGCGACTCTGGTCATGGCGTCGTCTCCTTGGTCAGTCCTCGGGCGATGGGGCATTGGTTCCTCACGCATGCGTTTCGCCGATGACACGAATGCGGCCGTGCGCTTGATTTCGCGGCTTCGTCCTGACCGTAATGTCCACGTCCTGGCCGAGCGCGGTCAAGAGACGCATCAAGCGTTCGCTGGAGAAGTTGGCGAGCCGGCCGTTGAGCAGAGCCGACACCTTCGGCTGATCGATGCCCATGATTGCCGCCGCCGCGACCTGAGTCAAACGCTGGCGTTTGATCACCTGCCGGATATGGCTCGCAAGTTGCGCCTTGGTCAGTTCCTCCTCGGGCTCAGGCAGGCCGATATCCGCGAACACGTTGCCGCTACTCGCCGTCACCGGGATGTCGGCTTCTCGCTTTTTGTCCATTGCTCGTAATCCTCTTTCGCTCGCTTGAGCCGCTGGTCGATCAGGTCCAGTTCCATCTTGGGCGTGCCGACACCGCGCTTGGATTTCTACTGAAAGGCATGCAGCACGTAAACCGCCTTGGCAAAGCGCACGGTGTAAACGGTGCGGAATGTGTCGCCGTCGAAGTCGTCCACGATCTCCAACACGCCGGCATCGCCGAATCCTTTGAACGGTTTCGCATAGGGCGCCTTGCGACCGATCTGCGCTTCCCACAGGGCGCCGCCGACCCGCCGCCGCACGTCCTCGGGGAAGCCGCTCAGGTCTTCCTTGCTGCTGCCGACCCAGCGCACCGGCTTGGGTTGGTCTTCGCTGGCTGGCTTCACCACGTCCTCCAAGCTCTCCCAAGAATATGCTTGATAAGGCATATACTCAAGCTCTTTCGGAAAGGGAAGAATCCCGCCTTCCACTGGCGCAAGGTGAGCTTATGCGGGGCTGCGTTAGGCGGGCTGTCAAGGCCTGGCGCCGCGCATTGCGTGGTAGCGCAGGACTTTCACTCGCCATCTTGCCGATTGTCATTGGCGGCGGACTGGGCCTGAAACGCTTCCCGCGCCAGCTGCCGTCCGATAAGCCGGGCGATGCGGATGACCACCGCATCGATCTTTCGCCGGTCGGTCGGCCTGACAACCGAAGATTCGTCAACATCCCCCTGCCGCCCGTTCCAGTAGAAAAACGGGATCCTCGAATACAAAATGAGGGAGGTCAATTTTGCACGCCGATATAACCCCTCAGGGGGTCAATTTTGCTCGCCGGTCAACACGTTTGCGGTCGATCCGTTTCAACACGGATTCTCAACTTGTTTGTCGCGCGGCAGTATGGATCGTTTGCTCAATAATTTGCCAATGAGTGAGCAAAGTAATCGACGGTTTGAAGTCCTGACTCGGACTGGAAGGCGCCGGCGCTGGAGCCTTGAGGCATGGTCCCGCCTTCCTGCCAGCAAATGGACAGCAGCGCCCCGCTCTTGCGATCGAAAGGCGGGGCAGACGAGAGACAGAACCTGTCTGATAGCGCCCTGATCGCGCCGGCAGTCAGCGTCTACCATGCTGCTCGACTGGCCGGTTGCGCCAGGGTGCGATGCTACTGCTGTGGTCATGATAGTCGTCCGGCAATTCCTCGACCATGTTCCAGCTGGCGCCAAGCCGACCGACGCCAACGCACAGCGCGCACAACAGACCGAGCTCGACGATCTGAGCCTCGCTGAAATGGCTGCGCAGGCCGGCATAGGTGTCGTCGCCGATCGCCAGATGATCGGTGCAGAACAGATCGGCATAGGCCAGCGCCAGTCGCTCGGCTTCACTCAGATCAGCGGCTGTCTGCGGGTATTCCAGTGCGCAGACCAGCCCTTCATCGATGGTCTCGCCGTCGCCGCCGCGATAGCGGATCGCCATGCAGCTGCGGCACTGATTGTGGAAGGCGATGCGCAGGCGGACCAGCTCGGTGAGGCGGTCGGTCAGCTCGCGCGTGGCGCCCAGAGCCCGGTTGAAGGCAAGCAGGCCTGCCGCCGCGGCCGGTTTGTGCGCCATCATGCGCAGCAAACCCAGCTGAAGTTCGGAGGCCTCCTGGTTGCCAAAAGCGGATGCCAGTTCGGCTGGCCAGTCTTTGCGGTGAATCTTGGAAATCCGGCTCATCGGCGGCTCCTGACACGTTAGGGGGAATCGTTCGAGCATATCGCATTCTCGCCATAGTGTCAGCCGCGCCGCGCGAACCGCGCCGCGCGAACCTGGCCGGAGATCACGACGATGCCGTCGCTCTTACACCACTCCCAGGGGAACGATCAGGAGATGCTTCAGTCCGTCTCAGCGCGCATCCCGGATCCCTGATTTACGGATGTGGACTGCGCTGTAATTGCCTTATCCTCCTTCGTCAGTACGTCTCTCGTCGAGAGCAGCACACAGGGACATCGCATGGCAATAAAGTGGGTTTTCATTTTCTTTGGCGTCTGCCTGACCATCTTTGTGCTTATCCTGCTGCTGCTGACGCTGTTTCAGCGTCGTCTGATGTATTTTCCCAGTTCGACGCGATCGTCGCCGCCGTCGGGCTTTGTCGAAATTCCGCTCGAGAGCGCGGATGGCCGACTGGTCGCCTGGTACCGGCCGGCTGTCGCCGGCCGCCCGACCCTGGTCTTTTTTAACGGCAATGCCGGGACCTTGGCGGGGGCTGCCTCGATTACCGAACCGCTGTGGCGTGCGCATTATGGCCTGTTGTTGGCCAGCTATCCGGGCTATGACGGCAATCCCGGCCGGCCGACCGAGCAGGGACTTTACAACGCCGGCCGGGCGGCTTTGGCATGGCTGGGGGACCAGGGGATCGGCGCTCCTGTCATCATGGGTTGGTCGCTCGGGACCGGGGTGGCAATGCAAATGGCGGTGGAATATGCCAATAGCGGCTTGATTCTGCTCGCCCCTTTCACCTCCATGGTGACCATGGCAGCGCGGCATTGGCCCTTCCTGCCGGTGAGATACCTGCTGCGCGATCGCTTTGACAATGTGAGCAAACTGGCGAGGCTGCAGGCGCCCTTCCTGTTGATCGAACATGGCGATGCCGACAGCATCATTCCGATTTCCGAGGGGCAGACTCTTTTTGCAGCGGCGGCAGAACCGAAACGCTTGATCATTATGCGCAATGTCGGTCACGTTCTGCCGATCGAGCCGGTCGTTGCGGCGTTGGACTCGCGGTTTGCCGCTGCTTTGCCGTGATCGCTTTATCGTGCCGGCAGGCCGGCGTCGCCCCGCGCCTGTTGCTGGGCGATCCGGCTGGCCTGCGACATCACCTGGTCGGCGAAAAGCATGCCGAGCGGCGCGACCGATAATCCGCCTTCCAGCAAGGCTTGGGCGGTCCAGCTGTTGCAGGTATAAAGGGCACTGTATTTGTGGCTGGCTGCGTAGAAGATGTTGGCCTTGCCTGGTTCGTAGCGGACCAGAACCGGCTTGCCGTCATCTCCCTTTTCCAGGGTATTCCACACAAAGCCGGCGATTCGCTGCAGTCCTTGCGGCGACAGGCTGAGACGGACTATGTCATGCTCGCTGTCGAAGGACTGTTCGGGTGGATTGCGATAGCCCGACAATTGCAGAACGCTGGGTCCGGGGATGAGTGCCGCCATCGCCTTGTCGAGGCCGGCATTGGGGTCCAAGAAGTAGTCGCGCGCGCCGAATCCCACCAGCAGGTAACGGGCCCCGGCAAAACTCGGGTCGAGGGCGGCAAGCGGCCCGGAAATCGCATCAAGCGGCAAGGTGAGCTCGGTGTGCCAGCCATTCTTGATGACGGCGATCGACAGTCTGTCGTCCGGCTGCCCCGGCATGGATTGGGCTTCCGTCGCGGCAAACCGGCCGCTTGCCAACAGCCAGACATTGAGGGCCAGCATCAGTCGCCTCCGCCCGCTTGCCCGGTCCTTGTGCCCGAAGCGGCTTTTGGCCTGCGACCGCAGCGAAATAACGCCAAAAAATAGGGCCAAAGCGCCGTTACGCGTGATGGTCAGTCCTGCAGCAAGGCGCGATAGGCCTGTTTCGCGGAGTCCGGCAGCCAGGCGGCGTCGAAGGCATTGCGCGACAATTGCCGCAGTTCCTCTCGACCGAGTCCGAGCTCCCTTTGCACCACTATGAAATTGTCGGTCAGATAGGCGCCAAAATAACCGGGATCGTCGGAATTGAGCGTCACCAGCATGCCATCGTCCAACATCTTGCGGATGGCGGCCGACTGGGTTCCGTCGGTGACGAAGGCGTTCGACACCGGACAGACGGTCAGCGCCAGCCCGCGGCGTCTGATCTCGGCGCTCAATCGGCTGTCGTCGAGCGAATTGACACCATGGTCGATGCGCTCGACCCCGATCTCGTTCAGACATTGCCAGAGATGCTTGACAGAATCCTGCTGGTTGACGTCGCAATGCATGGTCAGTTTATAGCCTTCGGCGCGGGCGCGGGCGAAAACCGCCTGGAATTTGAGCGGCGGATTGTCCTTCTCGTCCGAATCGAGCCCGACACCGACGATCCAGTCCTTGTAGGGCAGCGATTCCAGCAAGGTTGCCATGGCGAATCCGGCGCTCAGGTCGCGCAGGAAACAGAGGATCAGTTGCGTGCGAATACCCAAGTGGCGTTCGCCGTCCTCCTGCGCGCGCCGAATGCCGCGGATCACCGTATCGAAGGAGACTCCCCGCGACGTATGCGCCTGGGGGTCGAAGAACATTTCAGCGTAGAGAATATTGTCGCCGCGGGCCCTGTTCAGATAGGCATAGGTCAGATCGTAAAAATCCTGCTCGGTACGAAGAACCGACAGTCCACCATAATAAATGTCGAGGAACGATGGCAAATCGGTGAAATCATAGCTGGCCCGTAGTGCGTTTTTGTCTTTGAAACCCAGCACGATATTGTTCCGCGCCGCCAGGTCGAACTTCATCTCGGGTTCGAGTGTTCCCTCCAGATGCACATGCAATTCGCATTTTGGTAGATCTTGGATGAATTGTTCGATCTCTGTCATTTTCGGCGATTTCCTTTCCCCGCGGTTGCGATCAGACGGCTATTGAAGCATTTCGTCGCCGATGCCGCCACTCCGGCCTTGCCGATTGAACTGTCCAGAAAATTGACAGTCTCTCAAGGGGCCGATTATTTCGTCATTCGGTCGCCGCCGCGGCCGGACCCGCCGAACGTTGAAAATTGCACAACAATTCCGCGGCAATGGTGCGAAGGTGCAACTGGCGGACCGATTCAGCCCTGCCTGGCACGTCATTTGCGTGATTTTTGAGACGGTCGGAAGACGGTCCGCGCGCTCCGGTGTGGCAGGCAAAGCCAGAAGTCTCGCTGACACAGGTAAAGGGGACGGAAATGTCCGCTGTGACGAGTTGGAGGTACAGTATGAAGTGCTTACTCATTCTTGCCCTGGCCCTGGTCGGGTTCGCCCACGCCGAGGACTGCGTTTCTCCGGCCGACGCCATGCGTTTGATGCGGGTTACCACTGGCAATGTCTATGACTCGGTCGCGCCTTTGGAAGGCAAGGAGTTTGGACGCTTCCGCCGCTATTTGTCCGAAGTTTACGCCGAGCCGGTGGCATCGACCGCCGCGCAGGTGTATGGCAGCAACGAGCCGGAACACAAGAAAACCGCCCATGTGATCCTGTTCAGCGGGATTTGCGCGGTTGGCGAGTTCGACCTGCCGCGGCAAATCTGGACTGAATTCGCGGTAAACCCCGAGGTCGGACAACCCAAAAAGAGAGCGATCTGACAGCTCAGCCTCAGGTTTCGGCACAGGAGTCCAATTGCGAAAAAGGGCTATTCGGTGCCGATATATCCCTCAAGCAGCGCGATAATGCGATGGGGGTCGGGCACAGTGAAATAGCGCACCTGGGTACCGTAGGAAGCGCCGACCTCCCAAAGCCCGTGTTCGTAGAGCTCGCTTAAGCCCCATTTCGATCGAATGCGCCGGCTACCGGCCTCGATCAGGCCACCATGTTGCAGGCATCCGTCCTTGAAGTAGAGCACGATGGTTCTCGATCGCGCATCGCGTGCCGGTATTTCGCTGAGATGGCCGTCTTCGACCAACCCTGTGACAAAAGCCGAATCGGCGAGCGTGGCCTGCTGGTGCAGCTGGTACAAGTCCTGGTAGCGCGGCTCGTCGACCAGCCCCAGCGCAAAGGCGAAGCAGTTGAAGCTGTCGAGCCAATGAGGGTCACCTTGCAGCATGACGATTTGGTGCCCCAAGCTGGTATGCAAACCCTCGAGCGCTGAACGATGGATGTCTTTCGAATTGATCTTGTTGATTTCGTCGATCACCACCCGAAGATATTTGTTCTGGCGGGACATAGAACGGTTCCTCAACGATTTGACGTCGATTCCGTGTGGTGCCCTTTGGGCGCAGGGATCGCCTTTCCGGCCTCATTATAATGGCCGGACAGGATTTACACCATACCGAGCTTTGTACAGCTGCCGCTGTCGGTTGGCGTTACTTCTTGGCATTGGCGACGAATCTTCAGGCAATTGTAAAGTTTACCGGCTATAGTCCGACACTAAGCGTCGGGGGGCGTTTTAGAGCGAGACATAGTGCGTTTATTTTGGTGGGTTATCGTCCTTATCGCGGCCCTCGCCGCACCGGTCCAAGCGGCCGAGACAGCGAATTTGCGCTATCATGTGCTGACCCGCAACTTCGACTCCTTCGAGCAGGTTGATCCCGGGCTACGCGACAAGGTCCGCCTCGCGGTGCGCATCGTCACGGGTGCAGGCAACCCCCGGCCGGTGATGCTGTGGATGAACTATGACGGCACGCGCTTCGACCTGCCGATCGACGATTACGGCTTCGTCGAGGTACCCTGGAATCCGGATATCGTCGCGGCCGACCCGTTGATCGAAACCAATCAGCCCAAGGGATCGATCACGACCAAACTGGCGATGTTGCTGCAAGTCCCCGACAATCAGCGCTTCCATTATGCCGATCTGCGTGCGGCGACGGCGCAGACCGATGCGCTTATCGATAAGGCCGCCGGCCTGGCCAGTTTTCTGATACCAACGGTCAAAGGTGTCCAGTTCCGGTGCGCGGCGGTCAGCGGTTGCTCGCTGGTGGTGCATCATCCCACGGGGGACGAAGTCCTCCATCCCAACGATGATGGCATGATTCGTTTGCGGCTGAACCACACGCTGGACAACGAAAATCCGCTGATCGAGGCGCCCCGCCCGGTAACGGTCATCGAGCCTTTGTTGGACTAGATCCTTCGACAGCGCACCGCATTTGCGACAAACGCCGTCGGGTCAAGAGCATCAGGCAAACGCCGCTGCAAGTGGCGGCGAACAGCGTCGGCCGCAGCCAATCGAGCCAAGCCAGCGGCGCCAGCAGATAGAGCAAATCATCGAAATTGAAACCGAATCGGCCGGTGAAGGCCTTGGTGCCTTCGCCTTGCCGTTGCGCGATCGCTTCGGACCACAAGCTGGCCAACAGGATACTGACGCTGGCCAGCACACCGAGCCCCACCGACCACCACCCCAGCGACGAGTGGCGGAGCCCGACGCCGACACCGAGAAAGAAGAGCGAATTGACCGTCACGTCGACCGCATAGTCATAAGCATGTCCGGCCGGACTGGCCATATTGCCGACGCGGGCCAATTCTCCATCGGCATAATCGAGAAACACCGTCAATAGCCAGGTCCAGCCTGCCCACCATGTCGATGTGGCGTCGCCTTGAGCCAGCAGCACGAAGGTTCCAAGCCCTGCCAGCAATCTTACCGTCGTAACATGGTTGGGGGTGATCCCGGTGCCGACCAGCGGTCGGACCAACGGTCGCGCCAACCGACTGGACCAGGAGATCATGGCGCGCCCTCGGAGGCTTGAGGTGGTCGCGTCAGGCGTTGAGCCGCATGCCGGCCTTCCATCAATTGCCAGACGACAAGTCCGGGGACGCCCAGAAAGACTTCCCTCACACGCTTGAGCAGAGCCAGTTCAAGGGCGCTTTGCGGCCCGATTCCCAGGAGGCCGCAAATGAGCATATAGCCGCCTTCCTGGACCCCGAGCGAGGCCGGAATGGCAAACCCGACCGTTCGCAGGGCCTGGCCGATACTTTCGATCAGGAGACTCTCGCGCAGGTCAACGGCTACTCCCAATAGATGAAGGGCAAGCATCACCTCGACCCCGCCTATCAGCCAGGACAACAGATGATAGAGCCCGGACCGGGTCAATTTCCCCGGGTCGCGATAAACCGCGACAATGGCGTCGTGCAGGCCGGCAATATCACCCAATCCTGACCATTGCGGCTTTTGCGCCAGGCGCAACAGGCCGTTTTCGAGCAGGCGAAGCAGGCCCCGCCTTTGCGCCAACACCAGGGCAGCGACCACGATCAGCGCGCCGAGAGTAGCACCGCCGATCCAGCCGGTCACCGCCGTGTCGTAGCGACCGAGCACCAGCAGCCCGACGCCGAGCCCGGTGAACACAAGCTGAGTAAGGGCCTCCATCGTCAGATCGACGGCCGTCGCCGCACCCGAGTCGTGCAGCTTTACGCCCTGCCATGCCATCAATCTGGCGCCGACCAGATTGCCGCCCAATTGGGCGACCGGCAAGAGCCCATTGACTGATTCCCTGATCCAGCGCAACAGGGTGAAGTCCAGCCATCCGGGTGTGATCGGTCCGCCCAACAAAGCGCGCCATCCGAGCCCGGATAACGCCGTCTGGACGGGGTGGATCAGAAGCAGGGCCGCCAGTCCCCAACCGACACTGGCGAGGGCAAGAAATACCCTGCGGCCTTCATTTTGGCTTACCAGAATAGTGAAGATGGCCAAACCGAAAACTATTCCAATTCTCGTATGTAAGCGCATAACATAAAAACCTATTAATATAAACTATTTAACAACAAACATTTTCCTTCTCCCAAAATCGACCATGGTTTTCTCATCAAGATAACTATTGAGACGGATTAAATCCTCTACAAAGTCAAGCTCAACCCAGAACCGCTTGCAAATATCCAAAATCCCTATTTTTTTCCCCATTTCTGTTTTCATATAGAGAGATTCTTCCCACCATTTATTATAGTGACCCTTATTTACTTCTGATTCGACCGTCGCCACGAATTCATCCAAACTGTTTGGGAAAATCAGACCCAAGCCGACATATTCACCGCTGGTTTCCTGCGGTTGCAACGCCTTTCCGTATTTTTCCAGGATACCGTTCCGCCAGGCAAACTTATAATCGGCTTCGACGATGCGGCTGGAATCGGCCACCATAACAGCCATTTGGTCGCCTTGCTCGGTATCGAGAGTTTGATCGAGGATAGAGTCTTCGATAAATACGTCACCATTCATTGCCAAAAGAGCTGAGGATCTTTCAATAAAATCGCGAGCGAACCATAAAGACGCAATAGAATTAGAAACGGCATAAAACGGGTTGCGATAGACGGTAACATTGTTGGGCAGAACTTTTTCGACGTGCTCTGCTTTATGGCCGGTCACGACCGCGACGTCTTTAATGCCTTTGCGCCGCAGCATCGCAATCGTATAACAGATCAGCGGTTCATCGAAGACTTCGACCATGCATTTTGGCTTGTCGCCGATATGTCTCGATATGCGCGTGCCGAGCCCGGCCGCAAAAATGATTGCTCTCATGAAAGTTCCTGTATCGTTGAGACGATGGCATCGGCAGCGATATCCATGTCTTCAAGTTTGTTATAACCCATATGCGAAACACGGAAGCGGTTTTTATTGAATGGAGGAGAATTGGTTGCAACCGTTATATCAAATTTTTCCTTTAAATA
>Ga0302319_10011030_pt1 | contig 17178 bp, 13 predicted proteins | sample Bog_T0_2_FD_203319 | JGI IMG/M metagenome (GOLD analysis project Ga0302319, IMG submission 203319) | Peat permafrost microbial communities from Stordalen Mire near Abisko, Sweden - Bog_T0_2 | ecosystem: Environmental > Terrestrial > Soil > Wetlands > Peat | place: Sweden: Abisko, Stordalen Mire...
TCCCGGCAAGGTATGCCGAAATACCGCTTAGAAAAACAAAGTTTGGAGCGCAAAAATGGGTAATCCACCGCGTAAAAAACAATATCGGGGTGGTGGTCGCCAAATCTGTAGGATCATTGGCAACCCCCTTAAGGTGAAAAAAATCCCGTGTGTGATCAAGGGCCATGATAAGCATGATCACACCACGCAATATATCAATGGATTGGATACGTTGTTTTCCTGATGGTTCGTACAAGTTTGGCATTACAGCAGATTAACCGGTTGTATTTTAATCGTTTAAATATACAATAATTTGATTTTGCCAAATATGAGGTACGGTAAAAAATTAAATCATTTTACTAAAAAATGTGTTATCTTCAATAAAGGATTTTGATATGGCAAATTTTCAGGAAATTATAGCATCTGATAAACCGGTGCTGGTCGATTTTTCGGCAGAATGGTGCGGCCCATGTAAAATGATGCCCCCAATATTGAAGCAACTAAAAGATTCAATGGGCGATAAAATAACCATTATTAAAATAGACATTGACAAAAACCCGGCCGCGGCAAATGCCTATAAAGTTCAGAGTGTGCCTACGCTGATGATTTTTAAAAACAGCGAAACCAAGTGGCGGCAAAGCGGGGTAATTCAGGCAAACCAGTTGCAGCAGGTGATACAGCAATTTGTCTGAACCGTGATTAAACAGATTTTACTGATTAATTGGATTTTAAAAGGAACCGAAAAATCCTTTACCTCAATTTAATGCGATTAAGATAATTCCTCAATATTCCAGTTCCCGGCAGTTGAAACCCGCTTTTTGCAACAGCGATTCGATATAACGCGGGGAAATATCGTTAGCCTCAATCCTTAAAATGTTGTCGCAATCTTCAAGGTCAAAGTTCCATCCTTTAATATCCGGAACGGAAGTTAGCAAGGGCTTTACCTTGTTAACCTGTTCAGGTTTTTCAACGCTGGTAGTAAATATTAGTATGTCCATTATTGTGAGTGGTGAATAGTGAGTTGTGAGCAGTGAATCAGTGAGTGGTGAATAGTGAGTCGATGACCGGTAGCTCTTACTACTCCCTATTCACCACTCACCAACTCACCTCTCACTAACTTATTCTGTTGTGTTTACTGACTCCGTGGTATAATCATCCCAGTTATGGTTGTGCCCCCACCTGCCGTGGCCGCATTTCTGACCCCATTTTTCTTTAAACTTTTCCCTTTCCTCGGGTGTCATGTTTTTAAAACGTTCGGCCATTTTGTTGCGCCACCATGGCGCGCCGCCCCTGTGGCCGCCTTTGCCAAAGCCGAATAATATTTTACATAAAATAAATATCCCCATAGCCTGCCAGAAGGTTATTGCCCCAACGTGCAATATACCCGGAAGTAAATCATTCCATAAAGTCATCACAATAAAACTGATGAGCGACAGGAAGGCTGCAACCCCGAATGGAATTAGAATAAACCGCCATTTATAAAATTTTTGTCTCATTTTTTTAATTTTTAATATTCTGTTATTTCTTCATACAATTGCTTCAGCCGCTTGCGCAGGTGCAATACCGCATACCGCTTGCGGGATACCAGGGTTTGTACTTTCTCCCCGGTGTGTTCCGCTATTTCTTTAAAGGATAAATCTTCCAGTTCCTGCCAGATAAAAACCTGTCGTTGTTCAGTCGGCAACTCATCCAGTGCTTCAAATAACTGGTCCCAAAAAAGGTTCCGCACGTAAGCAGTTTCCGGGGTATCCGCTTCCATCATCAATATAGCTTTAAAGTCCGGGGCTTCGTCACTATCATCATCAGGGAGCATATCGTCAAGCAAAGTTTCGGTCCGCTTTTTATGTTTATCTAAAATTTTGTTGCGGGCAACACGGTAAAGCCAGGCGCCTGTTTGTTCTATCGGCTCGGAATTTATAACGGAGCTGAACTGGTACCAAACATCCTGCAGAATGTCTTCGGCATCGGCGTCACTTTTAACCCGCCGCCTTATGAAACCTAACAAGCTTTTGCCATACGCTGTTATAGCTTGTATGACAGTGTTGTTTTTTTCTTCGGGCATTACGGCTGTTATCAATGTATTATTGTTTAAATATAAAGACGATTGTGAAATGAAAACATTTTAATTAAATTAGTTTTTTGTTGATTGGTTGGATTAAGTTGATTAGGTTGAAAATATTAATTTTGCATTGAAGTAATTGATTTGTTTTTCTGACTTCAACTACTCACCCAATCAACATAATAAACCACTCACCAATTAAAAATGGGCTACAATATAAAACTTGCAGACAGGATCAGGGAAGCCTTAATGGATTTACCTGATGTGGAAGAAAAAGAAATGTTCAGGGGCATCTGTTTTATGGTGAACGGCAAAATGTGCGTTTGCGTTAGCGGTGATGAAATGATGTGCCGTATCGGCGCCGCACAAATGGAAATGGTGCTTGAGCAAACTTATTGCCGCCAAATGATCCACAATGGGCGGCCAAATAAAGATTTTGTATTTGTAAGCGAAGAAGGTTTTAGAAATCAAAAAGACTTCGATCATTGGATAAAGCTCGCGCTTGATTTTAATCCCTTGGCGAAATCTTCAAAACAGAAATAAATCAAAATGTTTTTTAGACCAATTTGATCAAGTAAAATTTAATTTAAAGCAAAAATATAACAAACACATCATGGCAAATACCAGCGCAAAACCCTGTCTGCACACGCTACAAATTATCTTACTGATGTTCTATTGTTTCATTATTGTTTCGAAAGTACAGGCACAAGGCATAAAAGAAAATAATCCGGCAGCAAAAGAGATAATTACTGCTATGAACAATTCAGCAAACGAATGGAACAAAGGGAACCTGAACGCTTTCATGACGATGTATGATTCTTCTGCCACGATGATGATGCCAGCCGGCCCGGTTGGGCTAACCGAGATCAGGTCCCTTTATGAAAAAAAATATTTTAACGGAAGTTTGCCAAAACAAAATTTGCGTTATACGGATATGAATGTTCGTTTTTTAGGAAACGATTACGCCCTTTTAACGGGAGCTTTCACTTTGTATGGTAATAATTTGCCTGAAAGGTCTGGCCGGTTTTCCCTTGTGATGAAACACACTAAATACGGCTGGCAAATACTACATGACCATTCCGGATGATAATAAATCCTTTTTCTAAGCAAATGATCCAAAAATCAGGTTTATCTCCCCTAATTAATCCCCGATATGATTGTAGTGGCATCGGTAACGTCCAACGTAACCAAATCATTATAAGCCTGAACAAGCTGTTGCTCCACTGTTGCGTTTCCGACATATTTTTTTCGCAGGGTGTACCAATTATAAATCAATTTTAATTCGGTAACCGTGTACGAAACTCCGGTGTATTGTTGTATGGTTTGTAAAAAGCTAAAATTGAAGTCAAGTGTTGGCTCTATCACCGTCCCTTCGCCGTAGTCGTTCCAGGTAATCAACTGTAAGTAGTTTGTTCCGCTGGTTTTTGCAAGGTTAAGGCAATTTTGCAGCGTACCTGCCCCATTGTAACTTATCAAAAATAAGGTGCTTCCCCAACCGCCCTGCTGATAAAAATCCTGGAAACCCGGGTATGCCACTGCAAAAAAAGTGGATAAAGCAGGCGCACGGTTTTGATAAAACCCTTGCAGGTTCGCCTGGTCTGTAGCATCAACCCAGGCAAATTCACCGCTACCGTAACTGCCGGTAACGCCGCCCTCGTATTCAAGCGATAACAACCGGGGCTTAGTGGAAAAGACCGAAAATGCCTGTTGCCAGTCTGCTGTAGTTTTTAAACCCTGTGGCCCAAAATCAAGTAAAAGCGGCTGGTTGTTTATTGTGATATAGTTACTGCTGGTAAAATATTTCGATTGAAGGTAGTTAAAATCTTGTTGGGCTGCGTCGACAGTATCGGTGCCGGTAGCCGCCTTCACTTGTGCAAGGGATGCATCTTCATAACAAATGCCAAATTGCAAACCAGCTAAAGGCACACGTTTAAATAATGAATCGGTATTGCGTAAGTTCAGTGCATAATCATCTACGTTAAATGTGCCGTACCAGTCAACAATCACGCCGTCAATACCTGCGTATTTCATTAATAATAAGTGATAATCAATCACATCCCTGTCATCACTGTCATAAGGCCCTATCATCGGGTAAAACCACGAAGCAATTTGTCTTCGTCCATTAGGTAATACGATATTGGGATTCTCATTTGCCATTGTCCAATGTAAGCCCCAGTTACCGGTGCCCGAAGTTGCCGGGGTTTCAAACCAGGGCATATAATGTACATATACTTTTTGGCTGTTGGTTTTCACAACGGGTTTAGCGCCTGTCACTACAGTAACCGTAGTATCAGTTTTCTGGGAGGTAACAGGGACAGGCGCGCTGCTTTTTTTACAACCCCAAAATAAAAAAACCACGAAAGCAATTGAGAAAAAGTCCGAAACCCGATAGCTCTCGGGTCCGCAAAGTCTGAAAGTCCGGAAGCTGTTCTTTTGAAATCGCATAACTTTATTTATAACTATATTCCGTAATAAAGAACTCGTTTTACACAAATCCGATTCCGCATTCAACATTCCGATTTCCGCATTATTTAGTTCATCGTCTACTTTACTACGGTAAAGTTTTCAGATTCATTCTTAATTTCAGGTATAACCGATTTTTTAATAACTAAACTGCCATGCGCACTGCTATTAATAAACAAGCCATAGCCCTTTACGCCAAGTCCGAAATTTGAGATGTTAACATCCTGCAGGACAGCCCTTGACAGAAAACCAATTTTATCATTTTCATTCTTAGCAATTACGTTTAAAGCGTCAGACAAACTGTTAGTGATATTAAGGTTATTTATTTCAATTCGCGATATGCTGCGTTTGTCGATACAAATCTCCACAGCGGCACGCCAGTCCCATTCATGATCAAAGCCACCGCTGTTTTTTACGTCACAGTCTTCAACAACAGTTGTACCGCTAAAATTATTATTTATGCTTTTATCTTTATTTTCCGTTGGGAAAGTGGTGCTGATCAAAATACCTGAACCCTGGGAAATATCAATTAAAGAACAACTTTTTACCTTGTTGCTTTCTCCGCCATAAATTGCAACGCCATTTGCGAGATAAGGCAGTTGGGCGGTACAATGAACGATAAGATTTTGCCCGGGCGAAAACACCTGTTTTAAAAATGTAGTCGGCCAAATAGCAAAACAATCATCGCCTGTACCCCTTGCCGTGCAGTTTTCTATGGTCGATTCAGCCATGCCAACACAAAAATTTATGCCGTCGGCCATTGTATTTCGCATACGGCAGCCTGTAATTTTTAAATTCTTCGAGTTTTCTATCCACATGCCCACCTTTGTGTGTTCAATCCAAATGCGCGATATGGTTGAATTTGTTCCATAAGAACCAACAATACCGTCATTATCTTCTTTGTCGCTTCTATAATTGAGTTTCCCTATGATGGCAAAATCTGAAATATGTATGTTATTCCCATTTCCTTTCAACCGTACCCGTTTATTTGCGTTTACATATAGTTTCTCATCGCCAACCAATTGTGTGTACCACATACCTGCGCCATGAATAGTAATATTTGTCGGCAGTACGAGATCACCTGTAATTTTAAAAGTGCCGGCTGGAATCCAGACACTTTTCCCCGTCTCCTTAGCTTTGGCTATGCAATTTCTGAACGCTTCTGTATAGTCGCCTATAGTATCGCTTCCGGTAAAACGTTTGTCTGTAACAGATAATGAATTTGTCGGCGCTTTTAACGGAGGTGCAACATTTTCCAGGTCGACAAGATCAATTATACAATATTCAGCATCATTGTCTTTTTGATCATCGCGTTGTATTTTAATAACATCGCCTTTTTCGATTTTTAAGCTACTGACCCTCATTTCGTCATAAAAATGCCTTGGCGATCCATCAGCAGGATTATTAGTAAAAGGATATTTCCCATAAAGCCAGGAGTAGTGCGAAGAAATTTTATAATGCTGTATAAGGTTGCCGTTTTTATATATTGCCAGTGTTGAACTCTTGCCGTTACCTTCCTTGCTATCAGGAAGACTATATCTTATAATCATGCTGTTGTCCTTTCCTGCAGCGGTAAATTCAACATATTGTCCTTTATGATTTAATCTTACACATTTTTGCCCGGAAGATTCTGTTTCAACCTGGTATGGTCCGTATTTTGGGCCCAATACAGTTCCTGTCGTCCTCATATTCTCAGCCTCGTAGGTTGTCCACGGAATAAATGCCCCTCTTTTTTCCTGCGCCGAACATATTAATCTGATTAAAATAAGAATTACTACCAGGCAATTATTCTTTATATTCATTGATATTCGATATTTTAACAAAATTTATGGGACTCTCTATAATCCCGGAGATAAAATTGTGCTATAATCTCACTTAGTTTTCTATTTATAAAACTTCAGTCCTGTATCTTCATCTGTCACCAATTTTATGCTTATCGCTGCGCCTCCGCCATTTGCAAGTATAACATTTAGTTTAGTATCGGCATTAACAAAATACTTAGAAATCTTATAAGATTCAGGGTTCTTTTTCCAGTCTGCGCCCTCACCGTCCGCATAAATTATGGCAACATATTTTTTTCCTTTATCCAAAAAATCCAAGGGAATATAAGCGTTACGCCTATTTTCATTGGTTATAGCACCAACAAACCAGCTTGCAGCACCTTTTTCTTTCCGTGCAATAATAATATATTCACCGGGTTCGGCTGCAATAATTTTGGTATCGTCCCAATCCACAGCAACGTCCCTGATAAACCGAAAGGCATCTATATGCTTTTCATAATTATCCGGAATATCTGCAACCATCTGTACAGGGCTATACATCGTTACATACAATGCCAATTGTTTACACAATGTCGTTTTAACCTGTCGATCCGGATCGGGTGTGTACCCTTTTATCTTGAATATGCCTGGTGTATAATCCATTGGGCCTCCAATCAACCGGGTAAACGGCATAATGGTTTCGTGGCGGGGGTCATTTCCGCTCCCAAACGCGTTATATTCATTACCCCTTCCCGCTTCACAAGCCATCCAGTTTGGATACGTACGCTGCAGGCCGGTTGGCCTGACAGGTTCATGGTTATCAAGCATAATGTGGTATTCGGCTGCTTTTTGTGCAACCCGCAAATAATGGTCAACCATCCACTGATCATCATGATGTTCTCCCCGTGGAATGATCCTTCCTACATAACCCGTTTTTACCAATAAGTAACCATAGTTTTTCATAAAGCGAAAGGCAGTATCCATTTGCCTTTCATAATTTGTAGCTGAGCCCGAGGTTTCATTGTGCATAATCATTTTCACCCCTTTTTCTGCCGCATATTGCGTTATCGCCTTTATATCAAAGTCGGGATAGGGGGTTACAAAATCAAAAGGCTTTTCTGTCCAATTGCCAAACCATCCCTCCCACCCGGTATTCCATCCTTCAACCAAAACCCCATCAATACCATATTTTGCTGCAAAATCAATATATCTTTTCACATTGGCTGTATTTGCTCCGTGCCGTCCGTTTGGAACAAGCTTCCCACTAGCACCAAGCGTGTCGATATTGTCAGTGTAATTCCAGGTACTTTTGCCGGTTTGCATTTCCCACCATACACCAACAAACTTCATTGGCTTTATCCACAATGTATTTTCAATTTTTGACGGTTCATTTAAATTGAGGATCATTTTGGACGCGAGTATATCTGCAGCATTATCGCTCACAATAATAGTCCGCCAGGGTGTTACACATGGCGCTCGCATATAGACTTTGTTACCAACCGCATCGCCAACTAAATTAGCTGTTAACTTATAGGTTTTTGTATCCACATGCAATTGCATGGAGGTATAATTTTGTAAAGCTGCTTCGTGAATATTAATATAAAGGCCATCTGCGGTTTTCATCATCAGCGGTGTTTGAATCCCGTATTTATCGGGAACATAGCGAACAGCGATGTCCGTTTCAGATTTTGCCAATACCGATGCGTCAACCTGGCTGATGGGCGAAACCGTATAGGGGTATTCGTTGCTATCGTAGTCGCCGGGTATCCAAAAAGTCTTATTATCGCCAGTGAGGCTAAATTCTGTTAATTCATCGGATACGATAAAGTATTTAAGATTGGGCTGATTCGGGAATTCATATCTGAAACCTACCCCATCCTCAAATACCCTGAAGATGATATTCATTAACCGGCCTGGCGCCCCCTGCTGCTTTAAATGAACAGTTAGCTGTATATAATGATTTCTAATCCTGCTTACTTCACCCCAAACTGGTACCCAGTTCTCGTCAACTTCGGTTTTTTCTGAACTTATTATCTTAAAATGTTTATCAAACGCACTATCGTTGGCTAATTTGACTCCCAGAAATGAGTTATTGATTACCGGTTTATCACGCAAATAAACTTTATATGATGGCCGGCCATCGGCGTCGAGAATGAAATCGAGCTTTATCTTATTTAGACCGACTTGTATAGATTGGTTGTTTTGAGCCTGTACGCCGCAAATTATTACCAGGCTAAATAAAAAGACAAATATTTTTCTTGAAACGTAAATGAAATGCATTTCCCTGGTATTAATTTTTTTAATGAAATAAAAAAGTGTAAAGCCATCTCACCTGCTTTACACTTATTAATCAACTATATCAGTACCCAGAACTTTGCTTAATTAAGGCATTACTGTTAATCTCGGCTTGCGGAATCGGCCATACATATGATTTTGAAGGAATAAAATTAATTGGTCCGCCAAGGTTATCCGCAGTTCCATAAAATGTGGCTTCAGACTGCCCTATCTGCCAACGGCATACATCAAACCACCATGACCCTTCGTTGAACAACTCGGCCCAACGCTCATAATAAAGCGGGTTGGAGCCTAAAACCGGATCTGTGGCGCTGGTTTTAGCGGTAAGACTGGCGTAATCAATTGCCGAAGGTGTGTTAACCGGCAGGTTATATGCCCTGCGTTTAACTTTATTTATATACTCAAGCCCATCAACATTATCACTCGTGCCTATGCAAGCTTCGGCATACAATAAATAAACGTCAGCCAAACGCAATATGTAATAATCCCATGCGTCACCTACATCGCTATTACCCGAAGGGTTGCCGGTACCACTGCCTTCATTATAAGTGATAGGCGAATATTTTCTGACAGCCCAGCCGTACAGGTCCTGCGCATATCCTGCCTGGGCAACCAAGCCCCAGTGTGCACCATCAAACTGTACAGAATCAATCCGTGGCTGCAGGGCGTTTACGTACAAACGGGGGTCGGCTGTTTTATTGGTACGTACAGCCAAAGCTGCTTGTTTATATACGGGGTTAATTACCATTGCCTGGTTAGAATAGGATGCCGGCTCACTTGAATTAAAGTTAGGGTTAGCTACAGGGGCAGGCTCCGGGCCTATCGAATAGCCAAACCGCAGCACATTTCGGTCATGGAAAAATTCATTGCCATAACCCAGGGGCTGTGTTTGTACCCCGTTAAAGCCAGGGCCGCCATAAGTAAAAGGGGACCAGATAAGGCCGTTAATAGTCGCCGAGTTTGCCGCGCCGCTATAAACGCCATAGCCGCCAACTGTGTTCGGATCGATATATAATTCAAACAATGATTCGCTATTGAATTTATTTTGGCCATTAAAGGCATTAGCATAAGTAGAGAAAGGCATTAATGACTTTCCGCTATTGGTTATTACATCATTCAGGATAGTTTTCGCATCGGCCCAATCCTGGGTATACACGTATGCTTTCCCTAATAAACCTTCGGCAGTCCATTGTGTTACGCGTGCCAAATCAGCCGATCCCCATACGTTCCCTTTAAGCAGCGTCGCAGCTTGTTTAAAATCACCGATAATAAAGGCCCATGTCTGTGCCACTGTTGAACGCGCAACCTGGGTTTGCGCGAGGTTAGTTGGCAAACCGTTAAAAATGGGTACTCCCTGGGCGCCGCCGTTGGTTCCGCCGGCAGTCATATATTTTTCTCCGTAAAGGCATTCCAATTCCATATAATACCATCCGCGCAAGCAATATGCCTGGCCAAGTATCAGGCTTACCGTTGTTTTATCAGCCGCGCTTAAATTTGGGTTAATGGCAGCGAGCTGTGCTGCTGCAGCTATGGTTTGATTGCAGTCTTTAACCCCAACATACAAGGCCGCCCACGCCGCGCCAACGTATTGATTACCAACGCTTACATTGGTGTTTGCCATTTCGTTCCATGACCCATCGCCATTGTACACCGAATTGACTGTGTGCATTGAATTTGATAATGCCTTCGGTAAAAACCAGAAACCGTATAAGCCAGGATCGCGTAGGTTAGCATAGGCCGAAACCAATATGGTTTGCAATTCGGCTACGGTTGCAGGGTAAGTCGCTGTATTATAGGCATTAGTCGGGCCGACATTTTGAGGGTCCTTTTTGCAGCCGGTTATTAACATAACCGCCAGTATTGATATATATATTTTCTTTAACATTTTGGTAGTTTTTAAAGTTGGATTAAAAAGTAAGATCAAGCCCAGCGGAAAAAATCTTTGTTTGCGGATAATTTGTAACCGCGTCCAGTCCCTGGGTAGTAACTCTCCCATAGCCGCTCGTTGTATACGCGCTACCCAATTCCGGATCAAGCCCTGTGTATTTAGTAATAGTGAACACATTGTTGGCCATCACAAATATTCTGGCTTTTTTAACACTTATACGCTGTAAAATAGTACCCGAAAATGTGTAGCCGAACTGCACGTTCTTCAGTTTTAAATAGCTGCCATTTTGAACAAAGTAGCTGTTTACTGAAGAATAATTGGTGTTAGGGTCAAGCGCCGTTGCGCCACTGGCGGTTTTGTCCAATAAGCGCGGCTGCGAAGTTAGCACGTTGTTGCCAAGAAATGAATCGTTAAATACTTTGGTTGTAGTGTTGCCATCAGCGAAGAGGGACTCCTCGTAGGCTTCAACTCCGTCAAAAATCTGGACACCCTGTACACCGTGAAATAGCAAGGCTAAATCAAAACCCTGGTAATTGAAATTAAAATTCATACCGTAAACGAATTTGGGGTTTGGGTTACCTATTACCTGTTTGTCACTTTGGTTAATAGGCTGGCCGGGATTTAAATTCTGGAATTGCAGGTCGCCCGCATGTGCTACGTTTCCATTAACTATCTGGCCTGCCGCCGCAGCATCTGACTGGAATATACCTACCGCTTTGTACCCGTAAAAAGAGCCAAACGGAAGGCCTGCTTTAGTTTCGGTTAAGGTCTGGTTGGACATAATGTTAAAAGCCTGGTCCCCATTGTTGTACCAGTTATAGCCGTCGTAAATTACGCCTGTTGCCGTGCCGCTTAAGCTTACTACCTTATTGTTGTTATATCCTCCGTTAACACTTATATTATAACCCAATTTTCCTACCTTATCGTGATAGGCAACCGAAAAGTCGAAACCGCGGTTATTAACATTCCCCACGTTTGCATAATAAGGTTGTATGAAACCCGCGCTTGTTGGCAACGGCAGCGGGTACAACATTCCGTTGGTATTTTTGTTATACCATTCTAAAGTGAAATTCAGGCGGCCATTTAAAGATTCTCCATCTAAACCGATATTGGTTTCGGTAACTGTTTCCCAGTGTACAGCAGGGTTAGCCAAGCCGATAGCACTGTTTGCGATCTGGAAAGGCTGCCCGGGAGCAAAGCCCTGCGCCCCGCCCGAAATACCGCTGGACAGTTGATTTTGGTAATAATTGGATGTGTACGTATATGCTGGGAAAGCGCTGTTTCCCAGCGAACCATAGCTACCGCGCAGTTTGAGGGTACTGAATATATTTTTTGCCCCCTGGAAAAAATCCTCGTTGCTTATGTTCCAGCCCGCAGACGCGCCCGGGAACACACCTTTTACTTTCGCAGGTCCAAATTCGGTAAAGTTGGCATCCTGCCTTATAGAACCTGATATAAAATAGCGTTCGTTAAAATTATAATTTACCCTTCCAAAATATGATTTAACGAGCGCATTTGGATCATTTCCCCCTGAAAGGGCCGTCTGTCCCCCCGAAGCTGATGTTGGAATATAAGTATATCCTGGTGAACCAATTGAACCCATACTGGTGTACAGGCTGTTATTGTTGCCGGTTAATTGCTCAAAGCCAGCTATCGCGCTGATGTTGTGCTTCCCAAAACTTTGATTATAGCTCAGCACATAGTTGCTCAGCAACTGGTCGTATTCAGCATAGTTTTCGTAAAGCGAATTATTCCCAAGTGCGACAGCGCCGAAACTATAGGAGTCCTGGAAATAGTCCCGTGTATAAACGTTATAAGTATAACCAAATGTGCTGCGGAAATCAAGATGGAACGGAAGCTTAATATCTGCATAAACATTAGCCTGCACGTTGTTGGTGATATCGTTAGAAGTTTCGGTGTTTACTGCCCCATAAGGGTTGGGCCCGCTAAACTGAATGTTATAACCCAGCGGGTCGCTGCCGTAAGCGCCATTTTCGTTGTATATCGGAATAATAGGCTGTGTACGGAAGGGCGCGTTGTGCAAATCCACCAATACTGGCAGTGTTTTACGTTGTGATAAACCAATTTGCTCACCTATCGTAATAAAGTCTGCTAATTTATATTCGGCATTTGCCCGTAAGCCGGCAATTGCTGAAGAGTTTTTAATGAACGCACCGGTTTGATTATTATCAAAAGCCGAAAAAAGGTAATTTACTTTTGCCGTTGCGCCTGCTACTGAAAGATTATAGTTTTGCTCCACTGCATTGTGGTACAAAACATTTTCCCAATTAACGTTGGGCAAAGTATCGGTTTCGGTTTTATTGGCAAATGGGGGGTTAGCGGGGTTAACCAGATCCAGCAATGTTATAAATTGCGGTGTATTCAGCATATTATTCACCAGCTTGGGCTGTGTAACGCCATATCTCGCGCTAAAATTTACTACTGGCGGGGCGCCTACAACGCCTTTTTTAGTGGTAATAAGCAATACGCCCCCTGCAGCAGAAGAACCGTATATGGCTGCCGCCGCCGCATCTTTTAAAACATCAATGGAGGCTATGTCCTGCATATTGATGTTACTGATATCCGGTATGATAATCCCATCAACTACGTACAAAGGTGATGGTTGGCTAAGAGATTCAACTCCTCTTATTGTGATAGTTGCGGTGGCGCCTGGCTGGCCCGAACTTTCAACAACGTTTATACCAGCAACCCTGCCCTGTAACGCGGATATCGGGTCGGATATCGGCTGATCTTTAAAGTCGTCGCCTTTAACCGATGCTACGGAACCTGTAATATCTTTTCGTTTTTGCGTTCCGTAACCGATTACCACAACTTCGCTTAATGCCTGCATATCTTCAGATAACTGAACATTAATCACGCTTTGGTTATTTACCGGAATTTCCTGTTTTACAAATCCAATCATCGAAAATACAAGTACCGCATTACCGCTTGTGGTAATCGTATATTTTCCGTTTACGTCCGAATTTGTTCCCGTTGTACTTTGCTTTATCATTACGGTTACCCCAGGTAAAGCCTGCCCTTTTTCGTCGGTAACTTTACCGGTGACTGTTATTTTTTGGGCCATGGCCCAGGATGATAACAATAAAAACAAAGGGCAAAAAAATAATTTTAGTAATTGTTTTTTGTACATAATGTTTAATTTTTAGAGTTTATAATTGAGTTGTTTTGATATTCTATTTGAACTTTATGCGTCAACCGGAAAGCAGGCGGGCGCTGCGCCGGGCTTTACATGATGCATTTTTATCGCATGATGAATACCGGAAAAAAACGCGGCCAAATGACAAACAGGTTGCTTGAGACACTTTCATAACACAGTAAGATTTGGAAATTTTTGGTTTATAATTTGACAATTACCGGGTATTATAAATTGGCGATAATTGACATATCAAAGTGAAGGGATAAATGGGGTATGTGCTAATTTCAAAGTCAAAATATAAAGAAAAGCGGATGCAACTATTTTATAAATTATTTATAAACAGCAACTTATATAAAAATGAAAGTAAGGCAAATATAAACAGCGTATAACTGTGTAAAAAAGGATGTGCTTAATTCAGATGGCTTTAATTGCCATAATGGCATCTTCAAATTCGTCATTTGAGATGATAGACTTCCCTTTAATTCGGGCTTTGTAATTGTATATAGTGTTCACAGAGTATTCGAGTATGTGTGCGATTTTTTCGGTGTCACTAATTCCAAGTCTTACCAGGGCAAAAATCCGGAGATCTGTGTTCAGTAATTGGTTCGGCAATAATTTAACATGATTTTCTTCACTGAAAAGGGCGTTATAACCGTCGACGAAATTGGGAAAAATTTTAAGAAAGGCCCGGTCAAAATTTATGAAAAGCTCCTCACGCTCTTTTGTAAGGTTAATATTATTGACAAGTATGCGTATATCTTCGTACCGTTTAGTGGTTAGTTTATTATCAACAGAACGCTTAAACTTATCCAGTTTATTTATATATTCTGATATAAGGTTAAAATAATAGCCTATATATTCTTCTTTTATTTTATTTGCCTCATTTAATTTGTTGATGCTTTCCTGTAAATTGTGATTTACATCTAAGATCACTTTATCAGCCAGTTTCAATTTTTGCAATTGTTTGTAAATAATAATGGCAAATGCAACAACCATTATTACCAAAATTGTTAGTGACGATGCATAAAAGAACAAAATGCGCCGCTGCCCCTCAACAGAGTTGATCCTTTCGCCGGCAATTACAGGCAAAATAGCGCTTACCTGTATTTTACGTTGCCTTGCGCCATAATAAATAGCATCATCCAAAGCCTCCTTAATATAAATGTAGGCATTCGCCACATCGCCGTTTTCATGAAGCAATTGCGCCAGGGTTGTCATGGCGGCTGTTTCTTTTGTTGATGAACGGATATCATCTATAGCGGCGAGCACCAGGAGGTTAATAGCGCTATCTGGTTGGTTTTCGCGAATATAAATATCACTAAGTGTTGAAGAAGTTACCGCAAACTCGTGATCTGTTAAACGATAACTGGCAATAAGTAATTTTAAGTTGATAATAGCTTTCGGAATATTTCTGGTTTTAAGATACTTTAAGCCATTATAATATAAATATTCAAATGACTTTGGCTTGCATAATGCCGCTCCCGAATCAATATATTTCCCCGCCCGGCTATTGTAAATGGGGGTAAAATAATTTTCGTTGTTATAATCGGCAAGGTCATAATAGGTACGCGCCGTTAAAAAATAATACACCTTCCTCGCTTCGGCATCTAGTAATTTAACATTAACTATTTTTAACGAATCGAACGCTTCTTTAAACATTCCCGACGACAAGAAGATAAATCCAAATGTGGTCCTGCTGAATGCAATTTTTACGGGGTCTTTTAATAAATAAGCTGTTTGCTGTAGTTTTTGGGCAAAACGAAATGCTTTATCATAGTTGAATGATTTATATTCCTCATAAAGACTTAGATAAGTATTGTACCTAAAATTCAGATCGGGGTTAGTGGCATTATTCAGGTCTTGTTGTAACTTTTCAATCCTGCTTAACTTTCCGTCATCATAATCTTTTTTCTTTTCAATTTCATTATTCAGTTTAAAAAAAAGACTGTCGTGTCCGTTCTTTGAGAACGCTGAATGAAACAAAAATAAGAGCAGTATTAACAGTAATATTTGTTTCATATAGTAAAAAGGCGATTATACCGGCTTTTATACCGGCTTTTTAAGTTTATGCAATAAAGTTACAAAAGCAAAATAACAGTACTATTCAAACCCCATTAATTCTTTTTGCCTTATTTCAACCGACCCGGATTTTTGGTCGCGCCGTAAATGAATAACAACATGATAAAAATCATTATCGTATAAATAAATGTTATTATCCGGATCGGCGCCCCGAAACCCAAGTTTTAATCCATATATTTTGGCCTGGCTTATCATATAGAGAATATCATTGATATCTGTTGATGTATATTGGACTGTTCTTAATATTGTACCATCATCTGCTGTGGTAGAGCTGCCAACGATAATTTTTTCTGAGAAAGTTTTATTAACTATATTTTTAAAAGACAATATGGTTTGGCCGTTTACCTCTGTCGCGGATTCCTGCCTGAAATCATTGCCCTGTAACAAAATATTATAGACCTGCCGGTTAGTAAGACTTGTAAAGTAAACAAGGTCACCGAACTTAATACTTTGTGCGTCCATTTCTAAACTGAAGAATAGAAACAGGAATAAAAAGAACAGGTTTTTTTTCATCAATGCCAAAATTAGTTTCCCAAATATATATTTTTTAAATTATGCCTAATCTCCTGGATGATAGGTTTTTTCTGCATGCTTAAGCACGTCGTTCTTGTAAAATAGCACATCCTTAAACTTTCCGTCAATATACATTCCGGCCTGGTCTGTAAAATGTTTTGAAGCTGGATCAAATGATTGGCCGCCGGTGACGATAGATTTGGCTTTTATCTTTTTACCAAATTCCACTGCCGCAATAAAACTGTTGCCACTATACCCATAGCGTTTTTTGGTATTAAATGTGCGGCTCTGGAAGGAAGGCAATTGCCCAAAAGTTGAAGAGGTAAGGCCAACGGCAAAGCCTGGGGCGTTATCATCAAATGTAACCCCATCGGCAGGGCGTTGATAACGGTTAATATCCCCCCATTTTATGTCCCAGGTCCCATACTTGTTTTTAAGGTTTTTTAATGCCGAAACAAAAATATCCAATAATTGCTTATTACTCATATCCCGAAGCATTGCAGCCACCCTTTCGGTTTGAAAAGTGCTTTCCTCCTGGGTTTTTGCAGCAGGCAAGGCCTGCATCATTAAAGTCCCCCACTCTATAGCCAGCGTTGTAGCGCCCGAAGTAGCGGATGAACATTTGTCCCATTCCTTCAGTGTTTGTACCGGAGTGGCAAGCAATTGTTTTAAAGAGTCGGGAGCCCCGGCAAATGCATTAAATAACGGCGGGAGCAAAACATCAAAAGCGCTGAGATAATGGTTATAGCCCTTGGATATAAGTTCGTCCAAAGTAATAGATTTAGCCCGATCAAATAATTTTATCGCGTTAACAGCCCGAAAATTTTGCCCGTCGGGCGCCATATAGGCGGGATAGTTATTCTTATCCGGACTACTTTTTCCGGAGGATACATACGGGGTTGAATTACAATTCTGAATCCAACCTGTCGCAGGATTATAAACATGGACTATTTCATCCAGGGAATGAATGCCCTGCCATTCGGTT
>Ga0302319_10011031_pt1 | contig 17177 bp, 14 predicted proteins | sample Bog_T0_2_FD_203319 | JGI IMG/M metagenome (GOLD analysis project Ga0302319, IMG submission 203319) | Peat permafrost microbial communities from Stordalen Mire near Abisko, Sweden - Bog_T0_2 | ecosystem: Environmental > Terrestrial > Soil > Wetlands > Peat | place: Sweden: Abisko, Stordalen Mire...
CGATGAACGTGTACGGAAACGCCTTGATGACGGCCAAGCGTGAGGCCAACAGCAAGGTGGTCAGGATGGCACTGAGGAGCGCATAACCATGCAAAGAAACCCGCAGACACAGCCAGAAAACCCCTCGGCGTTTGGAGAGGCGCTGTTATTTGGGGTTATCTGGGGTTGGCCAATTGGCTAAATGGTTGCGGGGGCTGGATTTGAACCAGCGACCTTTGGGTTATGAGCCCAACGAGCTACCGGGCTGCTCCACCCCGCAATATCAGTGTAACAACACCCGCCGGAGGGGTCAATGAAACCACCTCGCGGGATGGGAGAATTGCGGTCTACCCTTGGCGAATCTCGATCCGGTACACTCGTGGGAACCCAGATTGTGCACGCAGGATAACCACAAACGCAGGCGCAAAGCCTGGATGCTCAGGGCGCAGGACCTCAGGAGCCACATTGACCTTTTCCAAACGTTTCCACGAAATTCGCACCGGGTTTGAGCGGCCGTTCTGGGTTGCCAACATCAGCGAGCTCTTCGAGCGGCTGTCGTATTACGCGGCGTTTGCCTCGCTGCCCCGCTATCTGCATGAAAGCCTGAACTTCGGCGTCGAGCGGGCCAGCAGTCTGGCAGGATTGTTTGGCGGGTTGGTGTGGTTTCTGGCGGCGTTTGGTGGAGCACTCGCGGACCATATGGGCTTTCGCCGGGCGCTATCGCTGGCCTACCTCACTCTGACCGTCTCCTACTTCCTGCTCGGCTCCATCGGTTCGCCGTGGCTGGCGCCGGTTCGCAGTGCGATGCCTCTGGTGGTGCTGGTGACCGTGATCCTGATGCTTCCAGCCCTGGGCATCGCGCTCGTCAAGCCCTGTGTCGTCGGGACCACGGCCCGCGCTTCCAAGGAAAACGTGCGGTCAATCGGGTATTCGATCTACTACACCCTGGTAAATATTGGCGGGGCTTTGGGGCCTCTTCTGGCAGGCTGGGTGCACCAGCATCTCAGCGTGGAAAAAGTCTTCGACATGGCGGCATTGGCCGTCTTTGCCATGTTCATCGGCGTGTTGCTGTTTTTCAAGGAGCCGCGCCGCTCCGGCGAGGTGCGCACCGAAAGTCTTGCCCAGGTTGCCAGGAACTTCCTGACCGTCGCGTCCAACTGGCGCTTCATGCTGTTTCTCATCATTTTCTCGGGCTACTACATCGCTTTCTGGCAGGAATTCATCATTCTGCCCCTCTATATCCATGGATACGTCAGCGCAAGCGCGAACACCGAAGCGCTGCTGAGCTGGGACGCGCTGACGGTGATCGCATTGCAGATGGTGGTCAGTATTCTGACGCAAAAGATGCCGGCGTTTCGCGGCATCATGCTGGGCACCCTGATCTCGGGCCTGGCCTGGATCCTGCTGATTCTGCATCCCAGCGTGGCCATGGCAGTGGCGACGCTGATCGTCGTTGCCATCGGCGAGATCACCCAGCAGCCGCGCTATTACGAGTACATCTCGCGCCTTGCACCCTCCGGACAGCAGGGAACCTATATGGGCTTTGCCTTCCTGCCAATTGGGATTGGGTCACTGGTGGGTGGGTGGTTTGGTGGGTTCCTGATTCACCGCTTTGGAGAAGTGCTGCATGAGCCGGCGCTGATCTGGTGGGCGGTATCGGGAGTAGGCGTGGCGACGGCCGTGCTGCTCTGGGTGTACGACCGCCTGGTGCGGCGGGAAGCGGTGGAAGTGGCATAGAATTTCGCCCCGGCTCGTCGCTCCTTTGCAGTGCCCTGCAGCGCAGGTAACCATTTATGCAGCAATCGTTTACAACTTCATTTGCCAGGCGCGATGCTGTTTTTTCGTGAGGTTTGCGACGGCTTGATCGGCCGAAATGGCTCGTTACTGTTTAATACCGACAGAAGTTACCAAGGATTTAGGGGGGGGGTAGGGGGTAGTGAGGCGGGTACAGACCGGGACATGGCTGACACCTTCGCCTGGGTTGCGGATTGGGTCTCTCGGTTCATTCTTTATTCAGTGTGCCTGAATGGTGGAATTAATCTGCAAAGTTGTGAAAAATATTTTGGGCGGGGTCAGCGAGGCTTCGGCAGCCCCGGCCTCGATTGATTTGGATCAATAGAAAAAGATGATGCGGGAACGTTTTTAAGGCATACACTGGGCGGGAAAGTCCTTTGATGCCATGCCTGTAGCGCAGCTTACCCTCGAAATTCGGATTGAGCATGCCCAGTCGCTGAAAGACCGGCGGCAGGTAGTGCGTTCCCTCAAAGACCAGCTGCGCCAGGGGTTCAACGCGTCGGTTGCGGAGCTTGACGAGGCGGTGACGTGGCAGTCCGCTACCATCGGCATAGCTGCGATTTCCCGCTCCCGCGACTACCTGCACGGCCTGGTGGAGGAAGTCGAGCGAGCAGCGCGCCGCATCCTCAACGAACACGGGGCGGAGCTGGTCGATTCCTTCTGGGAGTATTTGGAGCAGTAGCTTCCTGCAGAACAGTCGACGCCATCGGCGCGGCGAATCCGAGGGCGGTTATGGGTGAGTGCCGTTCCCAGCTTCTCCGAGTTCTTTCCAATTGATTTTCGAGTGATGCATGATCGCGCGCCAAGATCTTTCTCAAAAACATCTTGCACAATATTACACCTTATGGTGTAATGCAAAACATGGATCAACTTTCCGACGTGCTGACGGCCATTTCCCACCCCACCCGGCGAGCGATTATCGGGCAGCTCGCAAATGGGCCGGCTCGCTTCCTGGATGTAGCAAAGCCTTACAACACGGCTCTAAACGCAGTGACCAAGCACCTCAAGTTGCTGGAAAGAGCCGGACTCATTGAACGCCAGAAGCGAGGACGCGAGGTCCTGATCTCTTTTCGAGCCGAGCCACTTCGGCAGGTCGCGGGATGGGTGCATGAATACGAGCGTTTCTGGAACGAACGTCTCGATGAGTTTGAACAGCATTTTCAAAAGAAGAAAGAAGAAAAGGAGGAGAAGCAATGAGTGAAGCTATGAAGACGATTGAAGTTAAGGTGGAGCGAGTCATCCCAGCGCCGGCGGCTGAGGTGTTTGACGCGTGGCTGGATCCAAAGATCCCCGGCAATCCCTGGAATATGGCTGAGAAGCTGCTCTTGAATCCCCATGTGGATGGCTTCTTTTACTGGCTCATCCATGGGAATTCCCACTACGGACGGTTCACGGAAGTAGAGCGGCCGGCCCGAATTGAGCACACCTGGATGTCGCGCAGCACGTCAGGAGAGGAGTCGACCGTCACCGTGACTTTCCAGCCAAAGGGAGAAGGCACCCTGATGACTCTCGTGCATTCCGGCCTTCCCGATACTCCCGGTGGAAGAGGGCACGAGAAGGGCTGGAACTTCTTTCTGGATGGCTTTCATAAGAGATTTACGGATGCTTCTCAAAAGAACAAGTAGCTCATGCGGTTCCGAAAAAGACATCCAGATTCAATTTGAGCGCGATTGAAGCGCTTAACAAGGAGCCACCATGGCAAAGGCAACCGAATCAGACACCAAGGCAGATTTCAGGTCAGCCACCGAATCAAGAAAAGCGCCTAAGGCAGTCGCCGATGGTGTCGGAGGCATGATTCTCGCAGTTGCCGAAGTATCCGGAACCCCGGAGCAGGCTTTCCGTGCGCTCACCACCGACGAAATCCTCAAATGGTGGAGATTCCCGGGCGTCTACCACCAGAAGGATTGGAAAGCCGATCTGCGCGTGCGCGGCGCCTGGAGCGTCGCGGTCGAGCTTGAGGCCGGCGGCGAGGTTCACGCCGACGGTGAGTTCTGCGAGATCGATTTCCCGGGAAAACTGGTCATGACCCGCAAATTCGATGGTCATCCATTCCAGGGCACCCGCGAGACAACCATCACTTACCGCTTCGAGCCTTCCCCCCACGGCACCCTCATCACCGTGCGCGACGAAGGATTCATCGGACGCAGGGAAGCGGCCTACGGGAACGCTGAAATCTGGGAAAGGGTCCTGGGCTGGCTGGACGTGTACCTCTCCTCGCAATAGCCAAGCCGGTCACTCGCCGAAAAAGTGAGCCTCTTTCATTCAGACGCGATTCAAGTGCAAAGACAAGGAGAGATCATGGCAACGGTAACGGTAGGAAACGCTTCGGCGATCACAGTTCCACGCGCAGACCGCGACAGTATTCGCAAGTTTTATTGTGATGTGCTTGGCGGCGAGATCGTGAAAGAGGTCAAAGACAAGGACATTCTTCGGCTGGATGGGAACTTCTACATCGTGCATCGCTATGCGGATGTCCCCGATGCGAGCGAATTCCTGCGGTCGTCCAGAGCCCTCTGGTTGCAGCTCAAGACAGACAACGTGGGAGAACTGTCGCGGAAGATTCTCGATTTCGGCGCCAGGAAGATGGAACTGCCGTCCGGACTGCCCGCGTCGGTCCCCTATCTTTATTTTCAGGCGCCAGGGGGACAATGCTTTCAACTACTCCCTTTCGACGAAGACCAGTCCTACTACAAAGGCGCGGCGGACAGCAGCAACGCAGCAAGCTTGGAGGCAGCCGATGCGGTCAAAGAGCAGTCGATGCACGAGTTGGTCTCAGCAAGTCTCCGCGAGGACTCTCATTGAGAGATTGGAAGCGGAGCAACCGTGTCCGGTGATTTTCGGAGATCATTCGTCGGACACGGCGCCGAACTGGTCGACTCCTTCTGAGAGTATCTTGAACAGTAACTACTTTCAGCCAGAAACCACGAACCTTGAGTTACTGCTCGATCGTCAATGTTGCCCCTGAATAAACGATGTTATAGTTATCCGCCGAAAGTCCCTCGCTCGCGTATGTTATCGGATAAGTTCCGGGTTGCGATCCCTTCACCGCCGTGGTTGCGAGCGCTGCCGTGCCGGAAACCACCGAGTTAGCGTCCCCGTTCACAAATCCCGTAATCCGATAGTTGAGCGGTGGAATCGGCTGGCCGTATTTGACCACGGTATTGATCGCCCGAGCTACCAGCGTTGCGGGCCGTATTGTTAGCTCTGCGTTCGCGCCTGAGACAACGAGGTAGTTAGCAGCAGTGACCCCTGCCACGTTAATCGAGACGGGATAGGACCCAACCCCCGATTGCGGAGTTGCCGTCGTCGTCAGGACTGGAGTCCCACTCAAGACCTTGGCGGTTTGCCCATACACCAGCCCCACGGCAGTGAACTCCAACGCCGGAATCGGTTCCCCATATTTCGTCCAATTGCCCTGCGGCTTCAGGGTGAGCACGGACGGCACGACGGTGATTGCCAGCGGAGCGGTGTTCAAGTCGAACGTGTAGTTTGTCGCTGACAATCTGCCGAGGGCGCAATTGAGCGTGTAATTACCCACCGGGGGCGCCGGATTGGTTCCCCAGCTGAGAGTAGATTGCGCCGAGCCGTTTATCACGGATGGTCCGTCTCCATCGACGAAGCCGGTGGCCTGGGTAATCTGGCAGAGGGTGCTGGGATTGGAAAAGACGCTGGGATACCCGTTTCCGTGGCCGTATCCAACGGAAACTCCCGTCTCACCTGGAAACGGCGGACCAAGTGCGACAGTGAGCGGAGCCTTGTTTACAACGAGAGCTTGCGCGGCCGAGTTGCTCCCGACGAAATTCTGGCTTCCCTGGAAAGTCGCGCTAATCGTGTAGTTGCCGGTGGCAAACGACGTCGATGTAATAGCGGCTACTCCTGAAGAGTTGAGCGTGGCCGTGCCCAGCAGGGTTCCGTTCGCGGAGATGACCACCGTTCCGGTTGGAACCGGTCCACCTTGTGTTCCATTCACTGAGGCAGAGAACGCAACGGCTTGACCGTAGGTTGACGGCGATGAAGAAATAGTCAGGGACGTTGAGGTGGCGGCAGGATTGATCGTGAGTGCCTGTGCAACCGAGTTGCTCCCAGGGTAAATGCTGCTTCCCTGGTAGTTCGCAGTGACGCTGTAACTGCCGGCCCCAAGCGCCTGCGTGGAGTATGCGGCGACTCCGGAAGAGTTCAGTGTCCCCGCTCCCAATTGCATTCCATTGGCATAGAAGAGCACGATGCCGGTCGGTGTTGGGCCTCCCTGGGCACCATTGACGATCCCGTTCACTGACGCAGCCATCTCGACGGTTGCACCGTAAGCCGCCGTAGATGGAGAAACGATTAAAGACGTCGAACTTGCGGGCGGTTGCGACGTATAGGCGACGCCGGTCAGGCTGATATTTTGAGACGCGCTGGGACTTGCATTCAAGCTGTTATCCGTCAAGGTCAGATTCCCGGTGACTGGATTGCCAGCGACGGCAGGGGTAAAGTCCACTGCCAGCATGCAGCCCTGGCCCGCATTGAGCGTCGTCGAAGAGGTGCAGGCGTTGGTCGCATCGAGAGCGAAGTTTGCGGGTGCTGTGACGGCGCTGAAAGCAAGTGGCTCGTTGCCGTCGTTGCTTACGGTCACGTTCTGCGGGCTGTCGGTGCTGGTTTGGCCTACAGCTGTTGTGGCGAAAGTCAAGGTGGGAGGATCGCTCAAGTCTAGTTTCTTAATCGAATTGTCGCCGGCATCCCCGACCAGGAGGTTGCCGTTTCCGTCGATTGCCAGGCCGGCAGGGAGGCTGAAGTTGGCTCCAAGCGAAGTCGAGCAACTGGACGATTTGCAGCCTGAAGGTATCACCTGGATACTGCCATTGGCGACAAAGGCGTTGCCATTCGCGTCCACCGCGATGCTGTTGCGTTCGGCGTAGCCGCTGTTTATCGTGGTTACGCAAGCGGAGGTTGGACATCCGGGGGGCATCTCGTACACCCCATAGAGGTCGGTAACGAATATGTTGCCGGTCCCGTCCACCGTGACGCCAAAGTCACCCGTGTAGCTGCCGCCAAGCGTGATCAAACAACCGAAGCTAGTGCACCCGGCAGGTATTTCGTAGGCCGAAACCTCGCTCGTGGCGAAGATGTTACCGCTCCCGTCCACCGCTACGGCAGCGGCTCCCCAGGGACCTAGCGGGGTTACGCAAGTGGAGTTGGCGCATCCGGGGGGCATCCGGTACACCTCCTCATTGGTCAATTCGCCAACTACGATGTTGCCGATCCCGTCCACTGCCAGCCCGGTTAACTGGCCTCCAAATTCGCCGCCCAACTTGATAACGCAACTATAGGTGGTGCAGCCGCTGGGAATCTCAGACACCGTATAGGGGCTCCAGATGGAGGCGACGAAGATGTTTCCGGCCCCATCCACAGCCACGCCCAACGGCCCGGAAAAGCTGCCGCTGCTGTTGATCGTGGTTACAGCACTGTTGCTGGTGTAAACGATCTGCGGTCCCGTCCCGGCGCCGTTCACATATGCGCTGGCAATTACGGCTCCGCCTGTGGTGGTCAGTTCCACTCCGCCCATCCGCAGGCCGGGATACGCGGGCTTGAAGAGTACCTCCACCCTACAAGTATCGCCCGCGTTGTAGTTGTGAGCGGTTCCGTTGGTGGTGCAGGTTCCCGTTCCCGCGTCCGTAAAGTCGAGATTTGGAGCGCCCTGAGTGAGAACCACCGGCGCGCCGATGGCGCCGCCCGTGTCAAACGTGAATGGCAGGCTGATTGCCGAGCTGGTTGAACCAACGGCGGTCGCCGGAAAGTGCCCTTCGACCGCGATCTCCATCACCGTGCTGTCCCCGGTATCGGCGATGAAGACGTTCCCGGTAGCATCGATCGCCATGCCGGAGGGTTGACTGAAAGCTCCTCCGAGCGTGGTCACCGCGCAGCTGGAGTTGTTATAGCTTGCGGTGGTGCAGCCAGGGCGCATCTTCTTCACAACATTGTTGCCCGAATCGGCAACGAAGATGTTATTACTCGAGTCCAAGGCAACGCCGGAGGGTTGGTTGAATCCACCTGCCATTGTGGTCACGCAATAAGGGCGTCCGCACCCGCTGGGCATTGTCATTACTGCATTGGCGCCGTAATCGGCGACGTAGATGTTCCCAAACGCGTCCACAGCCACGCCATAAGGAGAAGTAAACGCATAGGCGAAGCCGCCGCCCCCCCCGCCAAGCCTGGTTACGCAACTGGAGGAAGCACAGCCGGCGGGCATCTCCTTGACGTCACGGTTGTTGGTATCCGCGACGTAGACGTTTCCACTACCGTCCACCGCGACGCCGCCGGGAGCGGAGAAGCCGCCGCCCAGCTTAGTCACGCAACTTGAGGCAGTGCATCCGATGGGCATCTCCTTGATCGCATTGTTGCCAGAATCGGCCACGAAAATGTTCCCGTTCCCGTCCAACGCCACGGCCTTGGGACCACTGAATCCGCCGCCCACCGTGAGGACGGTTGAATTCCTGGAGACTGCCCCATTGACGGCCACGATCTCCTTCACCGCGTTGTCGTTTGTATCCGCGACAAAGACGTCTCCGCTCGCATCCACCGCAGCGCCATAGGGCGCGCTGAAACCACTACCTACCGCGTTGATGGCCACTCCCAGGTGTGCCGTCTGGCCTTGTGCCGTCGAGCACCACGCGAGAATCAGGCCGAATCCAGCCAGCAGGACGGTGATTCCGCGATATCTACGCAGGCGCTTCGTGACGGGTTGGGCATGATCACCTGCAACTAGGAATAACGACGACATGCTGTTCATCTTGAACCTCTCAAGTTGGTGAGTTGCGGAGCGCCGATGCGTATCATGCGTCAGACAGGTGGGGCTTCAGATAGGGCCGTTAGCGACCACACTGTGGCCTGGGGGACTCGTTGCCTGGAACGCAAAGCAACAGTTAGCCCTGAATGACACGGCTGAGGAGGAGCAGCCGCGTGCGTTCGATGATGTGCAACATTGTGCGTCTGAACTATGACGATATGCAAATGAAAATCTGCGCTGCGCAGTCCCTCAGTATTTACAGAGTCTTGTTTGCCAATAAGCCGCAAGAAATCATAGACTTATCGATCGCGCTTTGCGCAGGCCTTCACGATTCCGCCCGGCGCAGGGCGAACCACGAGAAGACTCGAGCTGCGGAATGGCGTTGACGCAGTCGCCGCGATGCCTTGATCGGCAGTGAGTTCATTTTCGTAAATACCTATTTCCGAAATAGGTATTTCTGTTCTATAATCCCCAACATGACAACAAGCTCTGAACATCGCGACCTTTTTCCCGGCGCGCTGGAGATCATGATTCTGCAATCGCTCCGGCTCAAGCCTATGCATGGCTATGCGCTGGTGAAACACATCAAGCAGGTTTCCGAAGACCTGCTCCGGGTGGAGGAGGGCTCGCTCTATCCGGCGCTGCAGCGGATGCTGAGGGAAGGCTGGCTTGAGGCGGAGACAGGAATTTCAGCCAAGGGCCGGCCCACGCGGATTTATCGGCTCACCGATGCGGGGATCCGCCATCTGGAGAGCGAAGTCAGCAGTTTCGAGCGAATGTTCGCAGGCTTTACGCGTGTGCTTGCCGCTGCCCAGGCATAGGAGGCGTTGCATGTTGGGATTGGGTCATTTCTTCTCCAGAAAGCGCCGGTACGACGACATATCGGTTTCCGTGCAGGAACACATCAACGAGCGGGTGGATGAGTTGATGGAAGACAGCATGCCACGCGAGCAGGCCGAACAGGCCGCGCGTCGCGAGTTCGGCAATGTGACCCTGCTGCGGGAGCGGAGCCGCGAAGTGTGGCAGTGGCAGCGATTGGAGTCGCTGCTGGCGGATTTGAAGCATGTATTTCGTCGGCTTGCCCGGTCGCCGGGGTTTGCGATCACAGTGGTCCTCACTCTGGCCATCGGTATCGGCGCAAATACGGCGGTGTTCAGCGTGTTGAACAGCGTACTGCTGCGCCCGCTGCCTTATCCGGATTCGCAACAGCTGGTTGCGCTTCATCTGAACGCGCCGGGAGCATCGGGGCTGGCTGAGTTTCGCAGTGAGCTGCGGTTGTCGCCATCGATGTATTTGACCTTCGCCGCGCACAACCAGGTGTTTCAGTCCGTAGGCGTGTGGTTGCCCGTCACCGCGAGCATTACCGGCATCGCCAAGCCGGAGCAGGTAGACACCGCAGCGATTACCGGCGGCGTTCTGGAGACGCTGAATGTTCCCGCCCTTCAAGGGCAATGGCTGACTGCCGCCGATCAGGACTCGCATAGCCTGGGGCGGGTGATGCTGAGCTACGGCTATTGGCAGCGTCGGTTCGGCGGCGACCCAGGAGTCGTTGGACGCACCATCACGGTCAATTCCCAGTCCCGTGTCATCGCCGGGGTGATGCCGCGCGGATTCAAGATAGTAAATTACGACTTCGATCTGCTGGTTCCGCTGGCGTTCGATCCGACTCACGAGATACTTGCCGGCTTTGCCTATCGCGGAATCGCGCGTTTGCGGCCTGGGGTTTCGCTCTCACAGGCGAATGCCGACGTGGCGCGTCTGCTGAATCTCTGGATGGACTCGTGGTCCAACGGGCCGGGCAACGACTCGCACTGGTACCTGAATTGGAGGATCACCCCGGCATTGCAACCGCTGAAAGATACCGTTGTGGGCAGCATTCAAACGGTGCTTTGGGTGGTGATGGGGACAATCGGCGTCGTGATGCTGATTGCCTGCACCAATGTCGCAAATTTACTTCTTGTCCGTGCCGACGCGCGCCAGCAGGAGCTTGCCGTCCGCTCAGCGCTGGGCGCGGGACGATGGCGGATTGCGCGCGAACTCCTGTTGGAGAGCGTCACTCTCGGCCTGCTTGGCGGAACAGCGGGCGTGGCCGTGGCATTCGCCGGGCTGCGCTTGTTGCGGGGAATCGGTCCGGGGGAACTACCGCGCTTGACCGAGATCTCACTGGATGGCTGGTCCATCGCCTTCACGTTCTCTCTTTCCGTGCTATCCGGCCTGTTCCTCGGCATCATCCCAGTGCTGCGCTATGTGCCCGCGCGGCAACGACTGACCGTGCTTGGAGCAACGCGGTCTGCGAGCACGAGTCGCGAACGACAGCGCGGCCGCAACCTGCTGGTGATTGCGCAGGTCGCCATGGCCCTGGTGCTGCTGGTCGGTGCGATGCTGATGATCCGCACCTTCATGGCCATGCGCGACGTCGATCCCGGCTTCTCCGATCCGCGATCCCTGCAGGTCATGCGCCTCTCCATTTCAGAGACGCTGGTGAGCGATCCGAGGACCGTTATACGGCTGCAGAACAGCATCCTCGACAAACTGGCTGCCATTCCTGGTGTCTCTTCCACCGGCTTTGCAGCTTCGGTTCCCATGAGTGGAGGCGAACCTGCCTGGAACAACATCTACATTGAAGGCAAGAAGTACAAAGACGACAATGCTCCCATGCGGCTCTTCAACTATGTCTCTCCCGGGTATTTCCAAACCGCCGGTACACGAATCGTGGCTGGGCGCGACTTCACCTGGGCGGAGGTCTACAATCTGAGGCCCATCGGAATGGTATCCGAAAGCCTCGCCCGCGAACTTTGGGGATCGCCCCAGGCGGCCATCGGCAAGCACTTCAGAGAATGGGACTCGATGCCATGGCATGAGGTGGTCGGCGTGGTGCAGGATGTGCGCGAAAATGGCGTGGATCAAGTGTCGCCCGCAACCGTCTACTGGCCCTCGATCACGGATGGTATTTACGGCCCGGGGACTTTCGACGCAAGACGCAATCTGTACTTCGTGCTGCGCACATCCCGCGCCGGAACGGAATCTCTGTTGAATGACATGCAGCAGGCCGTTTGGTCCGTGAATGGAAATATTCCCGCGGCCAATGTGCAAACCATGCAGGATGTCTACGGTGACTCCATGGCTCGCACTTCGTTCACGCTCGTCATGCTCGCAATTGCAGGCACAATGGCGTTTGCTCTCGGCATCCTGGGCATCTACGGCGTCATCTCCTACGCCGTCGCACAGCGCACGCGCGAGATCGGCATCCGCATGGCGCTTGGGGCGAAGAAGAGTGAGCTGGCATGGATGTTCGTTCGCTCGGCATTGGTGCTTACCGCTATCGGCACGGCAATCGGCCTTGGCGCGGCGGCTGGGCTAGTGCGCCTGATGCGGACGCTGTTGTTCGGCGTCAGCGCTCTCGATCCGCTCACCTTCGCGGCGGTCCCGGTCGCACTGGTGGCCGCGGCAGCTCTGGCAAGCTATCTGCCGGCGCGCCGCGCCACTGGTGTTGATCCCGTCGAAGCGCTTCGGGCCGAGTAAACAAGAGCGGCTACTGCTTCACCACCGTATAGCCCATCTTCTGGAGCATGGCGATCACGCCATCGCTGCCCACGAGGTGGCCGGCCCCCACGGCGACAAATACTTTGCCGTCGCCCTTGAGCAGCTTGTCGATCTGTGCGGCGAAACCCTGGTTGCGCTTCACGATCAGAACCTGATAAAGCTCTGGGAGCTTGTCTTTGAAGTCGGCGCTCATCAGCTTGTCGATGCCGTCGTCGTCCCCCGCGTACCAGCAGGAGACAATCTTGTCGATCTTGCCTGCATCCTTGTCGAAGTCGTCGATGCCCTCTGTCAGGTAGTCGACCTGCTGCTTCTCAGGCAAATCCGCAAAGTAATGCAGCTGCTGTTCGGCGGTCTCGAAGCCCTGAACAGGCTTGTTGGCTTTGACGAACTCGGGCTTGATCACGTTTTCGACGCCGCTGTTGGGGTCGTATCCTGCCTTGACCATGGGAGCCACGCTGAGCATGATGGCGACGAGCCAGGGCTTGAGTGTCTCCAGGCTCGCCTCGCCGTTGGGGATGCCCGCCGCGGTGGCCTCCTTGTCGAGCTTTGCCAGCTCCTCTTTGCTGAGCTTGGTTGACAGCGGATGAGCCTGGTCGATGCCGAGCTGCATCACCAGAGGCTGCAGCGACTGCGGATCGTCGACGTTTGTGATCTCCAGCCACAGGCTACCGCTTTGGTTCAGGGCGGCGTCGATTTTGGGCGTGCGCCAGGGCACGTCCTTCTTGAGCACATGCGCAGAGCCGAATAGATACCCCGTAGCGTGCGGGCCTTTGACCACCCACAGCGATGGCTCCGCACTGGCGCTGGGTGAGGCGAGTAGCACAACACAGAAGATGGCAGTAAAGATGGCGGGAATTGTGAAGCGCTTCATGACAAATCTCCCTCTCACGAAGTGTACTGGCATTTGGCGGGGCATTACCGTGTTGCTGGATGTGGCACCGAAACATTCCGTGGAGGGGCAAACTACGGCGTCTTGACAGCTGTATATATCCGTCGCACAATCTGTATATATCGAGGGGGCAGACATGGCTGTAACTTTAACATCGATTCGCCTGGATACCAAGCTCGCGGACAAAGCCGTACGTGTGCTGGGAGCGAAGTCGCGCACCGAGGCAGTGCATATGGCGCTGAAGGAGATCGTGAAGCTGAACGACTTCAAGGGGCTTATGAAGAAGTATGGCGGAAAGGGCTCGTTCGCCGGAAGCGATGAGTGAACTGATCCTGTTTGACACTTCGATTGTGGTGGACCAAATTCGCAGCAATCGCCACCTGGACCGAATGCTCAACATCGACGGCGTCTTTCGCAACTCGTCAGTGGTTTTGGCGGAGCTTTGGCGTGGAGTTAATTCTTCCATTGACCGTAAAGTGGTGGAAGCCCTGGAGCGGAATCATCCGACGTTAACGCCGACGACAAAGAACTGGATGGACTCTGGCCGAATGCTGGGAAAGATGCGGGACGACAAGGGCTTCGAGCCGCACAAGCTCCGCCACCTGCACTTCGACGTTCTGATCGCGCTGACGGCCCGCGCACACGGCGCCAGGCTAATTACTTCCAACCGGGACGACTTCGAACTGATCCAGAGTTACAGGGACTTCAAGCTGGAAGTCTGGTAACCATCTCTGCCGAAGCAGACCTGATTCACAACCCGCCCTTTGCCGAGTCCGCCCAAACCGGGCTGGCAAGCTGAATTGTCACCACGGGGCCGTCCTCAAACAGAGGGCCTTGCTCCCTGACAAAGGTCGGCGCCTCGCCGCCAATCAGCCAAATCTCGATATTCGGCGGCGCCTTCCCGATCAGCGGCGCAACCATGCCGGCGATTCCGCCAATCTCGATCTTGATCTCATAATGCTGTGCCTTTCGCGGAGCGCTGCCGACGGAGAAGGCCTCTTCGCCGCGGGGACTCATGACCAGTTTCACCAGCCGCGGCTTGGGGGTGGCTACCAGCATCGATACGGTTGTCTCATCAGCGCCAGGTCGGATGTTTGCCAGCAAAATGGCAACCATCCCGTTCGCCAGGTCCGGGGGCATGTCCACATGGTCGGTTTTCACTTCTTCCTTGCCGTCTTTCCCGGTGGAGCGGACCGTCATCTGCTTGCTGCGGGCGTCAATCAGGATGTCCGTGGGATGCGGAAAGAACGGGCCTTTCTGGATGTGGTGGTCGGTAATGAGCTGGAAGCTGTGGCGCTGCGAAAAAACCGTGGTCTCATCGTCCACCGAACCATCTTTGAAGGTGAAAACCGTGTGCGAGGTGACTCGGTCGCCATGGACCACCTGCACCGCGTCTCCGGAAGCGAGCACATGTCCGTCCTCCGAGCGCAGCTCAAGAAATCCGTGAATCGTCCCCTGCACGCTGCGGACAAGGACTGGATCTGCCGTCGCGCTCACCGGTAGGAAGCAAAGAAGGAGCGCCATGAAAGGCGATATTCGAATTTCGCGGAACAAGGGGTTCTTCATCAGTCACCTCAAACGCCTTGGATGAGGTGAGTGCGTCAAGGTTTGCCTGGAGGTTTTGGCGTGAATAGCGAACCCAGTACAAGCACAAGGGCCGCTCCCTGTGTGGGAACGGCCCTTGGCTTTTGCGCCGAAGGCGCGTCTGCTGCATGCAATGCTAGTCGCCGGAGACGAGGTCGGTTTCCTTCTGGCTTTCGCGGTTGATGGGGCTGGTGGCGTTATTGGAGGCGGGACGGATGGAGTCGAGACGAACCAGGCCATCGATGGGCTTTTCGCCCAGCACATGCTCGCGATACAGCTTGGCCATCTTCGCGTTTTCCGCTTCTGCCTTAACCTTGTCGGCGGTCGTCGCGGCCCGCGCGCGGAGCTTCTCTTCGCGGCTGTTCTTGGCGATCCCAAGTTCATCCAGCGTGTGATTGGCTTCAGCGTTCACGTGCTCCATGTTCAGGTTCAGCTCGTGGCCCACCTGGGTCATGCCAACCTTCTTGCCGCCGGCGAAGATCTCATGACGGCCGTGCTCCTCATACCACTTGGTGAGGGTGGATGTCATGTGCATCTTCTCAATAATGTTGCGCCAGCCCACGCCCGTGTTGTACGCGCAGAAGCTGATTTCGCCTTCCTGCGTCGCGTAAGGGATGATGCACTGCTCGGTGCGGCGGAAGTCGTAGTTGAACAGATCCTGGAACCACATGCCGGCGATGAACAGGAAGTTCCAACGGTCCTGGCGGCGCAGCTTGATGTCGTCCATGGTGCGGTCGCCCTTCACGCTGCCGTAGTTCTTGCCGGTAGCGTTGAAGGTCTTGTCCATCTTCTTCATCATGTCGGTGATCTTGAAGTGGGTGGGCGACTGGAAGGGATCGTAGTTGCGCATGAGCGAGATGCCCAGTCCAAGCGTGGACAGGAACTTGCCGCGCGCAGCGTCGTTGACCTTGGCCAGATCCTTGGCCACCTGCCCCATGTCGAGGAAGGCGGTCACCGGAGCGGACTCCTTGGTTTCCTTGTCGATCATCAGCGCCATGCCGATGCCGCAGTTGGGATGGCATCCGCAACTCAGCTGGCCCCACTCCGCACCGGGTCCGTGGATCAGATCGGCCCAGTCAGAGAAGGTGCTCATAAAGCTGATGGGGAACCAGTCGCGCGACGGCTCGCCGATGCCAACCTGCTTCTTGATGTCGTGCGCCATGTGGCTCAAGGTATAACGCTGTGCCTGGCGGCGTTCGTCCGTGATGTCTTCATCGCGGCCCGTAAAGCTGACCGGCTGGAAGCTGAGGAAACTGATCTTCTTCGGGTTGTCCAGCGCGAACTGAATGATGTGCCCGACCTGCTCGTTGTTGATGCCGTTGATGATGGTGGTCACCGGAACGATGTCCACGCCGGCTTCGTGCAGGTTATTGATGGCCTGCAGCTTTACGTCAAACAGGTTGCCCACCTTGCGGTGCGAGTTGGCAGCGTTGCCGATGCCGTCGAACTGGAGGTAGACGTAGCGGAGACCGGCTTCAGCAGCGGCCCTGCAGAGTTCCTTGCTCTTGGCGAATTCAATCCCATTGGAAGCAGCCTGCACCGAGTTGTAACCAACCTTGCGCGAGTAGGCCACAGCGTCAAGGAAGTAGGGCGACAACGTCGGCTCGCCGCCACTGAACTGCACGCTCATTTGACGTTTCGGTTTAATGGTGATGGCGTTGTCGAGCATGGTCTTGATCTCGTCCCACGTAAGCTCGTGGACAAAGCCAACCTGGTTGGCGTCCATGAAGCAGGGATCGCACATCATGTTGCAGCGATTGGTCAGATCGATGGTGAGCACCGAGCCGCGGCCGTGGGTTACGGTCGAGGTGCCGTGGTTGTGCAGCTTCTCGTCGCCTTTGCCGTGAGCGCGCATGTCGCGGCCCGGGAAGCTTTCCTCGAGATGTTTAAAGAAGGCGGGGTCCATGGACATCACGTCTTCAAAGTGCCCGTGCTTGGGGCAATCCTTCACCATCAGGATCTGGCCGTCGCGCTCGATGATCTGGGCCTTGATTTCGCCCACTTTTTCGTTGAGCAGCACTTCGTGAGGCAGCTTGCCGTCCAGAATCTGCTTGCGAATCTCGGGCACGCACTTGGGACACAGCGAGTCCGTGGTGCGCGGCCAGCCGAGCGGCGGCTTTTCCTTCTGCCAGCTCTTCTGCAGGGGCTTGTCAGACCACTTGGGCGTAAAGGAGGCGTTCGGGCTGATGCGGTTAAGCCGCTCGTATACCACCCACGCGCCTTTGGCTGCGTAGACGGCTGCTTTTTCAACGTATTTGATCGCTTTTGGCATTCTGTTCCGGTCTCCTTGTTTGTTTTCGTTCCTAATAACTGCTGTCATTCTGCACAACTGCTGTGGCTCGAGATAACTGCTGTCATCCTGAGCGAACGGGGCCCCAAACGTATCTCAGTTTGGGGGTGGTGAGTCGAAGGATCTGCATTTGTCCTTCAATGAAGTCCTGCCTCACCACACTCGTTGCTATCCAATCCAATCGCCGCCTATGCTGGCCCTGCCTGCTTCTCTCGCAAAATTCACGGTCTAACTTCATGATCTGAAACGGCAAGAGTAGGGTAACCGGCTGACCCGGTCAACCCAACGAAGGTGCAGCGAATGGGGAATCTAGACAGTGAATGGCGATTGAG
>Ga0302319_10011033_pt1 | contig 17176 bp, 17 predicted proteins | sample Bog_T0_2_FD_203319 | JGI IMG/M metagenome (GOLD analysis project Ga0302319, IMG submission 203319) | Peat permafrost microbial communities from Stordalen Mire near Abisko, Sweden - Bog_T0_2 | ecosystem: Environmental > Terrestrial > Soil > Wetlands > Peat | place: Sweden: Abisko, Stordalen Mire...
CGCTCCAAGGCCCCAAGCACCCGGTCTCTTAAATCCTGTGAATACGCCTGCATGACAATTCCTCCTCTGAAGAAATTGTAGCAGATCGGACCAATATGTATATACTTAAATCAAAAACGCTCTAATTCCTCCTCTGTCCACACATTCCGAGCGTGAAATGCAACCATTATTTTCGCGGAAAAATCGTGTGTGCTACCTTCATTATGCGTCTCCGCTATATTACGCACTTGCTCCAATTGCGCCTCAGAAAGGTGCGGATTCCATGCGTCTCGAGGTAAACCAATATGTGACTCAATAGCATACGCCGCCCTCGTCGTTGCCGTTTCATGAGCACCACTCAACCAAAGCTCAACGAGACGATTCAACACGGTAATAGGCGGTTGAGGCAAAGCTTTGTCGGAATCATGAAGATGCGCCCACTCCCAAGTCGCCAATGCCCATATTGCGGGGTTCTCGTTAAACATATGCATCTCCAAGGCGGCGAGTTTAGATACAGGAGGCATATCAGATATTTCAGAAAGGCCGCCAATCCTCGAGTTCCACCAAAGTCCGACACATGTCATTAGGCCATACCCTATCTCTTCGAGGCTATTACTACTCAATAGCCGTCGTATTTCGACTCCTCCCTCATCGCTCCGCCAATAGGACTGCGGCTGCCGCATCGCTGCCAATGATGCGCAGGTATTGATTAGCCAAGTATACGGGGGCCAATTCATAGGCTCATAAATCAACCATGCTTGGTGAAGCAGTTCCTGCCCATATGGGCCGCGGATCAATGCTTCCCAGTCATCTTCCGATCCGCAGCCTTTTCCGAAAGTCGCGACCAGTTGTAACGCCGCAGTGAGTGTTTCGGGTGAAGCTTCCGCCTCCTCCGCTAGACACTGCAATATTCGCGCGATGGGGGCTGGGATTCTCTCAGTATGATCTTTCCACTCCTTATTATCGGAAAAATCTTGGCCTGCTACTAACTTCTGCCGTAGAGAGCTGCCTTCCAACACCAATTTTGCGAGGAGGGGTTCCGCTTGTTTTCTCGCCAGGACGGCAGCCATTGGGATAACGACCTTCCATTCTTCTGCAATGAGGTAGCTGCCGAGCGGGGTCAGGAGCGTATCGGTTTTCGAATATTGCGCGTAATGTCCCTCCACCGCAGCTACTGCGGCGAGGTATTCTTGAAAAGTGAGATGCCGGAATTGGTAAAATGGCACTGTGCCATTTCCATCACGCTGTCGCCCCGCCTCTACAAGCAGGCTGGAACGCAATTCGACGCGTTTGAGGAATTCGTACGGCGTATCTTTGGCATACCGGCGTATCTGCGGCACTTGTTCCCTTGCCTCTTCGAGTAGGGCCAGCAATTCCTTTTCGGTTGCAGTTTGTTTTCCGGCACGGAGAAGCTGAAACGCGAGACAGGCAAGTTGCGGAACTGCTTCTTTGGGATTGAGTGGGTCATGGCCCTTGATGTTCCAAGTATCAAGAAGCACTTCCACTGCGCGGCTGTATAGGCTGACCCGATCAGGAGGCAACCGCCCGGCTCCGTGCTTTACGACCAGCAGCATTGTGAGCAGGAGCGGATTTTCCGCCAGCCTCAACAGTGAAGCGTTACGAAGAAGATGCTGTGCTACCTCATGGCCCTCCGCCTGAGCTTCCGGGGAATCCCCTTTCATAAGGAGATGCCAGTAATTGCAGAGTAAGGTAATAGCGTCTGCTTGCAACGGCGCAACGCGCCAACGCTCGCAAAAACGGGCGAGGGTTGGAGCAACCAGAGTGAACCCTGCTTCCCTGCTAGTTACGACAAGACGAGTGAGTTTATATTCTTGTAAAAAAGCCTCTAAATGCTCCACGAAGGTGCTGCGGAGAGCGTCGTCGTGGATTTCATCAAGACCATCGACGAGGAGGAGAATGCGGCCTTTTTTTAAGAGCGGAATCAGAGCGTCACTTAGACCGGCCAAGCTGGCTTGGCCGGTGATGGCTGGTATGTTTTGGAGCAGTGTGGAAATCGGGCGGTGGATATGCTCGCGCCACTCGCGGCATCGTATGAGAACGGGCGTGGTATCGAGTCGTGGCAAAGCATCTGTACTCGCCTGCCGACGAGCCGGGTCGGCATATGCAACCGCAAGGCGTTTAAGAAGGAGCGTCTTGCCCCCACCGGGTAGCGCGAGCAAAGCCAGGCGTTTGTGCCTCTTGAATATTTCTCCGAACGGAACCGGCTTCTTGTTCTCTTCCTGCCATTTTACAAGCTTCTCTTCTCGCTTTGGGTCGCTCTCCGGAATCTCCGGCGGGCATCGTAACACTGTGAGTGGAACGAACAGACGCTCAAGGTCAAACCGGCGTTGCGCAGTATCCATATCAGCCCGAACGCCTTCGATAGTCATTTGCCCGCAGTCCTTCAGCAAAAAATCGCGGTAATCCCGCAAAACCCTGGCATGATCACTCGCAATAAAGTTCTTTGGCGAAGCGACGGCTTTACCCTTCGCGCCCACCTTTGCGGGGGCGCTGAAGTGCTTAAGTAGGAATGCGGCGAGTTCGCTGTGGGCCGATCCGTAACTCAGCGGCTCGACAAAACCATGCCAGGTTGGATCGGCATGGCGGTCTGTCATTTCGCCATTGCAGACAAGCGCATAATGCTGAGGAGTCGCAGTCTTCATTTTTCCTCTCAACCACTTAATTAGTGCCTTGAAGTTGGGATCGGCAAAAGTATTACCACATCCAATGAACAGAAGCCGACTGAAAGAAGCTAAGCTGCGCTGAATAAGTTCACGCACCTCGTCGCCAAGCATGGTTTCGTAGTCCCGGATGCCCAGAATGCAGGTATTGGGCGCGTCCCATGAACCGTGGAGATGAAATACTGCGGGATATTCTCTGCGCATCCAAGCAGTCACCTTGACGGGTTCGGCTAGAGTAATTGTGGACAGATCTGTGGCGCGTTCCAACAGTGTATCGTAATTCAGTGTGCAAAGGGGAATGTTGGCCGCGTGGAGGGTTTTGATAGCGCTTTCCAATTTCTTGTTTGTTGTCTGAACGGGCTTGAAAAGACTCTCCAGCCAGCGCGCATAAAGGTCGCCGTGTGGAGCATCAAGCTTGCGACCCATAAACTCCGCAGCTCCCAAAAGGTCATCAAGATCGTCAGATTCCAGTTGCATCTTCCAAGCATTGCTCTGTGCGTTTGTGATTTTCCTTTCGTGACACCATGGGCAAAACCGCTTTGAATAAGCCCCTTCCAAGAGAACGCAGGAATTTTGCCGTTTGTGAGCCCCATGCTGACGCCAGTACCGACAATTGCGACGAGTTCGCCCCGTCGAGCGGAGTCTTGGAGCTGCAGGATCGCATCGGAACTACTATGGCGACGACGGATAACCTTATCGACTGACTTTGATTTTGCTCGAGGGGGACTCATTGGATGGATTTATCACAGAACGTGCATTTGTGGAAAAGTTTTCTGAATAGGGGAACTTCAGGAAACGAGAGTATCCGGCAAAGGTTCAAAACTCCGGGTCGTTTCAGTAATTCTTGCTACCTTGGGAGCGGAAGAAACTGAGCGGCAGTATTGACAGTATCGTGGATGCCCGAAGAAAAAGCGCAGAGGATAGCAATCCGCCTTTCCCTGCTTCGCAGACTGATTAGTCGATGTGGAAGACCTGGGGGAGTTCGGCGGAGATGGGGCTGTTGTCGGGGTTGGAGGGCATGATGTCTTTCATGTGGGCCCACCATTTGCGGCAGATGGGGGTGGCGGCGATGGCGGCCCAGCGGGCTTCGTCCTCGATCTCGACGTAGGCGAAGAGTTGGCGCGTTTCCCTGTTCAGGAAGATGGAGTAGTTGTGGACGCCGTGGGATTTGAGGGTGGCTTCGAGTTCGGGCCAGATGGGGGTGTGGCGGCGGGTGTATTCCTCCTCCTGGCCGGGGTTTACTGACATGATGAAGGCTTTGCGGATCATTGGCGGGGTTCCTTTCGATTTACGTAAACGACTTTTTCGGTATCGAGTGATTCGATGGCGGCGGCCATGACCTTTTGCGCGGCGAGGCCGTCGGCGCCTTTGCCGTCGATCTGGTCCGGAGGGACTCCCTGGGAGACCTGCTCGACGAAGCGGTTGATGCGGTTGCGGAAGGTGTCCTCGAAATCGCGCATGCCGCCGAAGATCGGGTTGGTGTAGACGGTTTTCTCCAAGGTCTCGGCGGGGTAGAGCGTGACCTCCTTGAACATGTCGTCGAGCACGAAGCGTCCGCCGGTGCCCGCGACTTCGCAGCGTTCCATGGGGTGGCCGCGTCCGATGTCATAGCTGCCGGTGAGCGAGCCGACGGCGCCGTTGACGAAGCGCATGTTGACCTGGGCGGTGGACCAGATTTTGCGGCCCGGGGCCTTCAAGGCAAAACATTGCACGGCCTCGATGTCGCCGCAGAAGTAGCGCATGATATCGACGCTGTGGGGATGAAGCGCCTTGAGGTGGAAATAGGGGGAGCTTTCGGCGGGATTCATGATCCAGATGCCCATATTGATGAAGAGCTGATGTCCCAACCTGCCTTCGTCCACCCATTTTTTTGCGAGGACTGCGGCGGGGGTGAAGCGGTGGTTGAGGTTGATGCCGAAGCAGAGGCCTTTTTCCCGGGCGCGGGCGACCATGGTTTCGGCCTGCGCGATGTCGTTGCTGATCGGTTTTTCGCACAGCACGTGGCAACCGGCGTCGAGGGCTAGGAGGGTGGGGGCGCAGTGGTCGCTGCCGTATTCGTAGCCGCCGGTGGCGACGCTGACGATGTCGGGTTTCAGCGTCCGCAGCATTTCGGCGGCGTCGAGGAAGTGGGGGACGCCGAATGTTTTGCCGCCGGCTTCGGCACGGTCGGGGCGGAGGTCGCAGACGCCCACGAGTTCCGCGAGCGGATTTTCGGTGTAGAGTTTGGCGTGGCGGTTGCCGATGGGGCCCATGCCTATGACGCAGATTTTCATGGTTGGTCAGTTGAAAACGATGACGGGGGGATTTTTAGACAGGATGAACAGGATTGACAGGATGAAAGAGGATTTTGAGACACCACTCTTCGAGCGGTTTTGTCTTTGGTTATGAAATTACATGGCGTCCAAAAAGACCAAATGGCGGGCGGGCTGAAGTATGCAAGCTTTCAGCTTGAGAGCATTCGATGGCAAGCCGGAGGCATTGCGCTACCTTAAAGCAGATTTTCATGGCTGGTGTGCCGGTTCGGTGGGAGACGGATTGGAAAGTGTTATTAGGAAGATTTTTTTAGAAATGACGCGCCGTTTGGTCTTTTCGGCGAGCCGCCGAAAAGAGCACGCGAGCCGCGTGCGCTACCCGGAGGTGTGCTGCGACGCTCTGGTGTGGTTTCGGGCGAGCAGATCATGACTCGATGTAGTTATATGTCTTGAGGGCGGGGTCGAAGAAGTCGAAATCGTGGACGCCTTCGTCGGTTTTCCAGCGGCCGATGACTTCGGGGCGGACGGGGATGCGGGCGAGTGGGATGCCGAGGAATTTCTCGAGGCGTTGCAGGGTCTCCTCCTGGCGCAGCACGAAATCCTCGAAGCGCACCTCGATCCAATGGACGGGACGGGGCGTGGCTTTTACGAGGTCGTACTGGTATTTCCAGGAGATTGCGCGGCGGAGGCGCTCGTCTTCCGTTTCGGGGTATTGGATTCCGAATTTGCGCATGTCGTCTGTCACGTGGCCGCCGATGATGCAGTCGCGGGGATCGCGAATCCAGAAGATGTATTTGATTTCGGGGAAGAGCTGTTGAACCCACGGATACACCAGGGTGGTCTCGGGAATTTTCCAGCCTCGGTACTGCGATTTGCTGGCGTGGACCGATTTCAGATACGAGAAGAGGAGACGTTTGAAATCCTCCGGGATTTCCATCGTGTGCAGGGCGCTGAAATCCCATTCGAGGCCGCCCAGCCATTTGACATGAGGGGCCAGCACCCGGCAGGCTTCGTACATTTCCTCCGGCGGGACAAGGTCGCCGGAGTCGTTAATCGGGTCGCCCATGAAAACGCCGCTCGCCGATAGGGTGTGCGACATCGCACGCGTGCCGGAATGCCCCCTGCCAATGACTGTGATCATCATGACCGGTGACTCAAAGGGTTTTCTGGCCGCGCTGGGTTTGCAATTCCTTGGCTTGCAGTTTCTGGGCTGCGCCCGGTGAGCCGATATGCATGGTGTCGTAGGCCTGCTGCGAAGTCTTGAACGGGCCGCAACCGTAGCCATGCCAGTTCGGGGTGTGGTACATCGGATTTTTGCGCCCCGTGGCTTTTTCACGCGCGGCGATCCATGCCTGCATGCGGGCCTCGAGCATGGCGCAGATGGCGGGTTCTTTTTTGGCGAGGTTGTTGTTTTCCTCCGGATCGGCGAGGAGATCGTACAACTCGATCTCGGGCTTGAAATGGAAATCGGGTTCCAGCGCGTGAATGTATTTCCACTGCGGGGTGCGCCAGCCGTGCTTGCGCATCCAGGTGCACTCGGTGATGTAGGATTCCGCCTCCACCTGGCGCGGTTTTCCGGCGAGGAGCGGAGTCAGGCTTCGGCCATCGAAGCGGATGCCGGGCTTGACGCCCAAAAGGTCGAGGATGGTGGGCGTGACATCCTTCATGTGGCAGATGTCCGCGAAGCGTTTCCCTTCCGGCACCTTGCCGGGGTAGACGAAGATGAGCGGGACGCGCAACGTGCATTCATACAGGCCGTGATGGTCGAAATAGCAATTGTGATCGTAAAGCGTTTCGCCGTGGTCGGAATCGATGATCACGAGCGTCTCCTCCTCGATGCCGAGCTGCTGGAGCGTGGCGAAGATATTCGCAATGGCGGAATCCATATAGGCGATCGCGCCGTCGTACTGGGCGATGACGTAATCCTTGTCGGTGCACTTCGGTGGAAACCAGCTCGCGAAGTAATCGCAGAACGGCTTGAACTCCATCACCGGCTTGAGCGACTTGTTCTTTTTGTCGAATTCGTTGCCATCGTAAAACATCCGTTCAAACGGCTGCGGCGGAAGGTACGGCGAATGGGGATCCATGTGGCGGAGGAAGAGGAAGAATGGCTTGTCCCTGTCCGCAAGGCGTTTCAATTCAGGAATTGCGACGGCATTCAGGTTTTCCGCCTTCGGGCTGCGGCCTTCCTCCCATGAACCCCAACCCTTGAAGTCGATGTAGTTCTTGAAACCGCGCGAGGCCGGGTTGCCGCTGAAGCCGACGCAGGTGGTGTTGTAGCCCTCGTCGCCGAGGATTTCCGCCAGGGTTTTCACGTGCGCGCCGAGGCCGCCTTCGTGACGGAGGGCGACGACGCCGGTGCCAAAGCAATCCATGCCGGTGAACATCGAACTGTAGCCGGGCGTGGTCGGGATGGAGGGGCTGACGAGATTTTCAAATACCGCGCCGCGTGCCGCGTATTTGTCCATGTGCGGCGTGGTGAGGCGTTGGTAGCCGTAGAGGCTCATGTGGTCGGCGCGAAGACTGTCGATGCCGAGGAACAGCAGGTTGGGTTTTTTCTTGGAGGCCATAGTTGTTTATATTTTGTTTAATTCAGGTTGATTCGTTCTCCCCGGGTGGCGGAGTCGTAGCAGGCGAGCACGATGCGCAGGACGTCGCGGCCTTCGCGGGCAGTGGCGATTGGTGGACGCTGCCCCAGTAGAAATTCCGCGAGCGGCGCGGCGAGGCCGGTGAGGCGTTCGCCGTGGTTCTTGATTTCGGGCAGGTCGCTGGCGGTCCAGTCGCCGTTTTTTTGCAAATACCATTTGAGTTGCGGCCCGGCACCCGGGGGCCGGGGCCCGCTGCAACTCGGCAGATCGCCGTAGTTCTGGATGATCACGCCTTTTTCACAAATCACCTCGGTTACGTTCTCACCGGCGAGGGTCACAAAACTGCATGACACTTCGGCGAGCGCGCCGCCGGGGAAGCGCAAAATCACGATGCCGTTGTCGTTGATGATGGCGGGATTTACGAGTGTGGACAGCTCGGCGGTGACGCTCTCCGGCATGCCGAGGAGCCAGTAGAGAAAATCAATCGGGTGCGCGGAATCGTCCGCAAATAAATCGCGGTTCAATTCCGGCTGAACGTGCCAGGTTTTCTCGAAATCCTTCCACGTCTGCGAAGGGAGGCCGTGACGGCGGCGGATCATGCACAGGCGGCCGAATTCGCGATCTGCGAGCAACGATTTGAGCTGCACATTGTGGGGATCGACCCGCATCTGCCACGCGAGCGTGAAGGGAACGCCGGACCGCTCCACGGCGGTCACGATGCGGTCGGCTTCCTCCATGGTCAGCGCGATGGGTTTTTGCAGGATGATCGACTTTCCGGCGGCGGCGGCGAGTTCCACGAGATCGGCGTGGCGTGACGTCTCGGATGCAATGACGACCGCGTTGATGTCCGGGCGCGCAAGCAGTTCCTCGGGCGTTGCAACCGACTCGATTGTGTGCTGGATGCATGCGGCGGTTCCGCGGGTCGCGTCATGGTCCCAGCCTGCCACGAGACGGAGCGCGCCGGTCTTGCGCCACTCCGCGCAATACATATGCACGTGGGCGTGGGCAAAGCCGAGGATGCCGAGACCGATGCTCATCGCGCTCCGCAGGCTTGGAGGGAGGCTTGCATATGGCCGCGCGCCTCGGCGGCGATGGCCACGCAATCCGGCAATTCGTAATCCTTCGCGCCGATGATCTCGAGATCCACGGGGCCGGTGTAATTGTTCTCGTGGAGAATGCGGATGTAACCGAGCAGATAGATGTCGCCGCGGCCGTTGGCCTGCATCTCGGGTTTGCCGGGATTTTGCTGGCGGCCCTTGCAATCGCGGATGTGGACGTGCTTGATCCGCGAAACGACGGCGCCGATCGCCTCGACCGGGTTTTCATTGGCGCGGTAGATATGGCTCGGATCCATATCGAGGCCGAAAGCCGGGGAGGAGATCGCTTCCAACGCCTTGAGAGTGGTGGGCGTATTATAAATCGCCGCGCCAACGTGCGCTTTTACACACAGGGTCACGCCGTAATGCTCCGCACGGGCGGCTAGTTTTCCGAGGGAATCGATGGATTGCCGGAGCGTCGCTTCGTCGTCGCTTTTGCCGCCGGGGCCGCAATTGATGATCGGACAACCGATCGCCACCGCTGCCTGGAACGCAGCCTCCATTTTTTCCGCATCCTGCGAAGGCTGCTCCATTGCGAGGATCGGCAGGTTGTATTTGGCGGACAATTCCTTGATTGCCGGCGCGCATTCCTGCCAGCGTTCCAGCACGAGATGCTGGCTCATGCCATCAATGGCGGAGATTTCGATGCCGTCGTAGCCGCAGCGTGCGACGTATTTAAAGGCGGTCTCCATGTCGAAGCCGCCGAAGAGGACTGAGTTTGCGCCGAGTTTCATAAGTTGCTTGGGTCCATGACGTCGCGTTTCAAGGTTGGCAGCGCATGCGGGCGCACCAATTCACCACCCTGCTCGTAGGATTCGATTGCCGCGAAGGTGTACTCCAATGTCGCGAGCGCATCGCGGCCCGAGGCGCGCACCTTGTTCTTGGAAACCTTGTTGGTCACATCCTCGAGGAAAGCGTGGATGCGGGACGGGAATGTCGCGCCGAAATCCTTCACGCCGGTATCGGTGACGACAGGTGTCGGCTGCTCGCCGAGGCCGAGCTTGTCGGTCTTTGAAGGGGCGGGGTAGTAGGTGAGTTTTTCCACGCAGTTTTCGATGGTGAACGTGCCGGCGGTGCCGCCGAACTCGAAACTCCACCAGCCGCCGAGGCCCATGGTGGCATCGCCGCGCTGGCTGAAGAGATAACCGATCGCGCCGCTGGCAAACCGGACATGGACACTCGCGATCGAGACCATGAGGTCCTCCGCCTTGCGCCGGAAGCTGGGGCGGTCCATGAACGCCTGGATGTGCGTGATGTCGCCGCAGAAATGGCGCATCAGGCTGAAAGGATGCGCGAGAAACGCCTTGGTATGGAAATAGGGCAGTCCATCCGCATTCGGCCCGCGGTCGCGACCGTAGGTTTCCTCGCCTCCGATGAATCCCATGCGGTGGAGACAGAAGACCGGCTCGCCGACCTTGCCATCATCAATGAGCTGGCGGGCCTGCCGCGCGGGCTCCGTGAAAAAATGGTTCAGGTTGCAGCCGAGATAGAGATCCTTCTCCGCGGCGAAGCGGACCATTTCGCGCGCCTCGTTGATATCGTTGGACATCGGCTTCTCGACCAGCACGTTCCTGCCAGCAGCGAGCGCCTCCATGGCCGGCTCGAAATGCCAGCCGCCATTCTCGAAGCCACCGGTGCAGACATCGACAATGTCGAGATCGGGTTCGCCATCGAGCAGGTCGGCGACCTTGTAATACGCCTTCACTCCGAATTCCTTCGCGAGCCTGTCCGCGCGGTCCCTGACCACATCGCAAACCGCAACCAGCTTGGAAAGTTCATCCTTGGAATAACTTTTGACGTGCGTGGTGCCGATACCGCGCAATCCTACTACCGCGACTTTTAGTGCCATGATTTTTGTTTTCTCCGGGGTGTGGGCGGGTCTTGGGCCGCCATGTTGTGTTTGCTGTTCACGGGCAACAGTGTCGTCAAACTAACGAAATGCGCACGAAAGCACCTTGACGATGCATTCAAAAACAAGCACGATCCTCTCACATCGAATGAGAGTCCCCCTGATCACCTCCGCGGTTGTTTTTCATGACAACGGGTTTCCGTTGCGCGTCATGCGCCTGCCCAACCACGGCGCCACCGACCGGCTGCACCGGCATGAATTCCACGAACTGGTGGTGATTACGAACGGACGCGGCCGGCATCTGACCGACAATGACGACTACGTGCTGGAAGCGGGTGACGTGTTTCTGCTTCGCGGCCAGATGAAGCACGGCTACGCCGATGTGGACCGCATGGGATTGATCAACATTCTTTTCAAGCCGCGCGAGCTTGGGCTGCCGCTGGCGGATCTCGGCGATATCCCCGGCTACCAGTTGCTCTTCCGCATCGAGCCGCGACTGCGGCAACAGGCGCGCTTCCGCGACCGGCTTCATCTCACCACCGACAAGCTGGCCGAGGCGATCCGCCTGGCGGTGCAACTGGAGCAGGAACTGCGTGTGCGACCACCCGGCTACCGGTTCACAGCGCGTGCGCATTTGATGCAATTGATCGCGTATCTCTCGCGATGCTACGCGAGCACGCGGCGCACGGTTGATGAACCGCTGCACGCCCTGGGCGAGGTGCTGAGCTTCATTGACCGGAATTACCGCGACCCGATCACCGTGCCGCAACTCTTGAAGGTCGCGCACATGTCGCAAAGCACGCTGATGCGCACTTTCCAGAGGGTGTTCCAGCGTTCCCCCATCGATTACCTGATCCGCGTGCGGGTGCAGAAGGCTTGCGAGTTGCTGGCCGACCAGGAGCAGCGCATCACCGATGTCGCGCTGGCGTGCGGATTCAACGACAGCAATTATTTCACGCGGCAGTTCAGCCGCGTGCTGGGCAGGTCACCGCGGGATTACAGGCGGGGTTTGTTGCGTGCGGCGCGTGGGCACAATGGGGCGAAGGCGGGTGTGCGGAAGGTTGGGGCAGGCAAGGGGTGAAGAGGCTTGTCGAAAGCGGCAGGTTGAGGTATGCTTCAGACATGAGCGCTGCGGAAATCATCGAGCAAATCAAGGCTTTGCCTGCTGAAGAGAAGGCACTAGTGGCGGAATTTTTGCGTGGTTCTGAAGACGTTAATGAATCGAAAGTCCAGTATGTCGATCGTGAAAAAGCGCGTGTAACCGCCAGCAGAATTTTCGAGGAAAACGCCCCGCTCTTCCGAAAACTCGCTGAATAAAGTGGAGCCCAGGTTCATTAGCTGGGACACTGTGCTCGATTTGCACACTGAGTCATTGCGCCTTTTCGGGGGAAGTGATGGGATCCGGGACCGTGGCATGGTGGAGTCCGCATTGGCTGCCGCACAGAACACTTATTTTTATGCCAACGGCGATTTGTTCGACATCGCCGCGACCTATGCATTTCACATCGCGCAAGCACAGGCATTTCTCGATGGCAACAAGCGCACGGGGGTTGCCACTGCGTTGCTTTTTCTCGCTGAGAACGGGTTTTCAAGAAACCCGGACGCAATGGATCTCTATGACGCAATGATTGCTATCGCCGAAAAACGGATGACGAAGGGCGAACTCGCAGAATTATTGCGGGTTTTGATTGGAATCAAGGATTAGCATATCGGTTTTTCAAGGAGTCTTCTCGTGTTCCATGAGAATCCTGTAAACTTCCCGTTTATGCATCGGGATGTTGGAAAATGGGGAGTAGATGAGAACCAGCCAATCCCGGTTTGATTTCTTGTCGACCCTGCAAAAAACGTGGCCCCATGAGAATTCCTGCTGTCCTCTCAAGTCGGTGGCGATCACGCCCTCGTGAAAGGCCCGGCGCTCCGAATCCCCAGGAGTCCCGGCCTCATAAAAGGGATGATGGTGGCTGAGAAAAAGGCCCTCAACCCTAAGCTCCGGTCCCATCGCAACTTCCACTTCAAAATAACCCTGGTCGGATGCGTGAATGCCAAGAACGAGCTGCTTCCATCCCTCCACCGGGAGTTCCCGCACCGAAGTCGCATGCCCGGGATGGGTTTTAAGCAAGGCGCTTAACGTGCAATGAGGTGCTACCTGCAAACCATCACTGAAGGCTGCTTCTCCAGTAATTGCGGTGATCATGGTCGATTTCCTGCAATGATGACTGGCGACTGTCAGACAGCGAGCCTCACGGCGCGGGTCTTGTCGAGGCGGAGGACATCACCATCGTGAAATTCCGGGGTGGCTTTTACGTCGGTGATTTTTTCGCCGTTGAGCTGGATGCTGCCTTGCTCGACAAGACGACGGGCGTCGCCACGGGATTTTGTGAGTTTGAATGCCTCGATGTAGGCGGTGACCACGACAGAAAGGATATCCCTGGCTGAACCATTTAATCCCACTATCGGCAGATCGGCTTTGGTGAGATCGCCTTTGCTAAAGCGCAGATTGAAATCATCGAGGGCAGCCTGTGCTGCTTCTTTCGAGTGGTAACGCTCGATGATGCTACAGGCGAGCTGCTTCTTGGCATCCATGGGATGGATCTCGGGGGTTTTTTGCCCGAGCAGGAGGAGGTAGTAGCGGACCATGAGCTGGTCGGTGATGCTCATGAGCTTGCCGAACATTTCATTCGGGGGCTCGCTGACGCCGACGTAGTTGCCGAGGCTCTTGCTCATCTTGTTCACGCCGTCGAGGCCCTCGAGCAGCGGCATCAAAAAGACGACCTGCTGCGGCTGGCCTTCCTCCTTTTGAATGTCGCGGCCGACGAGGATATTAAAAAGCTGGTCGGTGCCGCCGATCTCGACGTCCGCCTTCACCATCACGGAATCCCACCCCTGCATGATGGGGTATTGGATTTCGTGGGCGCGGATGGAGACGCCTTTGGCGAAGCGTTCCTTGAAATCCTCGCGCTGCATCATCTGCTGGATGGTTACCCGGCTGTTGAGCTTGATGACATCCTCAAAGTGCATCATCTCGAACCATTCGCCATTGAAGATGATTTTTGTTTTATTCCTGTCGAGGATTTTGAATGCCTGCTCCTGAAAGCTTTTTGCATTGTGCATCACCTGGTCGTGCGACAATTGCGGCCGCGCAGCGGAGCGCCCGGTCGGGTCGCCGATCATCGCGGTGAAGTCGCCGATGATCAACACAGCCTGGTGGCCCAGATCCTGAAACTGGCGGAGTTTTTGCAGCGGCACGGTGAAACCGAGATGGATATCGGGGGCCGTGGGGTCCACGCCGAGCTTTACATTCAAAGGGCGGCCGAGCTTGAGCTTTTGCAATAATTCCGCCTCGCTGATGATCTGCGCTGCACCGGCCTTGAGGCTTTCCAACTGTGTTTCTGGGGATTGCATGTCCATGGACTACACCAAAATAAACGCGGATATTGCGTTTATGCGAGCAGAAACAGCATGAACTTTCCGGCAGGCGGGGGCCTACTTGTTTTTGTTCAAGAGGTCGCGCACTTCGTCGATCGTCAACTGGTGCATATCGCCCTGGAGGCCGAGGGGGACGGGCCCCTTGAAAACATCCGGGCCTTCCCTGTCCAGACGATCCTGGGACGCACCGCGCCTCCGGTACTCGTGCGTATCGGCATAAGCGCGGGTGGCGGATTCCTTGTTGCTTTCGCGGGCTGTCTTTGTCTCCGAGGTTTTTGTCTCAAACACCTTGCCGGCATTCGGGATGGCGTTGCGGCTGTTGAGATCCGCGGCTTTGGTGTCGTATTTGGAATCGCCGGCCCAGTATTTGTTCACCCCGTAAAGCGGATGGGTGGAGAATTCCTTGGTCCTGACGTGGTCAATAAAGTAGAAAGTGCCCACATTCGCACTGCGGGTGCCGTTGAATTTGGATTCGGTAATGTAGGTCTTGTTTTGAAAAAGGGTGGGGGCCAGATTGGCATTGCGGGTTTGCAGCCGGAGGCCGATGTCCGATGACTGTGCCGAGGACGGTGCGTTCTGATCCTGTGCGTACGCGGCGAAAGCAACGCAGGAAAAGAGACAGATAGTTGCCAGGACGCGAGGACGCATTCCCCGATGAGTCGCACAGTCCCGGGGGAATGTAAAGTTTCAAAAACGGGCGGTGGAAGGTGGCGGCCGGCTAAAAACCAGCCTGCCTGGGCCGGCATGGAAAGGACGGAGGCGCGTTTTTCCCTTGCATTTTCCATGGCTCCGCCTAACATGGGAAACAATACGCAAAAGAATAGCTACTCGGGGTTGGGGAGATTGTCAGTTGAGTTTACTTCAGTGACGACTTGAAATCCGACTAACGGGAACCGTCACCGAAGTTTTTCGTTTGCCAAAAAAAACTGATAATATGGGTAACAAACTATACGTAGGAAATCTCTCCTTCAACACCACCGAAACCGAACTGCAAGACTTGTTCGCACAGGCTGGCGTTGTAAACGAAGTCGTGTTGATGCAGGACAAATTCACCGGCAAGTCCCGTGGATTTGCATTCGTCACGATGGCAAGCGACGCAGAAGCAGCCACCGCAGTAACCCAATTCAATGGGAAAACTGTTGATGGTCGCGCTTTGACCGTGAACGAAGCCCGCCCTCGCGAAGAGCGTAGCGGTGGTGGCGGCGGCGGCGGATATCGTGGCGGTGGCGGCGGCGGCGGCGGTGGTGGACGCAGCGGTGGCGGCGGCTACGGCGGCGGCGGCGGTGGTGGACGCAGCGGCGGCGGTGGTGGTGGTGGCGGACGCGGCGAACGCCGTGATTCACGTTACTAATCGCTAATCTCGCATAAAATTTAACAACTGGCGCGGGTGTCTGAAATATGACATCCGCGCCTTTTTTGTGGTCCAGTCCTTCCGGCTTTGCGCTAGTCGTGGAGGTTCCGAATGAATGGGAACCATTTCACCCGGTGATCGGCCGGGGTAGGGGAGGCTGCGGGTGTGGCGGCGGCGGCAGCGGGGCGGGGATGCTGTGGGGGCTCGACTTTTGGCGCAGTGCCATGGACATGCACCGGGACGCCGACCGAGGCCGTGTCGAAAAAGAGGATCGCCATGCCTTTCGGGAGGCGGACGCATCCATGCGATGCCGCGTAGCCGGGGAGAATGCCGGCGTGAAGTCCGTTTGCGCCATCGAACCGCAGGAAATATTGCATGGGCGCGGCGACGAATTTTCCCCCCTTCGGCACGGCCATGTCCACATCCGCATTCCAATCGATGACTTTGCCATCGGCATTCACCAGCTTTCCGTAGAGGGTCGAGAAATGGTTCAGATCCTTCTCCAGCACCGTGAAATTCCCCGTGGGAGTAAGGTGCCCGGGGCGGCCGCTCGAAACCGGCGTCTCGTAAACGATCTTGCCGTCCTGCAGGAGACGTGCTTTCTGCTGTGTGAGATCGACGTCGATGGAGACGCCCGGATCTGCCGCACGGAGCGCAAAAGGGAAGAACAGAAGCAAAAGCGCCGGCAGATATTTTTGATAAGCTCCCATTTGGGCTGCCATGGTAGCTAAAAGCGGGCCAATGCGCAATTCCTCGCGACAAGGCGCAGGATTTTTGTGATATTGCGAACTATGTCAAACACCGGCAGCCATCCATCCATTCCCACAGGCGTCACCGTGGTCGATCACCCGCTCGTGCGCGTAAAACTCACGCGGCTCCGCGACAAAAGCACCCCGTCCGGGGAGTTCCGCCGTCTTGTGCGGGAAATCGCGATGCTGATGGCGTTTGAAGCGACACGTTCGCTGGAAACCGTGGCGGACCGCGTGGAAACGCCGCTCGCCGGCTATGATGGGAAGGCGCTGGCGCAGCCCGTGATCATCGCGCCGATCTTACGCGCGGGACTCGGCATGGCGGAGGGAATGAACAGCCTGCTCTCGGACGCCAGTACGGGGCATATCGGCATTTACCGGAATGAAGAGACAGCCGAACCGCAAAGCTATTACCTGCACCTGCCCCCGCATGTGGCGGAGGCGGAGGTGCTGGTGGTTGATCCCATGCTGGCCACCGGGGGCAGCGCCATTTCAGCGATCGGCAAGCTCAAGGAGCACGGCGTCACGCGCATCCGGTTTGTGTGCCTGGTGAGTTGCACCACGGGTATCGAACGTTTGCGGGCGGCGCATCCCGACGTGCCGGTTTTCACAGCGGAGATCGACCCGGTGCTCGACGCGCGCAGCTATATCGTGCCGGGCCTGGGCGATGCAGGCGACCGGTATTTCGGAACGTAAATGCTTGAGGAGTTCCAAGGACCTCAGCCCTTAGTATTTACACTGAATAATCATATTTATATCGCAAACCACTTGACGACTTTCGCCTTTTTTGCTAAATTCAATAAATAAGGCAAGCACCGTTTCGGCGGTGCGAAACACCTCGCCGGTCCAAATAGGAATTCCTGCAATTCCTTAAACTTTGTGTCTTGGTGCCTTGGTGGTAAATCCCCACTCCCCAAAAACACGCTTTTTTTCCGAACAAAGCCAATTTTTACTCTGTAGAGCCCCAAAAAACAAAGCCAATTCAAAGCCAAACAAACCCATTTCTCACCCATATCAAAGCCAATTTCTTGTAAAAACGGAGTTCTATAGATCCCATAAGAGGGCGTCTAAAAAGTCTGATTTAAAGTAGCGCAAGCCTCCGGCTTGCCGTCGAACGCTCTCAAGCTGCAAGCTTGCACTCCTAATTTTCGGTAGTTTGCATCGATCAGCACACGCGCCACTTGGACTTTTTAGACGCCCTCTT
>Ga0302319_10011034_pt1 | contig 17175 bp, 13 predicted proteins | sample Bog_T0_2_FD_203319 | JGI IMG/M metagenome (GOLD analysis project Ga0302319, IMG submission 203319) | Peat permafrost microbial communities from Stordalen Mire near Abisko, Sweden - Bog_T0_2 | ecosystem: Environmental > Terrestrial > Soil > Wetlands > Peat | place: Sweden: Abisko, Stordalen Mire...
CCCCCGTGGGGGCCGCTTTGGGCGGGGGTGGGCCCCGCGCCCGCCGCCGCCATCTCCCACAGCTCCATCGCACTGTTGACGACCAGGAAGCCGCCGCCGCCGAGCAGTATGAGATCGCCCGCCGACAGGGTGAATCCCTGCAGCGACAAGAACGGCTTTTGCAGCCCGATCAGCCAGACCACCGAAAAGAGCAGCGCAAGGCGTGTGAGCATCGCGAAGCCGAGGCCGACCAGCCGCGCCGTGCGGCGCCGGGGCTCGGCGAGGCGTCCGACCAGGACCGACAGGAAAATGATGTTGTCGATGCCGAGAACGATCTCGAGCGCCGCCAGGGTGAAGAACGACAGCCAAACCTGCGGCTCGGAGAGCAATTCCATGGAACCACTGTAGTGGCGCCGGCGGGCCTGCCGCAAGCCGCAGACGAGGATCAGGGCAGGCCGTCGATTTCCTCGGGTTTGGTGAGTTTGCGCTCGAGCAGATCGTCGGTGCGGAGGCCGAAGTCGAGCGCAAGGGCGGCCGAGATGTAGATCGAGGAATAAGTGCCCGCCAGGATGCCGATCACGAGTGCGGCGGAGAACCCGTGCAGCGTCTCGCCGCCGAAAATGAGCAGCGCCACGACCACCAGCAGGGTGACGAGCTTGGTCATCAGGGTGCGCGACAGGGTCTGGTTGATCGACTCGTCGATCACCTGCGCGATCGAGAGTTTGCGCGCATTGCGGGCCCGCTCGCGGATGCGGTCGAAAACGATGACGGTGTCGTTCAGGGAATAGCCGATCACGGCGAGGATCGCGGAAATCGCCGTGAGGTCGAAGGTGATCTGGGTGACGGCGAAGAAGCCGAGGACACAGATGGGGTCGTGCAGCACGGCGAGGATGGCGCCGCCCGCCAGTTTGAGCGTGAATCGCATGAGCACGTACACCGCGATCAATACCAGCGTCGCGACGAGCGCCCAGCTCCCCTTGATGAACAGCTCCTGTCCCACCTGCGGCCCGACCACCTCGGTGCGCTGCAGCCGCACCCCGGCATCCGCCTTGCGGAAGATGTCGAGGATGCGCGTGCCGATCTCCGCGCCCTTCGCGTTCGGATCCGGCGGGAGGCGCACCAGGATGTCGCGGGAGCTGCCGAAGGCCTGCACCTGGGCGCCGGTGACGCCCGCGGCGGCCACGGCGCCGCGCAGCTGCTCGATGTTCGGCGGTTGCGGAAAATTCGTCTCGACGACCACGCCGCCCGTGAAGTCGATCCCGAGATTGAGCCCGCGCAGTCCCACCAGGCCGAGCGAGCCGACGATGAGCACGGCCGAGAGGCCGTACCACACCTTGCGGGTGTTCATGAACGGGAAGCGCGTGACCTTGTGAAAAAATTCCATGGAGCGTTGCGCCTTTAGATCGAGAGACGTTCGATCTTGCGCCGGCCGCCGAAGAAGATCTGCACCAGCGCGCGGCTGCCCATCAGCGAGGTGAACATCGATGTCGCGATGCCGATCACCAGCACGACCGCGAAGCCGCGCACCGCGCCGGCACCGAACAGCCACAGCACCAGGCCCGCGATCAGCGCCGTCACGTTCGAGTCGGCAATGGCCGAGAAAGCCCGCTCGAAGCCCGCCGTGATCGCCGCGCGCGGCGACACGCCGTTGCGCAGCTCCTCGCGGATCCGCTCGTAGATCAGGATGTTCGCATCCACGGCGATGCCGACGGTGAGCACCACCGCCGCGATGCCGGGCAGCGTCAGTGCGGCGCCGACGAGGGAGAGGAATGCGGTGAGGAGGATCACGTTCGCCGCGAGCACCAAGTCAGCGATGAGTCCGAAGGCCTTGTAGTAAACGGCCATGAAGATGAACGCGGCCAGCATGCCGAACACCATGGCGTGCACGCCCTTGTCGATGTTGTCCTGGCCGAGGGAGGGTCCGATCGCACGTTCCTCGACCGCCGACAACGGCGCGGCGAGTCCGCCCGCACGCAGCAGCAGCGCGAGTTCGCGCCCCTCGATCGGATTCACGCCCGTGATCTGGAAATTGTTGCTGAACACGCCGCGGATGGTCGCGCGATTGATGACCTCCTCGGTCGTGCGGTCGACGTCCACGCCCTGGGCGTTCTTCTCGCGCGAGCGGTCGATGAACACGACGGCCATCAGATGGCCGATGTTCTCCTGCGTGTTTCGCAGCATCTTTGCCGCGCCCCGGCTGTCGAGGCTCACGGACACGGCGGGACCGTCCTGGGTGTTCGGCTGAAAAGAGGCGTCGGTGAGTTCGTCACCCGTCACGACGACCTCGCGCTTGAGCAGCACCGGCTGCTTGTCGCGGGTGTAATAGAGCTTCGCGCCGAGCGGCACATGTCCAGTGGCGGCAGCCTCGGCGGGATTGTCCGTCTCGTCCACCATGCGAAACTCGAGCGTCGCGGTCTTGCCGAGGATCTTCTTCACTTCGGCGGAATTTTGCAGGCCGGGCAGCTGGATCGCGATTCGGTCCACGCCTTCGCGCGCCACCTGCGGCTCGGAGACGGCGAGTTCCGGGCTGTTCAAGCGGTTGCGCAGGATCACGATGTTCTGCTGGACGGCGTAATCCTCGCGCTCCTTGATCTGCGCATCGGTGAGCTGCAGTTCGAGAGCCGGTGAACCGTCCACCGTGCGTTCGGTGAGGTTGAGGTTGCGGTTGTCGCCGCCGATCGCCGCCGAGCCCTTGGCGCGGCTGTCGGCGTCGCGAAACAACACCGCGACCCGGTTGGTCTTGTAGTCGACCTGCACGTCCTGGTAGGTCACCCGGGCATTGCGCAGCGAGGCGCGAAAATCCTGCTCATCATGGTCGAGCTGCTGGCGTACCGCGCCCTGCACGTCGACCTGATAGACGAGGTAGACCCCGCCGCGCAGATCGAGCCCGAGCTTGAGAGGGCCCAGGCCGAGGTTGCGCATCCATTCGGGAACGCGCGACGCCTGCGACAGGGCGATGGTGAAATCCCCCGGTCGTGCCTGGCTGATGAGGTCGCGCGCCTTGAGCTGATCCTGCTTGCTCGGAAAGCGCAGCGTGAGGCGACCCTGGTCGAGGAAGGAGCCGCTCACCGGCACTCGCTTCGAGGCGAGCAGCTCCTGCAGCGAACTCCGGTCGCTTTCCAGGACGGCGGCACGATCGCGCGCCAGCTGCAGTGCGCTTTCCTCGCCGAACAGGTTCGGTAGCGCGAGCAGCACACCAACGAGGAAGACGATCGCCACCAGCGCGATTTTCCAGCGCGGATAGGCAATCATGCGCTCTTGACCGTCCCCTTCGGCAGCACCTGGGCGACCTGCACCTTCTGCAGCTTGATCTGGACGTTCGGAGCGATCTCGAGCGTGATGAACTGCTCCCCCACCTCGACGATCTTGCCGAGTATGCCGCCCGTCGTCGTGATCTCGTCACCGGCGGCAATCTTCGAGAGCATGTCCCTCTGATCCTTCGCGCGCTTGTTCTGCGGCCGGATCAGCAGGAAATAAAACACGACCAGGAGCAGCACCGGCAGCAGCAGCGCGGAGAGTATGCTCTGCCCGCCGGCCGCGCCGGCGGACTGGGCGTAGGCCGAATTAATGAGAAAATCCATAGTGTTGCACCTGTTATCTGCGGCTTCGGCCGCGCCGAGAAGCCGGGCATTATACCGAAACGCCGGTCAGGAGCCTGTCTGAGTATTCCAGCGCTGCCGCTGCGCGCCGAGCAGTGCGTAAAACTCCGCTGCGTAGGCCTCGAACCGGCCGGCGCCGATCGCGGCGCGAATCTCCGACATCAGGCGCTGATAGAAGTACAGGTTGTGGATCGTGTTCAGGCGCGCGCCGAGGATCTCGCCGCACTTGTCGAGATGCCGCAGGTAGCTGCGGCTGTAGTGGCGGCAGGTGTAGCAGTCACAGCCTTCCTCGATCGGCCGGGTGTCCTCGTGGTGGGCGGCATTGCGGATGTTGAGCGTTCCCCGCCGCGTGAAGAGGTGCGCGTTGCGCGCATGGCGCGTCGGCATCACGCAGTCGAACATGTCGACGCCGTGGCGCACGGCCTCGATGATGTCCTGCGGCCGCCCCACGCCCATGAGATACCGCGGCTTGTGGGCGGGCATTTGCGGCAACAGGTCGGCGAGCACGCGGTTGCGCGACTCCTCGTCCTCGCCCACCGCGAGACCGCCGATGGCGAGGCCGGCGAAACCGATCCGCTCGAGAGCCTCGAGGGAGGCGCTGCGCAGCGGTGCGTGCACGCCGCCCTGCACGATCCCGAACAGCGTGCCGGGCGGCTCGCGGCCGCCGGCCGCGGGCTCGTGGTAGGCGCGAAAGGCACGCAGCGCCCAGCGCATCGACAGTTCCATCGAGACGCGCGCTTGCGACTCGGTGGCCGGATACGGCGTGCACTCGTCGAAGCTCATCGCGATGTCGGAGGCGAGCACGCGCTGGATGCGCATCGACTCCTCCGGCGAGAGGAACACCGCCGCACCATCCACCGGCGAGCGGAAGCGCGCGCCCTCCTCGCTGAGCGTGGTGCTGCCGGCGAGGCTGAAGACCTGGAAGCCGCCCGAGTCGGTGAGGATCGGCCGGCCCCAATGCATGAAGCGATGCAGGCCGTCGTGCGCCGCGATCACCTCGAGACCCGGCCGCAGGAACAAATGGAAGGTGTTGCCGAGGACGATCTGCACGCCCATGTTGGTGAGTTCCTCCGCAGTCATCGCTTTCACCGTGCCGTACGTGCCCACCGGCATGAAGGCGGGCGTGTCCACCGGCCCGCGCGCGAACTCGAGCCGGCCCAGGCGCGCCGCGCCGTCGGCACCGAGCACTTCGAAGCGCATGCGCGGGACGGCGCTCACGTCCGCTCGAGTACGCCGGATGCGGGCGTGAGGAACGTCGCATCACCGTAGCTGAAGAACCGGTAGCGGGCGCGCACGGCGTGCGCATAGGCGCCGAGGATGGTTTCGCGGCCGACGAAAGCCGCGCACAGCATGAGCAGCGTCGATTCCGGCAGGTGAAAATTCGTGACCAGGGCGTCGACCGCGCGGAAGCGGTATCCCGGTTTGATGAAGATCTGAGTCTCACCCGAGTACGGCCGCAGTGCGCCGCCGGCGGCGGCGGTCTCGAGGCTGCGAACCACGGTCGTACCCACGGCGATCACGCGGCCGCCGCGCGCGCGCGCAGCCGCCCCTGCCTCGCACACGGCCGCGTCCACCGTCAGCCGTTCCGCATGCATGCGATGTGCCTCGATGTCGTCGCGCACCGGCTGGAATGTGCCCGCCCCCACGTGCAGCGTGACGAACGCGTGGCGCACGCCGCGTGCCGCGAGCGCGGCGAGCAGCGGCGCGTCGAAGTGCAGTCCGGCGGTGGGCGCCGCGACCGCGCCGTGCGTGCGCGCGAACACCGTCTGATAGCGCTCGCGATCGGCCGCTTCGGCGGGCCGCCCGATGTAGGGCGGCAGCGGCATCTCGCCGTGCGCCTCGAAGAATCCCAGCACGTCGTCCGAGAACTCGAGGCGGAAGAGCTCGCCGACGCGCTCCAGCATGCGCGCCGAGTAGCCGCCGGCCAGCGTGACGAGCGCGCCGGTGCGCAGCGCCTTGCTCGAGCGGGCGTGCAGGAGCGCCACGTGGCGGCTCTCCACGCGCTCGAGCAACAGTTCGACGCGTCCGCCGCTCTCCTTCACGCCGAAGGCGCGCGCCGGAATGACGCGCGTGTCGTTGAATACCAGAAGATCCTCGGGAGCGAGCAGCCCGGGCAGATCCCGGACCATCCGGTCGGCAAGCGCACCCGTGGCGCCATCCACCAAGAGCAGCCGGCCGAGCGAACGCTCGGCGACCGGCCGCTGCGCGATCAGATCCGGCGGCAATTCGAAGTGAAAGTCGGCGCGTTGCATGGAGGACCGCATGTTACCAAGCGCGCCGATCGCATATACTGCCGAGCCTGGCATGCCCGGATGGCGGAACTGGTAGACGCGCCGGACTCAAAATCCGGTGGTGGTGACACCGTGTGGGTTCGATTCCCTCTCCGGGCACCAGGACTCAATCAATGGACCACATTTGAATTTCTGCAGCAATTGCGGCTCACCGGTCGCACTGAAGGTTCCCGAGGGGGACCATCTACCCCGCTTCGTTTGCACGAGTTGCGGCGTCATCCATTACAAGAATCCGCTGCTCGTGCTCGGCTGCGTACCGGAATGGGAGGGACGGATTCTGCTGTGCCGGCGCGCAATCGAACCGCGCCTCGGATTCTGGACCGTGCCCGCCGGATTCATGGAAAACGGCGAGACGCTGCAGCGCGCCGCCGCGCGGGAATGCTACGAGGAGGCGCTCGCGGCGGTCGAAATCGGTTCGCTGCTGGCCGTCGTGAGCGTGACCCATGCGAGCCAGGTGCACGTCATGTTCCGCGCCAAGCTCCTGAAGCCCGAATTCGCGCCCGGACCCGAGAGCCTGGAGGTCGGGCTGTACACGGAGTCCGAGATCCCCTGGGCGGATCTCGCCTTTCCGAGCGGCGAATTCACCCTGCGCCGCTATTTCGCGGACCGTGCGGCGGGCCGCGAGGATCATCACTTCGCCGAATTGACCCGGCCCATGAAGCAATGAGAAGGCAATGACCGGCGCTGCGCGGCCTGGCGGTCCGCCAGGCCGCGGCCAGCCAGTTCCCGCCTGCCCGGTCATTTACGCTGCCCGTTTGCCCTGCCCGTTTGCGAAGAGTGCGGCACAATAATATCCTTGGCGATTCGACGGCCAAAGAGAAGGTGAGTCATGACGTTCGTGGTGACCGAGAGCTGTATCAAATGCAAATACATGGATTGCGTCGAGGTCTGCCCCGTCGACTGCTTTCACGAGGGTCCGAATTTCCTGGTCATCGATCCGGATGAGTGCATCGACTGCACGCTCTGCGAGCCGGAGTGCCCGGTCGAGGCCATCTATTCCGAGGAGGAGATTCCGAACGGCCAGGAGACATTCAAGCAAATCAATGCCGAACTCGCCAAGAAATGGCCGGTGATCAGCGAGAAGAAGGACGCACCCGACGACGCCAAGCAATGGGAGGGCGTCCCGGAGAAGTTGAAGCTGCTGATCCGCTAGCGCGCGCGATCGGCCGCGAGTCGTGATCGGCCGGCGCTGGGTGATCCGCTAGCGCTTGGCCACCTGAAGATCCTTGAGCTGCTGCACCAGTTCCTGCGGCGGCATGTAGCCCGCGATGTAGTCGCCGGACTCGGTGACGATCGCGGGCGTGCCGCGCACGCCGATGCTTTGACCGAGCGCATACTCGCGCGCGACCGGACTCGCGCAGGTTTTCGTGAGATCGAGGGTCGCCCCGAGCTTGGCACGCGTCAGCGCCTCGTTGCGATTCGCCGAGCACCACACCGCCTCGGCCTTGTGCCAGCTTTCCGTGTTCGGGCCGGTGCGGGGAAAGAAGAGATAGCGCACGCGCACGCCGAGCTTGTTGAGCTGGGCCATTTCACTGTGCAGTTTGCGGCAGTAGCCGCAGTCCACGTCGGTGAACACCGTGATGGTGTAGCGGGGATTCTCCGGGGAAAAGATCAGCATCTCGGATTCGGGGACGGCGGCGATCATGGCAACCCGCGCCTTGGTGCGCCGCGCCTCGGTGAGATTCTCGCGGGAATCCATGTCGTACAGATTGCCGTCGATGAAGAACTTGCCGTCGCTCGTGATGTAGCTCACCTCGGCGCCCTGAACGAACTCGAACAGACCGGGGATCGGCGAGGGACGCAAATCCTCGAGTTTCGAGCCGGCAGGGAGCCGTTTGAGCAGCGCCGTACGCGGGTCCTTGGCGCCGTCGGCATCGTCGGCGGCTGCGATGCCGAAATTCGCGGCTGCAAGCATCGAAATCAAGAGGAAGGGGGCATATTTGCGCATGCGGGACTCCGGCATCGGTCAGTTTGGTTCGACTGCGCACCCACCATCGAGGTTCACGGCATTCTAGCAGAGGATGGCGCACCGGATGGAGTTCGCGGCGCACCGCATGGCGCTCCCGGCCCCCGGATTCAGGAATAAGGTAACGGGGTTGCCCGGGCGCCGCCCGGCGCGGACCATTTCAGCCGCGCGGATGATGCGCCGTGTGCAGCTCTTTGAGGCGTTCACGGGCCACATGGGTGTAGATCTGCGTGGTCGACAGATCGCTGTGACCGAGCAGCATCTGCACCACGCGAAGATCCGCGCCGTGGTTCAGCAAATGCGTCGCGAAGGCATGGCGCAGCGTGTGCGGCGAGAGCTCTTTTTCCACGCCCGCTTTCTTGGAATACCGTTTGATGATGTGCCAGAACGCCTGGCGCGTCATCCGGTCGCCGCGGCGTGTCGGGAACAGATAGTCGGTCTGGCGCTCGAGCAGGATTTCGGCGCGCGGACCCTGCATGAACTGCTGCAGCCAGCCGACGGCCTCGTCGCCGAGCGGAATCAGCCGCTCGCGGTTGCCCTTGCCGACGACGCGCATGACGCCTTGATTCAAGTTGACCTGGTTGTGCTTGAGGCTCACGAGCTCCGATACCCGCAGGCCGGTCGCATACAGCACCTCGAGCATGGTACGGTCGCGATGCCCCAGCGGATCCGTGACCAACGGCGCCTCGAGCAGGGAATCGACCTCGGCCTCGGTGAGGGATTTCGGCAGCGAACGGCCGATTTTCGGCATGGCGATCTGCGCCGTCGGATCGACCTGCAGCAGGCCCTCGCGGATCATGAACCGGTAGAAGCGGCGGAAACTCGACAACTGCCGCGCCGTGGACCGCGGTCGCGAGCCGCCCTCGACGCGCGCGGCGATGAATCCGAGAAGCTCGACGCGAGTTGCCTTCAGCAGCGCGCTGTCGCGCTCATCGAGCCAGCGCGCGAGTGCCGTGAGATCGGCCCGGTAGGCGGCCAGCGTGTTGGCCGACAGACCGCGCTCCATCCACACGGCATCGAGGAAGCGCTGCAGGGCGGGGTCCGTGGCTTCCGGCGCCGGCGGTACCGTTGTCCCCGAAGTGCGTGTATAACCCGTCCGCTTGAGAGCCGTCGCCATATGTTCCCGCGTGCGTCAAACCGCACGATTTGCTGCCTTGTTAAGCGCGGGTGCCAGTATGCGAGCGGCATGCGAAGGTCGGCGTGACCCGACTCACAATACCCGCAAGTATTAACATAAGGTGAACCAGATCACAGAACCGAAGCGTTCCGGAGCCGCCGTGATGACGGACGCGCTCTACACGGTTTATTGTTCAATCCTGTTCCTCGTGCTGGCCCTGACGGTGCTCGTCATCAACGGCTTTCTGCCCGATCTGCGCGCGCGGCGGCGCGTCGCGGGCGCTTTCTCGCGCGCCCTGCTGCGCGCGGCGGCCATCCCCTTCAAGGTGGACAACCTGGAGCGCCTCCCCGAGGGCCCCTGTGTGGTGGTCGCGAATCACGCGAGCTACATCGACGGCATCGTGGCCCAGGCCGCCCTGCCGCCCGACTTCGTCTTCGTGATCAAAAAGGAGATGGTGCGTGTGCCGCTGGGTGGCCTGCTGCTGCGCCGCCTCGGCTCGGAATTCGTCGAACGCTTCGACCGGCACAAAAGTGCGGTCGATGCCCGCCGGGTTCAGAAGCGCGCGCTCGATGGGCAATCGCTCGTCTTCTTTCCGGAGGGCACGTTCACCGAATTGCGCCAGATCGGAAAGTTCCTGGGCGGGGCGTTCGCCACGGCCGCGCGCGCCAGGATGCCCGTGGTGGCGATGGCCATCCACGGCACCCGCGCCGTGCTGCCATCCGGTTCGCTGCTCCTGCGCCGTGGGCCGATCCGGGTCGAGGTACTCGAAATCATGCCGCACCACGACGCGCGGCAGCGGAGCCGCGAGGTGATCGGCCGCGCCGTGGGTGAGCCGCTCGCTTGACCGTTGCTTGCCCTGGTCCGGCCGGCGGCAGTCGCCGGCGGGAGTCGCCGGCAGCCTCCAGGTATACTCCCGGGCATGAATTCCGATCCCATCGTGATCCTCGCGGCGCGCCGCACACCGGTCGGCGCGTTCCAGGGCGTCCTCGGCTCGAAGAGCGCTCCGGAACTCGGGGCCGCCGCAATTCGCGCGGCACTCGCCGAAGCGCGGATCGAACCGGCCGAAGTCGACGAGGTGCTGATGGGCTGCGTGCTCGCCGCCGGTCTCGGCCAGGCGCCGGCGCGTCAGGCGGCGCTCGGTGCCGGCCTCGGCACCGCCACCGCGGCCACGACCATCAACAAGATGTGCGGCTCCGGGATGCGCGCCGTGATGATGGCGGCCGACCAGCTCCTCGCCGGCGCCAGTTCCGGCGGGGCCAATTTCGGCGGAACCAGTTCCGGCGGAGCCAAACCGGGCGGCGTGATCGTGGCGGGCGGGTTCGAATCCATGAGCAACGCCCCGTACCTGCTGCCCAAGGCCCGCGCCGGATATCGCATGGGTCATCAGCAGGCGCTCGATCACATGCTGTTCGACGGGCTGCAGAGCCCGTGGGACGGTCAGCTGATGGGCTGTTTCGCCGACGCCACGGCCGAAAAGTACGGCTTCACCCGCACACATCAAGATGAATTCGCCGCCGAATCGCTGCGGCGTGCGCGGGCGGCATGCGAGAGCGGCGCCTTCGACGGGGAGCTCACCGCCGTGGCCGTGAAGACCCGCGCCGGCGAGACCAGCGTCGCGCGGGACGAAACACCCTTTGCGCTCGACATCGCCAAGATCCCCTCGCTGAAGCCGGCCTTCAAGAAGGACGGTTCGGTCACGGCCGCGAGTTCGTCGGGGATCTCGGACGGGGCCGCGGCGCTCGTGCTCATGCGCGAGTCGGCCGCGCGTGCGCGCGGCCTCGAACCGATCGCCCGCATCACGGGATACGCAAGTTTTGCGCGCGAGCCCGAATGGTTCACGCTCGCCCCGGTGGGCGCGATCGAGCGCCTGCTGCGGCGGCTCGACTGGCGTGCGGACGCGGTCGATCTCTACGAGATCAACGAGGCATTCGCGGTGGTCACCATGGCGGCAATACGCGATCTCGCGCTCGACCCGGCCCGGGTCAACGTCAACGGCGGCGCCTGCGCGCTGGGACATCCGATCGGCGCCACCGGCGCGCGCATCTTGACCACGCTGATCCACGCCCTCGCCGCGCGCGGCCTGCGGCGTGGCGTCGCGAGCCTGTGCATCGGCGGCGGAGAAGCGACGGCGATCGCCGTGGAGCTGGCTTCGTATGTCTGAGATTCAGCGCGACGTCATGGAGTACGAGGTGGCGATCGTCGGGGCGGGTCCGGCGGGCCTTGCCTGCGCAATCCGGCTGAAGCAGCTGCGCCCGGACCTCGGCGTGTGCGTGCTCGAGAAGGGCGCGAGCCTCGGCGCGCATTCGCTGTCCGGCGCCGTCATCGAGCCCGGTCCGCTCGACTCGCTGCTGCCCCAATGGCGCGATCATCCGCCGGCCGTCTGCGTGCCGGCGGTGCGCGACGAGTTCTCGTTCCTGACGGCACGCCGGCGCATCAAGATGCCGACGCCGCCACAGATGGCGAACCATGGCAATTTCATCGTTTCACTGGGCCAGCTCACACCGATCCTCGGCGCGGAGGCGGAGCGCCTCGGCGTGGATGTATTTGCGGGCTTCGCCGCAGCCGAAGCGCTGTTCGATGCCGGCGGCGCGGTGAAGGGCATCCGCATCGGCGACATGGGCGTCGAGAAGAACGGCGAGCCGGGACCGAATTTCGCGCCCGGCCCGGAGATCCATGCCAAGCTCACCGTGCTCGCCGAAGGTTGCCGCGGCAGCGTCTCGAAGCAGCTCATCCGCCGCTTCGAGCTCGACGCCGGGAAGTCGCCGCAGACCTATGGACTCGGCATCAAGGAGCTGTGGCAGCTGCCGCCGGGGCGCTGCGAACCCGGGCTGATCCAGCACACCGTCGGCTGGCCGCTGGATCCGGCCACGTACGGCGGCAGCTTTCTCTACCATCTCGGCAATGACCGCGTTTACGTCGGTTTCGTCTCGGGCCTCGACTACGAGGATCCGGCATTCAAGCCGTTCGAGGCCTTTCAGCAGTTCAAGAACCACCCGTCGGTCCGCGGTTTGTTCGAGGGCGGCGAGATCCTGGCCGGCGGCGCGCGCACCGTGATCGAGGGCGGTTGGCAGTCCATGCCGACGCTCGAGATGCCCGGCGCACTGCTCGCCGGCGATGCCGGCGGCACCCTCAATACGCCGAAGATCAAGGGGATTCACCAGGCCATCCGTTCCGGCGTGACCGCGGCGGAACACTACGCCGAGGCTGGCAGCAGCGCCGGCTTCGACCGGCGCTGGCGCGAATCGGCCGGCGGACGCGAACTCTACAAGGTGCGCAACATCCGGCCTGGCTTCCGGCGCGGGCTCTGGGTGGGACTCGCCAACGCCGCGTTCGAAACCTATGTCGCGCGCGGCAAGGCGCCCTGGACCTGGCCCAACCACGCCGATGACACGGCGTTGAAGCGCCTGGACGCAGGAGCCTCTCCGGATCGCAAATGGGGCGAACGCGCGCTGCCGCCCCGTGACCGGCTGGCGTTCGTGTTCTTCGCGGCGACCACGCACGATGAGAACCAGCCGGTGCATCTGCACGTCGCCGACACCGCGATCTGTGCGACGCGCTGTGCGGCGGAATTCGGCAATCCCTGCGCCAATTTCTGTCCGGCGAACGTCTATGAAATGGTCGCGGCCGAGGGCGGCGGCAAAAGACTGCAGATCAACTCCTCGAACTGCGTCCACTGCAAGGCCTGCGACATCAAGGAACCCTACGCGGGACAGATCACCTGGGTCACTCCGGAGGGTGGCTCGGGACCCAACTATCAGAGCCTCTGACGGTAACGGGCGCGTGACAGGCGAATCCCACCCGGTCGCGAGCCGTCTCGCGCGCGACGTCGAAGCGCGCGTACTCGATTTCGATCAGGCTCAGGTCGACGCGGCGGCGCGGCTCGACCGCCTCGGCGAAGCCCTGAATCGCGGCGCCGAGCCGCAGCGGCGCTGGGCTGAATGGCTGCGGACGAGGCAGCGCGGCCGCGGCGGGCACCACGATGGGGTGCGGGGGCTGTACCTCTGGGGCGAGGTCGGCCGGGGCAAGACGCACTTGATGGATCTGTTCTATGAATCGCTGCGCTCCCCCGATCGCATGCGCAGCCATTTCTATCGTTTCATGCAGCAGGTCCACGCAGGGCTGCGGACCGCCTCGGGCCGGACCGATCCGCTCGAGGCGGTCGCGACGGCGTTCGCGCGCGAGGCGCGCGTGATTTGTCTCGACGAGTTTTTCGTCTCGGACATCGCCGACGCGATGATCCTCGGCGGCCTGCTGCGCGGGATCTTCGAACGCGGCATCACGCTGGTTGCGACTTCGAACGTCGCGCCCGCGGATCTGTACCGGGACGGCCTGCAGCGGGAGCGCTTCCTGCCGGCGATCGGACTGATCGAGAACCGCATGGAAGTGGTGCGGCTCAGCGGCGATACCGATTACCGGTTGCGCCGCCTGCGCCGTGCGCACGTGTATTTCGATTCGACCCAGGCAACGGGCGCCGCCGCGATGGCGCAGCTCTGGGAAGCGCTTGCCGGCGACGGCGCACCGCCCGGCGACGCGGCAGCCGGCGACGCGGCGGCCCACGCAGCGGCGCCTGCCGATCTCGTGCTGTGCGGCCGGGTGATCCGGGCGCAGCGGCTCGCCACCGGCATGGCCTGGTTCGAATTTGCGGATCTTTGTTCGGGGCCGCGCGGCCAGGACGACTACATCGCGCTCGCCCGCTCCCATAGGACGATTTTTCTGGCGAACGTGCCGCGTCTCGGAGTCGAGACGGAGAACGAGGCGCGCCGCTTTTTGATGCTGGTCGACGAACTCTACGATCGGCGCGTTCAGCTCGTGATCTCGGCCGCGGCCTGTCCGCAAGAGCTGTATCACGGCACGCGGCTGCGCGCCGAATTCGAGCGAACCGTGAGCCGGCTCCACGAAATGCAGTCGGAGAGCTATCTCACCGCGACTCACCGGCCATGAGCGGGGTGCGCGCCACCCTGGCATAATCCGCGCATGAAGACGGTGGGGGAGTTCACGAACGGCCGGATCGAAAACGGCGGAAACAGCAGCGGTGCCGCAGTCGATCTCTGACCACAGACGCCTCTTGTCCGCCATCGCGGCCAACGCCGGGATGCAGCGTACACCAGGCCGCGTAGTGCAGGTCGCAGCGTACCTGCGGGCGTATTACGCCAACGTCGCCGCGGCCGAGCTGGCGATGCGCGATCCCGCCGAACTCGCCGCGGCCGCAATCGCGCATCTCGAGTTCGCGCGGCGGCGGCGCGGCCGCGCGCTCGTGCGCGTCTTCAATCCGACGCGCCGCGAGCACGGCTATGGCTCGATCCACACCATTGTCGAAATGGTGGGTGACGACATGCCGTTCCTCGTCGACTCGATCGGATTGGCGTTGTCCCAGAGCGGCGCCAGCCTGCATTTTCTCGCGCATCCCGTCTTCGCCGTGTCCCGCGACCGCGCCGGCAAGCTGCGCCGGGTGCTGGCCCGCGACGATTCGGCGGCGGTTGGCAAACAGCGGCTCGAGTCGTTTCAGCACGTCGAGATCGACCGCATGGTCGATGCGGCGGCGATGCAGCAGCTCGCACGCCGGATCGAGCGCAACCTCGCCGACACGCGCGCGGCATGCACCGACTGGCATGCCATGCAGGTCGCACTGCGCGAGGCCGCCGAGGGCCTGCCGCTCGAGGGCACCCGTTACGATCCGCGCGACGTTGGCGAATCGCGCGCACTGCTCGCCTGGATGGGCAACCGGCATTTCACCTTTCTCGGCTATCGCGAAAGCCGGCTGCGCGGCGTCCCGGGCCGCGAAACGCTCGTGCCGGTCGAGGCGAGCGGTCTCGGCATCCTGCGCGCGGGACGGCCGCATCCGGAAAACACCGGCCGTATTCTGCCGGCCGACATCCGCCGCCAGAGCCGGTCGCGTGATCTCGTCCTCGTCACCAAGGCGAACATCGAATCGACTGTGCACAGGCCCGGCTTCCTCGACTACATCAGCGTCAAACAACTGGACGCCGCCGGCCGGCTGGTCGGCGAGCGGCGCTTTCTCGGGCTGTGGACCTCGGCCGCCTACAACAGCAACCCGCGCGACATTCCGCTGGTGCGGCACAAGGTTGCCCAGGTCATCGAACACTTCTCGTTCGCCGCCGATGGCCACGATGGCAAGACGCTGCAGCACATTCTCGAAACCTTTCCCCGCGACGAGCTGTTCCAGGCGGGCGTTCCGGAGCTGATCCGCACCACTACCGGCATCTTTGGACTGGCCGAACGGCCGCGGGTGCGCCTGCTGCTGCGCCGCGATCCGTTTCGCCGGTTCTATTCGTGCCTGGTGTTCGTGCCGCGCGAGAAGTACAACACCCAGGTCCGGGAACGCATCGAGCAAGTCGTGCGCGCCGCCTTCGGCGCCATCAGCATCGAATCCCAGGTGCAGATCGCCGAATCGAATCTCGCCCGCATCCACATCGTGGCGCGCACGCAGCCCGCAGGCCATCGCGCGGTGCCCGTCGATGCGCTCGAGCGCCAGATCGAGGCTGCCGCGCGCTCCTGGCCCGACGCCTTCCGCAGCGCCCTCTCGGAACGGTTCGACGAGGCCTATGCGCTCACCCTGTTCGCGCGGTATGCCCGCGCGTTCCCGGCCGCCTACACCGAGGATTTCGACGCCGCCGCGGCGGCCTTCGACGTCTCCTTCCTCGAGGCGGCCGAGAAGGAGCCGGGCCGCCTGCACCTCGAGGTCTACCGCCCCGAGCCGCGGCGCAAGGACAAGTTCTTCCTCAAGCTGTTTCGCAGCCAGGACGCCATCCCGATCTCTGATTTGCTGCCGATGCTCGAGAACATGGGGCTCAAGGTGATCGCCGAGCGTCCCTATGAGCTCGAGTACGGCGGCGGCCGCCGCGGCTGGATCCAGGACCTCGAACTCGAGATGCGCCTCACGCCGGTGGCGAAATTCGAATTCGTGGCGGCGGAAATCATGAGTACCTTCACGGCCGTGTGGACCGGTCGCACCGACAGCGACAGCTTCAATCAGCTCACGCTGTACGCCGGCATACCGTGGCGCATCGTGACGGTGCTGCGCGCTTACGCGCGCTACCTGCTGCAGACCGGCCTGCCGTTCAGCCAGGGTTACCTCGCGCAGGTGCTCGTGAACAATGCCGTGCTCGCGCGGCTGTTCGCCGACCTGTTCCTGGCGCGCTTCGACCCCGACCTCACCGACGCCGCCCGCCGCGGCGCGCTGCTGCGTCTCGACGGCCGGGTGCGGGCGGCGATCGAGGAGGTGGTGCGCTCCGACGAGGACCGGATCCTGCGGGCGTTCTGGAATGCGCTGCTCGCCACCGTGCGCACCAATGCCTATCAGCGCCTGCCCTCGGGCCAGTTCAAGGAGTATCTCTCCTTCAAGATCGAAAGCCAGCGCCTGCGCGAGATGCCGCTGCCGAAGCCGCTCTACGAGATTTTCGTGTTCTCGCCGCGCATGGAGGGCGTGCACCTGCGGATGGGCCGCGTGGCCCGCGGCGGGATCCGCTGGTCGGACCGGCCGGAGGATTTTCGCACCGAGATCCTCGGCCTCATGAAGGCGCAGAACGTCAAGAACACCGTGATCGTGGCGGTCGGCGCCAAGGGTGGCTTCGTGGTTCGCCGCCCGCCCACCGGCGACCGGGAAGCGCAGCAGGCGGAGGTCGTCGAATGCTATCGCACGCTGGTGCGTGGCCTCCTCGATCTGACCGACAACATCGCCGGGGACGCGGTCGTGCCGCCTGTCCGGACGGTGCGCCACGATCCCGATGACCCCTACCTCGTGGTCGCGGCGGACAAGGGGACGTCGAGCTTCTCCGACATCGCCAACGCGATTTCGGCGGAATACGGCTTCTGGCTCGGCGACGCCTTCGCCTCGGGAGGCTCGGCCGGATACGACCACAAGAAAATGGCCATCACCGCCCGCGGCGGCTGGGAGTGCGTCAAGCGCCATTTTCGCGAAATCGGCGTCGATGCACAGCGCGACGTCATCAGCGTCGCCGGCATCGGCGACATGGCGGGCGATGTGTTCGGCAACGGCATGCTGCAGTCCGAACGCCTGCGTCTCGTCGCGGCCTTCAACCATCAGCATATATTCATCGATCCGCAGCCGGACCCGGCGCGCTCATATCGCGAAAGAGCGCGCCTCTTTCGCCTGCCGCGCTCGAGCTGGGAGGACTATTCGCGCGCCGCGCTGTCCGCGGGCGGCGCCATATACGCGAGAAGCGCGAAAACCCTGAAGCTCTC
>Ga0302319_10011035_pt1 | contig 17174 bp, 9 predicted proteins | sample Bog_T0_2_FD_203319 | JGI IMG/M metagenome (GOLD analysis project Ga0302319, IMG submission 203319) | Peat permafrost microbial communities from Stordalen Mire near Abisko, Sweden - Bog_T0_2 | ecosystem: Environmental > Terrestrial > Soil > Wetlands > Peat | place: Sweden: Abisko, Stordalen Mire...
ACCTCGGATCACCACAACGCTCACGCCGCTGTCCTTACTTCCTGGAAAGACATTGCCCGTTACATGGGCAAAGGCGTCCGCACGGTGCAGCGCTGGGAGCAGGATTTCGGCCTCCCGGTCCGCCGTCCCAAAGGCTCCAGCAAAAAGGCGGTCCTCGCCCGGCCCCGCGACCTCGACGCATGGGTCGCCATGCGCTGCGCCAGCCGGACAGAACTTGCCGGTTCCGCGAAGCCGCAGATGCACACGCGCCATGCTTCGATGGCAGCTTTGCTCACCCTGAGCGCGAAAATCGAAACCGCCCGCCAGTTGCGCGACAGCAACCAAATTCTGACGGCCGAACTTTCGGCTGCCATCAATACGCTCAGAAGCCAACTCATGGAACTGCAGCTCCGATCGTAGGCTTCGCGTTGAATCGCCGCTCGTTGGCTGAGTCAAAGTCCCAAACTTCCCCCCGTCTTCGCTGATTTGCCTGGGACTATAATCCGGACCATTCCAGGTCCAGGATGCCGGCACGGTGCTGCGACAGGAGCCTTTGCTGCATGAGCCTGCGTAAAACAAATCGCAACCAGCCGGACAGACCCGCCGCGAACGGTGAAACCGAGGCGGCCAAACCCGCTCCCTCGGCTTCCTTCTGCATCGTTGGCATCGGCGCGTCCGCCGGCGGCCTGGAAGCATTCACCGCGCTCTTTAAGGCTCTTGCACCCGACCTCGGCATGGCCTATATCCTGGTCCCGCATCTTGATCCGCAGCGGGAAAGCGCACTCCCCCAGATTCTCGGCCGAGCCACCACCATGCCTGTCGTCCAGATCGAAAACGGCATGCGCGTCCAGCCCGACCACGTCTACATCATCCCGCCCAACTGCGAGCTGGCCGTCGTTGGAGCACATCTGATCACCACGGATCGTGAGCAGCCGCGGCCTATCCACGCCTCCATTGACAGCTTCTTCCGCTCTCTGGCTGCCGATCAGGGTCCGAACGCCATTGGCATCATCCTGTCCGGCACCGCCTCGGACGGAACCCACGGCCTCACCGACATCAAAGGCGAGGGAGGCATTACCTTCGCCCAGGACACGCGCTCGGCCAAGTACGACGGTATGCCCGCCAGCGCCGTCGCCGCCGGCTGCGTCGACTTCGTTCTGCCTCCCGATGAAATTGCCCAGGAACTTGCGCGGATTCGCAGCCATCCCCACGTGGCGGGCAAGTCCAAAACGCTGGGAGACGAAGAGAAGCCCGCCGATCCTCTCATGACGCAGGTCTTTCGTCTTCTGCGCCGGGCCACGCGCGTCGACTTCTCCGAATACAAACCGCCCACCATCGGCCGGCGCATCGGCCGGCGCATGGTCCTGCACAAAATCGAAGAGCTCGCCGACTACGTGGCGCTGCTTCAGCGCGATCGCAACGAAATCAATGCCCTGTATCAGGACCTGCTGATCAACGTCACCTCCTTTTTCCGCAACCCGGAAGCCTTCGATGTGCTGAAGCAGGTCGTTTATCCGGATATCCTGAACACGCGCCAATCCGCCACCGCGCCCATCCGCATTTGGGTTCCCGGCTGCTCCACCGGCGAGGAAGCCTATTCGCACGCCATCTCCCTGGTCGAATTTCTCGATGAAGCCCGCACCGAGGTCCCCATCCAGATCTTCGGAACCGACCTCAGCGAAAAGGCGATCCAGCGCGCTCGCGCCGCCACCTACAAGGAAAGCATCGAAGCCGACCTCAGCCCCGCCCGCCTGCGCCGCTTCTTCCACAAGTCCGACGGCGGCTATCAGATCGGCAAGACCATCCGCGACCTCTGCATCTTCTCCACTCAGAATGTCTTCAACGATCCACCCTTCTCCCGCATGGATCTGGTGAGCTGCCGGAATGTGATGATCTATCTCGGCCAGTCGCTCCAGAAGCGGGTCATCCCCACCTTTCACTACGCCCTCAACCCCGCAGGTTTCCTTATGATTGGTAATACGGAAGGCCTGTTGAGTGCGGGCTCGGACCTGTTCGAGATGGTTGAGAAAAAACAGAAAATCTATCGCAAGAAACCAGTGGCCAATCCCATCGCCTTCGGATTTTCCATGGGACATCCGGAGCAGGATGGCTCTGCGCATGAGCCGCCAGCGCCTGCCGGCAGGAGTGCGGATTCGCTGAAGGTTCCCCTCGAGCTCCAGCGCGAGGCCGATCGTCTCCTGCTCACCCGATACGCGCCGCCCGCCGTCGTCATCAACGAGCAGATGGAGATCCTGCAGACGCGCGGACGGACCGGCACCTTCCTCGAGCTGGCGCCGGGCAAGGCCAGCCTCAACGTGCTCAAGATGGCGCGCGACGGACTGCTCTTCGAGCTGCAGAGCGCCATCGAAGAAGCAAAGAGCTCGGGACTCGAAGCCGACCGAGCCGATCTGCTCGTGCAGTCGGACGGCGTTGACCGCACCATCACGCTCCGCGTCGTTCCCTTCCGCACCCCCATGCAGGAACAGCACAGTCTGCTCGTCATCTTCGAGCCCGTCAACCTGACCGAACAGGTGCTCGCCACCCGCCCCACGGAGCCCGCGACTGGGCCGCAGACCGAGAAAGATAAGGAAATCGCCAGGCTGAAACAGGAGCTGGCTGCCACCAGAGAGTACATGCAGTCCGTCATTGAAATGCAGGAAGCCACCAATGAGGAGCTGCAATCCGCCAATGAAGAAATCCAGTCCGGCAACGAGGAGCTCCAGAGCACTAACGAAGAGCTGCAGACCTCCAAGGAAGAACTCGAGTCCGCTAACGAAGAGCTGCACACCGTCAACGAAGAAATGCAGCACCGCAATGACCTGCTCAATCAGCTGAACAATGACCTGAGCAATCTGCTGAACAGCGTGAACCTGCCCATGCTCATGGTCAGCTCCGACCTGAGCGTGCGGCGCTTCACCCCCCAGGCCACGGCCATTCTGGGATTGGTGGCCAGCGATATCGGCCGGCCGATTCCGCGTCTCCGCTTAAAGGTCGATACCCGCCTGCTGGAGCAGAGCATGCTCGAGGTCATGCAGGAGATGCAGCCCCGCCATCAGCAGGTGCAGGACGACGAGGGTCACTGGTTCAGCATGCGCATCACTCCGTATCGCACCCTCGACAATCGCATCGACGGCGTGGTGCTGACGATCGTGGATCGCAACCACGTCGAGGAGCCGGGTGGGAACGGACGCGGCCGGTCCAATGGAGATGGAAAGCGGCCTCACGCTTCGGCGGCGGCGAAGAAGAAACCTCCCGCACCTGCCCGGAAGCGATGAGCATGCGGTTGCCGACCAGGCCCATGTAGTTGCCGGCTCGGCCGCTGCCCTGAAGTCGTCATCAGCAGCGGCGAAGCCGGGCAGGGTCACTGGCCGTGCGATTCGAGGTGGTGCCGCGCCGCGTGATTCGCGTGCTCGGTGGCATGAACCTGATGCGCATGCGCCACGTGAGCGTGGTGGGCGGCCTTGTGGTGGTCGCCGGACTCCTGATGCTTCGCAGCTTCTGAGTGGTGATGGGCAGCCATGCCGTGGTGATGGGCCGCCTGTTTGTGATGATGCGCTGCCTGCTCTGACATGTCTCTGTTCCCTCCGGCTGGCAGGTCATTGCTTCCGCCCGCAAGCCCCTTCGCATCATCCCGTCTGAGTGGACGGTGCGGGTTACGGCGCTTTCAATTGAGCGTGAATATGCGTTGAAGGGCAGGCCACCAGTCTGGCCTCTCCGTCCGGCCCCACTTCCGATCATTTGTGCGCCCATTTCCGGCGAAGTGCGTCTCATACAATGTCCCTCTGGAGGCTCCCCATGATGTTTAACCGCCTGCTGCCCGGTTCTCTGCTTCGTGGTTCTCTGGCATGCGCATGCCTGCTCTCGCTGTCTGCCTGCTCGGCCAGTGCGGCTGGCCGCGCGCCCATTCCTCCCGCCAACGCGGACGTGGCCCTCGCCGCTACCTCCGGCAAGCAGAAAGCGGTCTTCGCCGGAGGCTGCTTCTGGGGCACGCAGACCGTCTTCGAACGCGTGAAGGGCGTGCTTGCCACTACCGTCGGCTACGCTGGCGGATCGGCCTCCACAGCCACCTACGATCAGGTCACGACCGAAACCACCGGCCACGCCGAATCCGTCGAGGTCGTCTACGATCCGTCGAAGATCACTTACGGGCAGCTCTTGCGCATCTTCTTCTCGGTCGCCCACGATCCCACCCAGCTCAACCGTCAGGGGCCCGACGTGGGCAGCTCGTACCGGTCAGTCATCTTCTACGCCAGCGACGAACAGAAGCGGATCGCGAAGGCCTACATCGCCCAGCTCGACGCCGCCAAAGTCTTCCCCAAACCGATCGTCACCGATGTGACGCCGCTCCAGGGCTTCTATCGCGCCGAGGACTATCACCAGGACTACGCGCTCCATAACCCCGACAACCCTTACATTCTGGTTTGCGATCGCCCGAAGATCGCGGCGCTCAAGCAGCAGTTCCCGGAGTTGTTCGTGGACTACAAAGGCCACTGAGAACGGGGCCAAGCCGGGAGTCCGAGTGACGGCCGTTCGCCGAATTGAACTAAACTGGGCTGTTATGGCGACTGTTGAACAACCGACCGTTATTCTGCCGCGTGCGCCGCAGGGCGGCTTCCGCAACGAGCCTTTCACCGACTTCTCCCAGCACCACAATGCCCAGGCCATGCGGGAGGCGCTCCAGCGCGTGGGCGATCAGCTGGGCCACGAGTATCCGCTGATTATTGGCGGCGAGCGCGTGAAGACCAGCGGCAAGATCGAGTCGCGGAATCCGGCGCGTCCCGCGCAGATCGTTGGCGTGCATCAGAAAGCAGGCGCGGAGCATGCCAGGCAGGCTGTCGAGGCAGCGCTGAAGGCATTCGAGACGTGGCGCTTGGTTCCCGCAGAGGAGCGTGCATCGCTGCTACTGGCGGCGGCGGAGATGATTCGCGAGCGCAAGTTCGATTTCTGCGCGTGGCTGACGTATGAGGTCGGCAAGAACTGGGCCGAAGCCGACGCGGATGTCGGCGAGACGATCGACTTCCTCGAGTTCTACGCGCGCGAGGCCCTGCGGCTCGCCGCTGCGACGACGCCGATTCAGCTTCCGGGCGAGAAGAATGAGCTGCTGTATATTCCGCTGGGCGTGGGGGCGGTGATATCGCCGTGGAATTTTCCGTTCGCGATCATGGCGGGCATGACGGCGGCGGCGATCGTGACCGGGAACACGGTGGTGCTGAAGCCGTCGAGCGACGCGCCGACGATTGCGGCGCGGTTCATGGAGGTTTTGGAAGAGGCCGGGCTGCCCGGTGGCGTGGTGAACTTCTGTCCGGGCTCAGGAGCGTCGTTCGGGAATGCGGTGGTGGCGCATGCGAAGACGCGGTTCATCGCGTTCACCGGTTCTAAGGAAGTGGGGCTCGACATTCATGAGCGCGCGGCGAAGGCGCAGCGGGGCCAGATCTGGATCAAGCGGACGATCCTCGAGATGGGCGGCAAAGATTCGATTATTGTGAGCGCGGACGCGGACTTCGAGGCGGCCGTGACGGGTGTCGTGGCGTCGGCGTTTGGGTTCAGCGGGCAGAAGTGCTCGGCGTGTTCGCGAGCGATTGTCGAGGAGCCGATCTACGACGCGTTTGTCGAGCGGCTGCGCGAGAAGGTCGGCGCGCTGAAGGTCGGCGATCCGGCAGAGAACGCGAACATGGGCCCGGTGGTCAACGAGGCCGCGATGAAGAGCATTCTCGACTACGCCGCGATCGGCGCGAAGGAAGGGCGGCTCGTGGTGGGCGGCAAGGCGGTCGAGACTTCAGAGAGGGGCTACTTTGTCGAGCCGACGGTGATTGTCGATGTGGCGCCGGATGCGCGCATCGCGCAGGAGGAGATTTTCGGGCCGGTGCTGGCGGTGATCAAGGCGCGCGATTTCGATCACGCGCTCGAGATTGCCAACAACACGGAGTTTGGCCTCACGGGCGCGGTGTATTCGGCGGATCGCGGTAAGCTGGACCACGCGCGGCGCGCTTACCACGTCGGCAATTTGTACTTCAACCGCAAGTGCACGGGAGCGATGGTGGGCGCGCATCCGTTTGGCGGATTCAACATGTCGGGTACGGATTCCAAGGCCGGCGGCCCTGATTATCTATATCTGTTCACGCAAGCGAAGTCGGTGGCGGAAAAGCTGTAACAGGGTACAGGCGATAGCGCACAGACGGGAGCCAGGCTTGATCCAATCCACAAAGAGCTATGGCTCCCGCTGCGTTCTTCAACCCTACCTGTGGTGTCGATGACTCGCCTGGTTGATGACGAAGTTCCCTGCGGAGGCATTGGTCAGGCTGTTGTAGTTCGTCGTATTGCTCGGAGTGAAGTTAGCGGTGATCGCGTAGGTACCCGCCGCTGACGGCACCGTCGACGAACCGGAGTACAGCAGGTTACTCACCGTGCCGGATACCGACGCGCTTACTACCGCCGCCTGAGGCGAACCGTTTGCCGTCACTCCCGAATTGGTTACGGCGAGAATAGGGTTTGTCTTGCTGGTGCTGTTCACCGCTTGCGTAAGCGTCGAAGACGTACTGGTCGCGAAGGCCGTGCTGCCCGCGTATACCGCCCCAATGGTGTGGCTGCCGCTGGCGAGCGCATCGCTGATCGATGCCGTTCCGTTGCTCAGCGTTACCGGCGAGCCGTAATTCGTGCCATCCACCGAAAACTGTACGGTCCCCGCGGGCGTTCCACACGCTGACGTAACCGTCGCTGTGAATTGAACGCTTTGGCTGGCAATCGAAGGATTGACACTCGAGGAGACTGCCGTCTTCGTCGTGCCTGCTCCGGTCACGGTTAGCGTAGTTCCATTCGTCTCGCCCGCCGTCGACGCCGAGATGGTCGTGCCGCCCGCGCACAGTCCACTCGCCACTCCGGCGGAGTTGATCCCACCGACGGTGGCCGTGTTCGAAGTCCAGGCCACCTGACTGGTTATGTTCTGTGTGCTTCCGGTGGTGTATGTCCCGGTCGCGGTGAACGGCTGCGTTGCGCCAGCGGCGATCGAGGGAGTCTTCGGCGTGACCGCGATCGACGTGAGGGTGCCCTGGGAAGAGCCCTGCTGCGGCAGAATCTCAATGGCAGCGCCGTCAAAAAAGCTGCCGCCGTTGGGCAGATTCGCGGCATTCGCCATCTGGTAGTTGAAGGAGATGGGGCTGGTCGAGGTGGTGTAAGCGTAGGAATAGGGGTCGCCGGTGTCCCAGCTGCTGGCGTCGACCATACCCGTGGCCCAAATGGAATTGAAGACGACTCCAGGCGTTAGTGAAGCAGAGGGTGGGCCGAAGCCTGTGTAGGCAGACGTAATGATGACACTACCCGCAGTGCTGGGAGTGATGACCGGATCGCCGGTAATAGGCGCGTCGACGGTCGATGGCTGTTCTCCGGTGATGGTGTCGATAGTTGCTCCGACGCACCCGGTGGAACCGCCGGCATTGTTGGCGCCGGCGATGTCATAAAACATGACGTGGTTGTTGATGCTGCTGGGCGTCCAGGAGATGACGAGATTCTGGCTGCCTGTGCCCGCGCCGAGGCAGGTGGAGAAGATCTGCGGATCGGTGCCGGCGTTGGTAAAGGGCGTGCGCGTGTAGGTGTGGCCGAGGTTGTCCGTGATGTCCGACATGTCCCACCCGCCGCTCGAGGGGTTGGAGGTGGAAACCACAATGGCGTTGCCGCTGGAAGGAAAAGGAACTCTGACCGGATTGACGATTACGCCGACGAAGTGGAGGATCCGCGTGACGTGAATCCCGGTGGGCTGTGTGCCTGATCCCACAGAAGGTTTGAAGGCCGCGGCGACGGAGTTCCAGTTGCGGGCGCTGGCGTCGCCAACTAAGTAGAGGGCTGGGGCATAGGAGCCGTGGGAGGCCTGAAGGCTAACCTCGTTGGCGTATTTGTCGACGATATTTTCCATCAACAGAGCTGAATTGCTGTCGGTCGTAACTCCGGTCAGGGGGGCGTCGTACTCGGGATACTGATACGATTCTTCACCGTAGTTCAAGATCAGGTCGCCGTTGGCCGTCGTGGTCACGGGACCTGGCTGTACAGTTCCCTTCAGGCCGTTGGCGGCAGCGGTGGCGTCGAGGCAGGCAGTGGGCGCGATGCCGCTGACTTCGTCATAAGTAAAGTGGAGAGGTTCGTCGTGAACGGCCGGCTGACTGAGATGAATGGTGAGGAGGTTCGTGCCGGCCGTGGCGCCGCAGATGTAGAGCACCTGGCTCTCCTGACCATCGGAGGCGTTGGTGGTGGTGACGGCGGTTTGCCAGTTGCCGTTGTTGTTGTCGGTCACGGTGATGGCTTTCGAACTGACGTGCATCACCGTGAAGACGAGGAGATTCCCGGGTGAGCTGGGGACCATGGGGAATTTGAAATCCTGGAGCGTCTCGCCGTAGGCGGTTCCATCGGCAACGCTGTCGATGTGGTGAAGGACGCAGGGATGCGTGGTATCGCAGTCGGGCCAGATGTACGTAGTGGCTGCATGCGCTGGCATGCAGACCGCGATGACTACGGCAATAATAAAAAGGCTAATTTGAACGGGCAGGCTTCTGACGCGAATCGGGGGGGGGACAACCATCGTTCTCACTCTCCAGGCAATGCCTGTGATGCTGTCTGGAGAGAGGGGGTAGTCAATTCACAATAGATATACTTTTGGGGCGGTATGTGGGCAGTAACTTGCAATAAATGGGGTCAGCAGGCAACCATTGCGACCTCTGTGGGAGCCGGGAGCCGGGAGCCTTCCGCTGCGCGTCAGGATGGCATCGCAAATGGGAGCAGCTACCGGCTGTGAGCTGGGCAGGAGCGTGGAGGCGCTGCGCAAAGGAAAGCCGCAGCGCCCGATGAGGCAGTTGACCCGCCTGGGAGGCGGATTCTCTTATTGACCCTGCATGATCTGATCGCCGACGACTTGCGCCGCCTCGGCCAGCATGCGGTGGTGGATTGTGAAGAGGGCAAGTTCGAGTCGATCGGAGACCCCGGTTTTGTCGTAAATACTGCGCAGGTAGTTTTTGATGACCTGCTCGGTGGTGCTAAGGCGGACGGCGATCTCTTTGTTTTTGCAGCCCTGGACAATCAGAGCCACAATTTTGAGTTCCTTCGGGGTGAGCCGGTCGCGGACGCGGCTACCCACCGAGTCTTCTTCGACACCGGGAGCGTCCATGCCGACAGCGCGGACGTTCCGATCTCCCTGACCGATGCGCCGGACGCAATCGATCAGAGCCGGGCCGGTGACATTGCGATGCGCGGCGCCGCCGACCCCGGAGCTGAACCAGGGCTGAACGGACTCGCCGTTTTCGGCAATCACGATACTGCGGCTGCCGGCAGCGAGCACCCTTGGAATGAGCGCCTGCGGATCGAGTTTGAGAGACGACGCAAAAATCAGAATTGCGCTACGGAAAGTGTCAAGGGCTGGATAGAGGCGGTCGGCCTCAGCGCACTGTGCAATGATGCGGAAGTCATCTTCCATCGCCAGAATCTTGGCGGTTCCGGCTCGGTAGATGGCCTGATTGTCAGCGAGTACGAGCTTGTTCATCATGGTTCCGCTTCCTCAAATCGTGCGTCGCCGGGTGACCCCGAAGACGAATGTGGTTTCAAGCGCGCCAACGTTAGAGCAACGCGCTCAAAGCGGTCACCGGGCCGGCATAGAAAGAGCTATCCGCGTGTTTCTGAATGAACACTGCGAATAGCGCCGGATGGACGATGGAGCTTTCCGGATGTGGAGACCGGAAAGGCGGCGATGACCTGTGAGTCCCTGCCATCATTCCGGGTCTAAGGTAACGCGCACCGGACGAAAGTCCTGTGACCTGCGTCACGCCTCAGATATGGGGCATTGAAACCAAAGGGCAAACCTTTGGTGCGGAGACGGTCTGGAATGGAGCCTGCGGGTCAATTTGGGACGCGGGCCCTCCATTCGCCGGATCCGGTGAGGGCCTGTAATTTAGTAGGAGAGCCGAGTTTGAAGGAGTACTTGAGATGGCCAGGCCGATCATTCTCGCAGTGGACGACGACGCCAGCGTTCTGGAAGCCGTGGTGCAGGATCTGCGCCGGAAGTATGGGGAGAAATACCGGATCCTGCGCGCGGGTTCCGGGCAGGCTGCGCTCGACACCTGCGCGCAGCTGAAAGAGCGCGGCGACGTTGTGGCGCTCGTCGTATCGGACCAGCGCATGCCGGGGATGGCAGGCGTGGAGCTGCTGGAACGGGTGCAGCAGGTGTATCCGCAGGCACGGCGGGTGCTGCTGACGGCCTATGCGGACACCGAGGCGGCCATTCGGGCGATCAATACAGCGCGAATTCACTACTACCTGACCAAGCCGTGGGATCCGCCGGAGGAACGGCTGTATCCGGTCCTCGACGATCTGCTGGATGACTGGCATGAGGGATATAAGCCGCCGTTTGAGGGGATTCGCGTGGTCGGGCCCCGGTATTCGCTGCGGGATTACCAGGTGCGGAACTTCCTGTCACGCAATCGCGTTCCATATGTGTGGCTCGATCCGGAGCGCGACGATCAGGCGGTGGAGCTGCTGGGGAAATTCGGCGTGGACGACAGCAAACTGCCGGTGGTGTTGTTTCCGGATGGGACTTCGCTGGTGCAGCCAGGCGATGCGGAGCTGGCGGAACGGGTGGGCTTGCGCACGCACGCGAAGCAGGATTTCTACGATCTGGTTGTGGCGGGGGCGGGCATGGCGGGACTGGCGGCGGCGGTCTATGGCGCTTCTGAGGGATTGAAAACGCTGGTGCTGGAGCCTGAAGCTCCAGGAGGACAGGCCGGGAGCAGCTCGAAGATCGAGAACTACCTCGGGTTTCCGCGTGGGGTGTCGGGCGACCGGCTGGCGCGGGATGCTTTCGATCAGGCGAGGAAATTCGGCGCGGAGTTCATCACGCAGCGGGCGTCAGGAATTGAAGGCGAAGGGCAATACCGGCAGGTGCGGCTGGCGAATGGCGCGGAGATTTCCTGCCGCGTGGGGTTAATTGCGGTGGGCGTTTGCTATCGCAAGATCGAAGCGCCGGGAATCGGCCGGCTGACAGGGATGGGGGTCTACTATGGCGCTTCTTTGGCAGAAGCGCAGTCGTGCGTGGACGAGAACGTGTTCATTGTGGGTGGGGCCAACTCGGCAGGGCAGGCGGCGATGCATTTTTCGCGGGTGGCGAAGCAGGTGACGATGCTGGTGCGGGGAGAATCGCTCGAAAAGAGCATGTCGAAATATCTCATCGATCAGATTGCTGGAACATCGAATATAACGGTGGAATCGCGGAGCCAGATTGTGGAAGCGATGGGCAATGGGCACCTGGAGAGTCTGAAAATCCGGACGCCGAAGGGCGAGGAGACACGACCGGCGTCATCGGTTTTCCTGTTTATCGGAGCGGCTCCGCAGACGGATTGGCTGCCCGTGAGCGTGATGCGCGATCCGAATGGGTTTGTGCTGTCGGGGCGCGATATGCGCGTGGAGGGTCAGCTGCCGAAGACGTGGAAAGAGGATCGCGAGCCGTACCTGCTGGAAACCTCGATGCCGGGAGTTTTTGCGGCCGGCGATGTGCGGCACGGGTCGGTGAAGCGCGCGGCGACGGCGGTGGGTGAAGGTTCGATGGCGGTGCAGCTGATGCACCAGTATTTGGCGCAGTTCTAAAGGTCAGGAGCAGATGGAAGGCATAGCGGCGGAAGCGCAGTCGAGAACGGTCGGGCAACAGGAGCTGGCGCAGCTCATCCGCCGCATCCCCATTTTGAGCAAGCTGAAGGAAGCGGACATCGGCTGCCTGGGCGCAGTGGAGGTTGTGGAAGCGCCGGCGGGGACGAAGCTGTTCGAGCAGGGTGTCAGCGTGGCGGCCTTCTGCATGATCCTCGAAGGCGAAGTGCGGGCCGTGCGCAAAGAGCTGAACAGCATTGAGACGCCGCTGGCGGTGTTTCGCGACGGAGATACGTTTGGCGAGGCGCCGCTGCTGCTGGGTATGAAAATCAGCGGCGTGCAGTGTGAGGCGGTGACGGCGGTCCGGATGCTGTGTGTGGACGTCGAGGGCTTCTGGCGGCTGATGGCCACGTGTCCGACGGTGCGCCAGGGGGTAATGGCCAATGCGGCGCAGCGGATTCATGCTTTCCAGGCGACAACCCTGCACCGGGAAAAGCTGATTTCGCTGGGGACGCTGGCGGCGGGGCTGATGCACGAGCTGAATAATCCCGGCTCGGCGGCGAAGCGCTCGGCGGCGCAGCTCAGAGAGAATCTGACGCGGCTGCAGGAGATCAGCATGCGCTTCTGCCGGACGCCGCTGTCGCAGGAGCAGGCGTCGTGCCTGCTGGATATGCAGCATGAAGTCTTCGCGTTCGAGAAAAAGGCAAAGCCGGTGAGCAGCCTGGAAGAAGCCGACGCGGAAGAGGAAATGGGCGCCTGGCTGGAGAGCATTGGCGTCACCAACGCATGGAAGCTGGCGCCGACGCTGGTGGCGGCGGGATGGCGGCGCGACGACGTGGTTTGCGCGCAGGAGGCCTTTCCCGGGGAGACGCTGCAATCCGCCATGAACTGGCTGGAGGCACTCATTTCCTCGATGCAACAACTGACAACCATCGAAGAGAGCCTGAGCCGCGTGACCGAGCTGGTGATCGCGGTGAAGAAGTACGCGTATGAGGACAAGAGCGGCGAGCACCTGATCGACGTGCACGAGAGCATTCAGAGCACGCTGACGATTCTGGGGCACAAGTTCCGGCACAAGCAGCTCACGGTGGAGAAGGATTTTGCGGCCGATCTGCCGAAGGTGAAGACGCGGGGAACGGGGCTCAGCCAGGTTTGGACGAATCTGCTGGACAATGCGACCGACGCGGCTCCGGAAGGATCGAAGGTACGCATCCGGACATGGGCCGAGGATGGACTGGTGGGTGTGGGCATTGCGGATCAGGGGGCGGGGATCGCGCCGGAGATTCGGGATCAGATTTTCGAGCCGTTCTACACGACCAAGCCGGCGGGGGTTGGGACGGGGCTGGGTCTGGACATCGCGAAGCGGATCGTGACCACGCAGTACAAGGGGACGATCAGCTTTAGTTCGGAGCCTGGACGGACGGAGTTTGTCGTGAAGCTGCCGGTGGGGCAGGGAACAGGGAATAGGGAATAGGTAAATGCCGTGGAGCCGTTCGATCCCTTGCCGGCCCCGAGTTTGTTGCGAACACCCTGAATCGTGAAAAGCCTGCGGCGCTCCTGGGTAGGCCTATTGAACCTTCTTTTCATTATTGCTGCGATCGTCATCGGGCAGCACATGATCGGGATCGACGACCACCGAGGCGATCGGCGCCTTCTCATCGAGAGTCCATACGTAGGTGTCTCTCCAAAGCCATGTCTCGACGGGAAGCTTTACCCTGATCTTCGTGCCATCCCGGAGAGTAGCCTCGACCGTAGTGGGGAGCACCAGCTGGCCGCGATTGGTAAGGGTCACGGTGGAGCCGTCAATTTTGTCGACCGCAACATCGTATTTCCAGTTGTTCAGATACCAGCCACGCCAGAACCAGTTCAGGTCTTCGCCACCTTCGCTTTGCATCTCGCGGAAAAAGTCCGAGGGAGACACATGCTTATAGGCCCAGTCGCGGATGTACTTGCGAAATGCCCAGTCGAAACGCTCCGGCCCGAGGATTTGCTCGCGCAGCAGCACCATGCCATAAGCGCCCTTGAAGTAGCTGACTGGATGACCCAGAGTCCAGGGGTAGGCATCGGCGCGCGCCATCAGGGTGGGAGCGTCCGGGATGTCGAGCACTTTGAGAATCGTGTCGGGAGGCTCGCCGCCGGCGGAGTATTCCGAATCGCGCTTCGGCCCGAATTTTCCGTCTGCATATTCCGCTGACTCTTCGATGTCGATGAACGTGTTGAAGCCCTCGTCCATAAAGGCGTGGCGGCGCTCGTTCGATCCCACAATCATGGGGAACCAGCTATGGCCGATTTCGTGCGCGGTCACCCAGAACAGGAAGGGTCCCTTGTCAGTGACGCCATCGAAGACGATGCCGGGATACTCCATCCCCGTGGAGAATCCGGCAACGTTGATGGCCACCGGCCAGGGGTAGGGATACCAGTGCCTGGAGAAACGCTCGATTGTGTCCTTAACATATTGCGTTGACTGATCCCAGGCATCCGGGGCAACGCTTTCCGGGGGATAGAGGCTCATGGCCAGAGCCTTTTTCCCATCCGGCAAATTGATGCGCGCCGCGTCCCATACGAAGACCGGCGAGGCGCTCCACACCGCATCGCGTGTGTGGTCCATTTTGAAATGCCAGGTCAGCGTTCCATCGTGCTTTGGGCGGCTGGCCGGATCGCCGGCCTCCGACGGATTCCGGATGTAAACGGTCTTGTCGCTGTCCCGCGCCTGATCGAGACGATCGATCTCGGTCTTTGTCAGCACCTCTTTGGGGTTCATCAGCTCACCTGAACCGGCGACGATCATGTTCGATGGCACGGTCAAGTAGTAATCGAAGTTTCCATATTCCAGATAGAACTCGCTGCCGATATAGGGCAGCGTGTCCCAACCGCGCAGATCGTCGTAGACACACATACGCGGATACCACTGGGCCATGTCGTAGATTTCGCCCTTTTGCGACATCCCCCACGAGGTGCGTCCGCCCCACATGCCTGGAATTCGATAGTGATACGCGATGTGAATCTTCAATACGCCGCCATGACCAGCCAGCGGTTCCGGTAAGCGGATCTGCATGCGCGTGTCGTCCACGAGGTAGTCCGCCTTCACGGACTGCTTGCCCGATTCCACCGTGACCGAGTCGAAGACGAACCCTTCCGTGGACGAATCCTCGGCCGCCGTCTGGGTTGCCGGTTGCTGCCGGCGCCGCATCAACGCACCGAAGAGGACGTGCCCGCGCGAATCGCGGCGATAAAGGTTCTGCTCCAGCTGCAGCCAGACACTCGGCAAATTGTCGGGACTGTTGTTCCGGTAGGTGATGATCTCGGTAGCCTCAAGCTGCTTCGCCGCCGTATCGAGTTTCGCGTGGAGCTCGTAGTCTGCCTCATTCTGCCAGTAACTCGGACCAGGCGCGCCATTGCTGGAGCGATAGGCGTTCACCGGATCGGGGAGCGCAAGGGGAGCGAATGTGATTCTCGGATCGAAGGACGGATTTCCGCCCGGCGCAGCCTGGGCCTGCGCCCCGAAGAGCGAAAGAAGGCAGAAGGAAGAAAACAGCAGGCAGGAGCGGAGACGCAGAACCGATGAAGATGCAGCTTGCATGAGGGGCCTCTCAGGAGACTGAGATATCGAGCGATGGATCAGGGATGACGACAGATTACCCTAAAGGCTGAGCGCAATTCAGAGTCGCGCGCCTGCGGTTATGCCATCTCGACGTAGCGCGTTTCCGGCCCGGAGAGAGCGCCGATCATCAACAGCAGGCCGCCCAGGGCGAAGATAGCCACCTCGGTGTATTCGTACGGCATGCCCAGGCGTTTCAGCCCCAACATATAAAACGAGGAAAAGGCGGGGATGATGGTGGCCGCGCTGTAGCTGAGTCCGTAGCCGGAGGCGCGGACGGCGGTGCTGAAGCGCTCGTTGATGTAGGCGGTGATGATGGCCCAGACGGGCGTGGCGCAGAAGTTGATGAGGGTGACCAGCACGATCAGTTCAATGGTGCTGCGGTAGCCGGAGCGCACGAGGATGTAATAGAGGATGGGGCCAAGGGTCAAGCTGGCGAGACCGATGAGCCAGAGGACGGTCCGGCGGCCGATTTTCTGTCCGAGCATACCGAAGGGAACGAAGGCGAAGATCATAAGGCAGTTCTCGATCAATTGCGCATTCGTGACCGTGACGGTACTGACGTGGCGGACGGTGAGCAGCACGCCGGGGAGTATGGACGTGACGGCGTTGAGAGTGAACCAGACACCGCTCATGACCAGGAAAACCTGGGCGAGGATGCGGGGGTTGGCGCCGCGGCATAGCTCGCGCAGAGGATAAGTGGTGTTTTTGGCGCCGGCCCAAACACGGCTTTCGGGGACTCTGCGCGCGCAATAGATAAAGACGCCGCAGGCCAGGAGGCCACCGAAGAAGAAAGGGATCCGCCAGCCCCATATGACATAGGCGGAGTGGGGCGAGTTGGCGGGGATGAAGCGCAGCAGGGCCGCGGTGAGCAGCGACATGACGGCGAGCGAAAGCGGAAAGCCAGTGTGGATCAAGGCTCCCCACGCGCCGCGTTTTTCCGTGGGGGCGTACTCCATGGCGAGGGGATTGGCGGAGGTATAGGAACCCCCGAGAAAGGCGCCGCCGATGAAGCGCAGGAGGGTGAGCAGCGCGATGCTGGCCAGTCCCCAGTTGGCGTAGCCGGGGAGGAAGCCGATGAGAAACGTCACGAACGCAAAGCCGGCCATCGAGATGAGGGTGGCCTGGCGGCGGCCGAGCTTATCGCTGTAATGGCCGAAGAGGGCCGCTCCGATGGGGCGCCCCACGAGCGAGAGGGCAAAGACGATATAGAAGAGCGTGGATTGCAGGGCGGGGCTGAGGGTGGGGGGTTGGAAGTAAGCCATGGCGGGCGCGAGCACCACGATGGGCAGGTAGGCGTCGAACATGACGACGAAGAATCCGAAGAAGGCGGCGCGGAGCGCGCGCTGGCCCGACTGGCGAACCGCAGCGGAAGCAACGCTGTGTATGGCTGGACGGCCGTCCGATGGGCTTAGGACAAAGGCGGGATCGGCGATAAGACACCTCCGTCAAGGCTTGGTCCGCGTTGAGCGGACAAGGCTCGAATCGCTGAATCCTGGTGTTGAAGGAGAGCGACTGGGTCTCCGGAGACATTGTGATTGCAGATTACTATACCCATCGCCCGGACGGGGCGCGGCGCCCGGGCGAGTCGCGTACGGGATGTTGGGCTACGGCGTCGAGAGCATGTCCGGTTTGCTGGTGTTGAGGTCGACGGGGATGGAGTTGTGCTCCTGGACGATCAGCCACCTGCCGTTGATCCTGCGCCAGACATCGGTGCTGCGTACGACCACATGACTCTGGGTGCCGTCTTTGGCGGTCATCGTGCCGCTGTTGATGAAGCGTGTGTACGCGACAGGCCCAACAACGGTAACGTGCAGATCGGAGACAGTGTTGTTTACGGTGGGGAACTGGACGAAGAGGTCCGTCCAGTTTTTCTTATAGGCGTCCCAGCTGGGATAAGCGCGGGGCGGGATCACGTCGTAGACGAAAACGTCGGGCGCGTAGAGGGACATGATGCCGTCGACGTCCTTTTTATTGAAAGCGTCGT
>Ga0302319_10011036_pt1 | contig 17174 bp, 10 predicted proteins | sample Bog_T0_2_FD_203319 | JGI IMG/M metagenome (GOLD analysis project Ga0302319, IMG submission 203319) | Peat permafrost microbial communities from Stordalen Mire near Abisko, Sweden - Bog_T0_2 | ecosystem: Environmental > Terrestrial > Soil > Wetlands > Peat | place: Sweden: Abisko, Stordalen Mire...
GTGTCATTCCAGACTGTGATCTGGGACGGCGACATGGTCCCTTATCAGCAGATGCTGCTCAGCGATGCATTTACAAGTTATCCGCAGATTCTGAACGATGTGACGCTGAGCCCGGCCATGGGCGAGTATCTCAACATGGCGAATAATGCCGCGGCTAACCCGGCGGCGGCCACGGTTGCCAACGAGAACTATTCGCGGGAGGTGATGCAGTTGTTCAGTCTCGGGACTAAGCTGCTGAATCCGGATGGCTCGGCGCAGACGAATGCCAATGGACCGATTCCTACCTATGGACAGACCGATGTTACGGAGCTGGCGCGAGTGCTTACCGGGTGGACCTATGCGCCAAAGACTGCCGGCGGGAATCCTGTCTGGGGCGCTTATATTAATTCGAGCGGACCTATGGTTCCTTATCCCGCTGAGCATGACTTTGGCTCTAAGGTTCTGGTAGGCGGTTATATGGCGGAGGCCGGACTTACTCCGCAGGCCGATCTGCAGGGCGCGCTCACGAATCTGGCGACTCATCCCAACACCGCGCCGTTCATTTCAAAGCAGCTGATCCAGCATTTGGTGAAGAGTAATCCGAGTCCGGCTTATATTTCGAGAGTTGCGACAGCTTTCCAGCAGAGTAATGGCGATATGAAAACGGTAATCGCGGCCATCCTTCTGGATACGGAAGCGCGCGCCAACGATGAAGGCGGCAACGATCTTTCCGCCGACGGCCATATGCAGGAGCCCGGGATTTTCCTGGCCGGACTGGTACGCGCATTCGGCGGACAGATGACGCCGTCGAATTATTACACGATGGACATGGCTGCGATGGGTCAGGATATTTTCGACGCTCCGAGCGTGTTCAATTACTATTCGCCGGGCTATGTGGCGGCGGGTACAAGTGGGCTGCAGGCGCCGGAGCTGCAGATCTACAATCCCAACGCATCGATTGTGCGGGAGAACGATATTGCCGCGTTATTCAGCCAGTATTCGAATCCGGTGGCAAGCTATGGGCCGGGGACGACGATCGATTTGACACCCTTGCTGCCGCTGGCCGCGACGCCCTCGACGCTGGTGGACGCCATCGATCTGACGCTGACGCACGGGGTGATGCCGGCCGGGATGAAGTCGACCATCGTCACGGCCGTGACTGCGGATACCCTGGGAAATCTTCACCGGGTTCAGACGGCGATTTATCTTTCGCTGGTCTCGAACTATTACAACTTGTGGCATTAAAGAGGAGCTAAGACTTTTATGTTGATTCGATCGAGAAGAGACTTTTTAAAGGCCGCGCTGACTTCGGTGGGGGCTCTGGGCGCGCTGAGCAAGTTCGGCGAGATGAATGCACTGGCCGGTGGCACCGACTACAAGGCGCTGGTGTGCATTTTTCTCGCCGGGGGGAACGATTCGCATAACACCGTGATTCCGATTGCCACCGCGCTGCAGAATTACGGTGTGTATGCGCAGGGGCGGCAGACACTGGCGCTGGCGCAGGCTTCGCTGCCGGTAATTGCTAACGGCGCGGATACCTATGGGCTGAATTCGGCGATGCCGGAAATGGCGGCGCTTTACAACGCGGGCAATGCCGCAGTGGTGGCCAATACAGGTATGCTGGTGCAACCGATTACCAAGGCCCAGTACCAGACTGGGAATCAGGCTTTGCTTCCCGCGCAGCTGTTCTCGCATTCCGATCAGGTGAACCAGTGGCAGACTGCAGTTCCGAATGGGGCGGCGGCTACGGGTTGGGGCGGGAGCACGGAAGATCATCTCGCGTCTTATAACCAGGGGGCTTCGTTTTCATCCATTACGGCCACGTCAGGCTGCGGACTTTTCTGTACCGGCCAGCAGACGTTCGCGGCTACGGTGCCGGTGGGCGGCGTGTCGCTGCTAAACGGCGCAAATACCGCTTCGCGATTGGCGGCGGTGCAGCAGTTGCTGACCTTCGACAATGGCCTGAAACTGGTGCAGGCGGCTAACGCTACGATGACTCGCGGGGTTGGTTTTTCGACGGCGCTGACGGCGGCGCTGGCTACGGCTAAGATCAATACCGTGTTTCCGGCCTCGAATCTGGGACAGCAGTTGTTGACAGTGGCGAAGATCATGAGTATCCAGCAGGCCTTGGGGATCTGCCGGCAGGTGTTTTTCTGCCAGTTGGGCGGGTTCGATACGCACGGGGCTCAGTTGGGTATTCAGCAGGCGCTGCTTGCGGATTTAAGCCAGTCGGTTTCGCAGTTCTTTGCGGCTACGACTCAGGAGTTAGGTATCGGGAATAAGGTTGTGACATTTACGGCATCGGAATTTGGGCGCACGCTGCAGCCGAATGGGAATGCCGGTACGGACCATGCGTGGGGAAGCCATCATTTTGTGGTTTCGCAGGGGGCGAACTCGGGAGGGTCGTTGCAGGGCGGGCAGATCTTTGGGACTTTTCCTTCGCTGTCGCTGGGAGGGCCGGACGATGCGAATACGCGGGGGACTTTGATTCCTACGACCTCGGTGGAGCAGTACGCGGCTACTTTGGCGACCTGGTTTGGGTTGTCGGGTTCGGATCTGGGTACGGTGTTTCCTTATTTGGGGAATTTCGGGAGTAATGCAAGCGTTGGTTTTCTTGGGTGAGAGAAAGAAGGGGAAGGCGGTACCCTCTGGGCCCGCCTGCCCCACATGTTTTTAGAAGTAAACCTTGGCGGCTATCTGAACGATGCGCTGCTCTCTGGTTCCGTTGTATTCACCAAAATAAGTGCCGAGGATCTTGGTGGATCCCGCGGGCCTCAGGTTGTTGGTGATCAGCAACTGGCTGAAGTTGGCCACGTTCAGGACAGCCGTGCCGGTGGCGCCGGCAGCGGTCGTCATGTTCGTCGAGGTGTTGTAGCCGCTGAACTGGGTGTGATTGAAGGCGTTGAAGGCTTCGAGACGAAGCTGCAGATATTTACGTCCGTCACCGTTCAGCCTGAAGTTCTTGTAGATGGAAAGGTCCGTATTGTTGGTTCCGGGGTTCCGTGCGTAGGTTCGGGGCCAGGGAGAAACCTGTCCCGGCTGGCCGAGATAAACGGCGCCGGCATTAATGTTCTCACCGTTGTTGCCCTGGGCGTTCATGACAAGCGGGCCGGAGCCGGTCGTATAGAACAAAGGGCCGAAGGTATATGAGCCGGTGGTCACCTGTCCTATGGTGACGCCGCTGATCGAGGGCGATATTTCGAGCGGTGTACCCGTGCGGAAAATGCTGACGCCGGCCAGTTCCCAACCGCCGAGGAGGGTCTTCGTGAACCGGTTATTGCCGATGCGAGGCAGGTCGGGCAGGTTGTAAACATAGCTGATTACCAGATTATGAAGCTGATCGTTAGCGGCAAGGCGATACTCGTAGGCCCGGGTATTGAACGGGTTTACCGAGTCGGTATCGGTGTTATTCGTCACGAACATCTTCGAAAGAGTGTAGGCGGCTCCAATAACCAGTCCCTTTGAAATATGACGATTCACCGAGACCTGCAGCGAGTTGTAGTTGGAAGAAGCGCCGTTGTTACGAGCGCTGATATCGCCAAAGCCCGCGTACGGCCGGAGGTAATCCTGCGGCAGCGCATTGACTCCGTCAAAACTCAGGCCGGCGGCCGCGTAAGCCGGCGGCAGACCCGATTGAACGGTGGGAATATTGTTGCTGTAAAGGGACGGGTTCTGCGAGCTGCGAAGGAACGTCGCACCATAAGGAACCGCGTTGAGATTGATTACCTGCTCGAGGTTGCGGCCCAGGGAACCCACATAGGCAATATCCACCACGACACCCTTGCCTACGTTTCGCTGAATACCGAGGTTATAGCTGTAAGAATTAGGCGTGGTATCGTTCGGCGAAACAGCCGTCAGGCCGATCGTTCCGCGAGGTCCGTTGGCCGCAGCTGCGTTGATGTTGTTCAGCGAGCCGAAGTACAGCACTGGCTGCAAAACGTTCGGCGGGGCCTGGGCCTCGTTGCTGGAATAATCGGTCCGGGCGCGGTCGTATGAGATGCCGAAACCGCCGCGGACCACCGTGTTTTTAAGAGGCTCCCATGCGAAGCCAAACCTGGGAGCAGCACGAACTCCCTGCAGGTACCCGCCGGTGATGTAGTTCTTTGCCGAGACCAGCCCATTCTCAGGATTGCCCGAGCCGGGGATGATCAGGCCCCCGTAGTTGCTGGGAAGCGTGTTTGCGATCGTCAGATTGGCCGGAATGTTCGCCGGATCCACTTCGCGCGTGGTGCCGTTGACGGTAACCGGGGTATAGAGGCGCACCGCCTGAGCCGGGTTCCACAGGCTGGGTTCGAAATACTCTTCCTGCTGGCCGAGATCGTGCACCGGGCCCAGATAGCTGAAGCGCAAACCATAATCGAGCGTCAGGGTGGGCGTGATTCGCCAGGTATCCTGGATGTAGCCCTCCACGGTGTTGTACACGGAATTGGTAGCAACCTTCTGGCTGGCCTGGGTATAGCTGTTAAACACACCAAGCAGCGCATTGGCGTACGGATCGCCCGAATCGAGCGGGAAATTGGTATTGGTTCCGAGGCTGGTCGTGTAGTCAACGTTTGCCTGAGCGGGCGACTGCGGCGTATTGAAGGCGGTTGCCTTGTAGTAATACAGCCCCATTTTGATGGTGTGCTTTCCCCAGATTTTCGTCAGGTTGTCGGTTACGTTGTAAGACGGGATCTGCTGGAAGAACGGCGAGCCGTTGATGCTTACCGAACCCGTGCTCTGAGCCGTGATGCCGCCGAAAGTTTCGCTCGGAATGATGTCGTAGGGAGCGTTCGCCATGGGGAACAGTAGCGGAGTCGTGATGCCGGTGGTGGCTCGGGAGAATCCACTTGTCGAAGCAACAATATTGGTGACGAAAATGCCATGGCCGAAAATCGCCTCGTTGACGATGGTCGGGCTGATGGTGCTGGTCCAGTTCAGCGCCATGTTATAGCCGGATCCGCTTCTGTTCACGGGCCCGGGGGTGGGGAAGTTGTAGCTCAGGGTGGTGGTGCCATAGGACAGAATCTGGTCGTCGTAATTGTTAATGAAACGCCCGTAGATTCGGTTCTTATCGTTAAGCAGGTAATCGATGCGCACAATGTCCTCGCGGCGAGGATAGTGGCTCGATAACTGGGAAGTGTAGTTGTAAGAAGATCCGCCGGCCGTGGTGTTCGGCATGGGGAAAAGATTCAGCACCGCCTGTGAACCCGGAAACATGCAGGATTGCGGAATCTTGTTGCCGGGGAAGGGCTGCGGGGCTCCCGAGCCATTGGCCCCGAGGCAATTGCCCGTATCTTTGACGATGAGCGGTGCGCCGTTGCCGTTGACCGACTGCGAGAAGTCGCCAGTACGCTCGGCAGCGGTGGGAACTTCGATATTATTTGCGCTGGCTTGCGGGGTCAGCTGCTTATACCATTCCTCGTTGTAGAAGAAGAAGAGCTTGGTTTTCGACTGATTGAAGCCACCCAGAAACTTAGGCAGGTAGATCGGGCCGCTGACGTCGAAGCCGTAGTAGTTATAGCGGTACAGCGAGCGCGGATGCCCCTGGAGATTGTTGAAGTAGCTGTTGGCGTTCATGCTGTCGTGACGGCGGAAGTAGCGAGCGTCGACGTGGAAATCCTGGCCGCCCCCTTTAGTGGTCACGGTTACGATACCGCCGGCAGCCTTGCCATATTCGGCCTGATAGTTGGATGTCAGTATCTTGATCTCGCCCACGGCATCGGGATTGATCGTGACCTGCTGGGCCTGCTGGTCGCTTCGCGTGATCGACGAGCCATCGATCGACATGTCCTTCATGGTTACGCGGCTGCCGTTGATCTGATAGGAACCGATTGCACTCAGGTTGCTCACTTCGTTAGCGCCGCCAGGCTGGGAGACGCCGGGAATCAGTTTCGCGAGATCGTGGATGTTGCGTCCGTTGAGCGCGAGGTCGCGCAGCTGCGTGCCGGTAACGGCTTCCGAGCGTTCGCCGGAATCGGCCTGCAACTGCAGCTGGCCAGCGTCTGCCGTTACGGTCACCGAATCGGTGGGGGCGCCAACCTGGAGAACGATTTCGCCGAGGGACAGGCGGTCCTGCGGACTAACAGGGATGCCGGTGCGGGTTGTTTTCTTAAAACCGGCCTTTTCGATCGAAACATCGTAGGTTCCTTCGTTGACGTCGGGCGCGACAAAGAGTCCGCCGTCGTTCGTCTGGAACGTCCTGGACTCATGGGTTTTGGTATTAATGAGATCGACTTTTGCAGCGGGCACGGATGCGCCCGACGGGTCTTTCACGGTACCTGAGAGTGTTGCGGCGGTACTCTGCGCCGCCGCCGGGCTGGCCATAAACGACAGGACAGCTACAAGCGCCGTGGCCAAAGCGATATTTATGCGACTAAGCATTAGGGTCTCCTCTTATTCCTCTAAACTGATTCCTGCTTACTGGACCGTTTGAAGCGGACGGATCCAGATATTCCTGAACTGCATGAACGTTTCTTTTACGTCGGGGTGAAAATGGTCCTGAAGCATTAAGGGTCCATCTTCACACGGGTCTGTGTCATCGGAGCTTGTGGTGCGGCCTTTGATGGCCACGTTATCCTGCACCAGAACGCCGTTCTGCAGCACCGTGACGGTGCCGGGCGTGGCGACTTTACGGTCTGCGCCGCAAACGGGGGCATGGAAAACGATGTCGTAGGTCTGCCATTCTTTGGGCGGCTTTGTAACGTTGACGAGGGGCGCGTATTGTCCGTAGAGCGAGCCCGCCGAGCCGTTGGAATAGGTGGGGTTTTCGAAAGAATCGAGAATCTGAATTTCGTACCGGCCCTGGAGGTAGACGCCGCTGTTAGCGCGCGCCTGGCCATGCGCGTTGGGCATATAGGGGGTCGCGAATTCCACGTGGATCTGAGCGCTGCCGAATTTGCGGCGCGTATAGATGTTGCCGGTGCCGCTTTTGCAGGTCAGAAGACCGTTGACGACCGGCCACGCGGCATCGCGGCCGTCTTTATAGACCCACTGCGAAACGTCCTTGCCGTCGAAAAGAACAATTGCGTCCGAAGGCGGTTGGCCAGGCAAGGCGCCGGGCGTGACTACCTTAGGCTGTGCATCGATTTTCTCGCGCGGTTGCGATGAGCAGAGCGGAAGGCAGGCGAAAAAGCAGAGAAAGAGCCTTGTTTTCATTTATTGCTTGTATCCGCCGGCTTCTTTGGATTGGGCTTCATTTCAAGATGGCGGAACCAGACTTCGGCGCCTTCGGCCTGGAGCATGATCCGGCCTTTGGTGACGGGAACGTACTGGGAGGGATTCGCCGCCGATTTTTGCTTGACATCCCAGGCTCGCATCACGGCTCGTCCATTAACAATTTGAGTGATTTGATCGCCATCGAGCACGAGTTCCAGTGTGTTCCAGCCGGTGCGATCTTCGAAGTCTCCGGACTTGATGATCCGGCCCCGGTTCGGCGTGTAGGTAGGCCCGGCGTGGGACAGCACGTATATCGGCAGGTACTGGGCTTCGATCTTGGTCGAGACCTGGGTGCCGTCGAGCAGCCAGAGGTCGCCGGTATCGGTTTCCTGGATCTGGAATTCAAGGGACTGGGGCCAGATTTTATCGGGGCCGTTGAAGAAATAGAGCAGGCCGCTGTCGCGCTTGTTTTCATTGTTGGGATTGAACCGTTTGACGCCCCATTTGTATTCGACGCGAATGCGGCAGTCGGAGAATTCTCTTTCGCTTGAGAGGTAGCCGAATTCCTGTTTCTCTTCGGACTCAGGAACGTCCAGAATATGGACCATCCCGTCTTCCATTTTGAACACTTTTTTCGGGTCGTTATTTTTGCCGGTGGAAGGGAGGAAAGTGTACCAGCCGTCGAAGTTTCTGCCGTTCATCAGCGGCACCCAGCCTTCGGTTGAGGACGAAGTTTGGGCGGTCACGGCGACAGCGCCGCACAAGACGATCGCTGCGGAGACGCCAGCGAGCAAAGAAAATGTTTTTGGCACCGAAGGGTACTCTATTTCAATGGCAAAACCCTGTCAACGGCTTGAAGCCTAGGGTATTCTATGCGGATATCATAGTGTGGGCCGCGCCCCAACGGGCATAGACTGGTGTCGCGAGAGCTATGTTGCCGGGAATCAGAACCGTGTTGGCGATGCTGGCGGCTTTCGCCGGTTTGGCGGCGAACGCGCCCGACCGCACGGCTTATGGCGTCGACTTCTGGCGCGAAAGCGATGGACTTGCTCAGTCGAGGATACGCGCGATCGTACAGACGCGCGACGGGTACATCTGGCTGGGTACCGACGGCGGTCTGGTGCGATTCAACGGCGACCGGTTTACCGAGTTCACGGTTCAGTCGGGGGATCTGCGGGACAACGAGGTGTGGTCGCTCAAGGAGGATCGCGACGGAGTCCTGTGGATCGGGACATACGGGGGCGGGCTGACGCGTCTGCAGGACGGCCATTTCCGAACGTTCACCACGGCTGACGGTCTGCCCGACGACGTGGTGATGGCGATCGAACAGGATCCGGAGGGCAATATCTGGCTGCGGACTCCGCAGGGACTCGCACGGTGGCGGGACGGAAGGCTGAGCCGGGTACAGACGGAGGACGGGTTGAGCGATGTACACGCGACGGCGATCGCCGCGAACGCCCCGGGCGGGCCGCTCTTCGCAACGCGGAGCGGCATCTACCGTTTCCGGAGCGAGCGTTTCGAACTGGCGTTTACTCCGGCGGCGCAGTATGGATTTGCCGAACAGCTGATCAGTTCTCGTGACGGGGCGCTTTGGATCGGATTCAGCAGCGGTGTGATTGTGCGGCGTGTCGAGGACCGCTCTGTGGTTATGCCTCTCCGGGAGAGCGCGCGCGGCCAGATTCACCGCATCTATGAGGACCCGAACGGAGGCATCTGGGCAGCGGTCGGGAAGGGACTCAACAAACTGGAGGCGGGAACGTTTCAGCCAGTACGGGTGGAGAGCGGCGCTCCGGCGATGGGTAGCGTTTACAGCGTGCTGATGGATCGGGAAGGCGGCGTGTGGCTGGGGCTGCAGTCGAATGGGGTGGCGCGGCTGCGCGTCAGTCAGTTGACCGCGGTGGCGGAAGAAGACGGATTGCCCGACGACCGGGCGCGCTCCGTATATCAGGACAGCCGCGGAAGGGTCTGGATGGGAACGGCGGACGGGCTGGCGCAATACTCCGACGGGGTGGTTCGGAAAGCGAGGGATCGCGGCGCTGCCACCTTGTGGGACGTGCGCTCGATTGCCGAAGACGCGGCGGGGAACCTCTGGATTTCGGCGGGAAAGGATCTGCTGGAGATGAAGGGCGGCGGCTTCGAGCGGGTGGCGGGATGGAACGGGAAGTACGAGATTGAAGTGGTGTATAAGGACGCGGCGGGCAACATGTGGATCGGCACCGACGGCGCCGGGCTCTTTCGATATTCGGGAGGCCGCTTCACGAACTACACGACGAATGAGGGTCTGGGAAGCAATCACGTGCGTGGCATTATCGCGGACCGCGCTGGGGCGCTCTGGATCAGTACTTTCGGCAACGGAGTGAGCCGGTTTTCGGATGGCCGCTTTACCACGATCAACAGCCGAAGCGGCCTGGCGGGAGACCGTGTGGTGGCGATGCACGAAGACGAAGAAGGCGCACTTTGGTTTGCAACGCGGCAAGGGCTGACGCGCCTGGACCACGGGTCGTTCTTCACCTGGAAATCGTCTTCGGGGCTGGCGAGCGCTTTCGTTTATTCGATCGTGGACGATGGCGCGGGGAACTTCTGGTTCAGTTCCGCGGAGGGGATTTTCCGGGTCTCGAAGAAAGAGCTGCGGGCGTTTGCGCGCGGCGAACTGGCGCGGGTGAATTCGGTTGCCTACGACGAACGCGACGGCATGAAAACGCGCGCGGGCAATCTGGGCAACCAGCCGGCGGCATGGCGGACGACCGGAGGCCAGATGCTGTTCAGCACGATGCGGGGCGTGGTGGTGGTGGATCCGGCGCGGCTGGCTTCGGATGATTTTGTGCCTCCGGTCTCCATCGAGAGAGCGATCGTGAACGGGCATGAAGAGCTGCTGGGCGACCATGCGCGTGTGCCACTGGGACAGGGCAATCTGGAAATTCACTACACCGCGCTCAGCTATTCGGCGCCCGGCAAACTGCGCTTCCGATACATGCTGGAGAATTTCGATAAGGACTGGATCGACGCGGGGAATCGCCGCTTTACTTACTATGCCAATCTGCCGCCCGGCAAGTACCGGTTTCGGGTGGCGGCGTCGCGCGCGGGCGGCAACTGGACGGAGGCGCGCAACGTTTTCGCCATCGATTTCACGCCGCCTTTTTATCGGACGCCGTTGTTCGTAGTTGTCGCGGCGGCCTGCGTGTTTTTGTTCGCGGCCTTTATGTACTGGCTGCATATGCACGAAGTGAGAGAGCGCTATGCGGCCGTGCTGGCTGAGCGCAATCGCATTTCGCGAGACATTCACGACACGCTTTCGCAGAATTTGGCGGGGATCGCGCTGCAGCTCGACTCGGTCCACATGCAGTTGCCGGATGTGAGTCCGGGGCTGCGGCAAAGCATTGAGGAAGCGTGCAGTCTGACGCGCTACAGCCTCGCGGAAGCGCGGCGCGCGATTGTGGATCTTCGCTCGGACGATCTGGAAACGTGCCATCTGGAAGAAGCGCTGCCGGAGTTGGCCGGACGTGTGGCGCCCGCGCTGAAGACGCGTGTGGAAGTGATCGGCACGCCTCGGCGGATCAATCCGGTGGCCGAGCGAAATCTGCTGCGGATTATTCAGGAAGCGCTGACCAATTCGGCGCGCCACGCGGGCGTATGCAACGTGGAAGTGGAGCTGCGCTACGCGCCCGATCTGCTGGCGCTGCGGGTGCGCGACGATGGAAACGGATTTGAGCCGGCTAAGACCGGCGGGACCGAATCGGGCCACTTCGGCCTGGTCGGGATGAGAGAACGCGCCGAGCGGATTGGGGGCCATTTGACACTGGACAGCAAACCGGGTGCGGGCACGGAGTTACGAGTGGAGGTTCCTCTTTAATGTTTGCCGTGAAGGGGAACCGGACGGACGGGATCTGCATGAAGCGAGTCAGCGCTGGCGAAAGCGCCTGAGGCACATTGCGGCCAAAGCGGGGAAGGTTTTAAATTTATGACGACAGCAACACGCATTCGCACCATGGTGGCGGAAGATCATTTCGTAGTCCGCGTCGGACTCAGTTCGATCATCAACAGCCAGCCGGATATGGTGAACGTCGCCGAGGCCGGCAACGGCAAGCAGGCGGTCGAGATGTATGAGAAGCATCAGCCCGATGTGACGATCATGGACCTTCGGCTGCCGGGGTTGAGCGGGATCGAAGCGATTACGGCAATTCTGGCGAAATTCCCCCGGGCGCGCATCATCATGCTTTCGTCGTTCGGAGGACCGGAGAATGTTTTCCGCGCTTTCCAGGCGGGGGCTCGGGCTTATTTTCTTAAGGATGTGAAGGGACGCGATCTGGTGGATGCGATTCGGGCAGTGCATGCGGGGCAAAGGCCGCTACCGCCGGAGATTGCCGCTTGTCTGGCGGAGCGGCTGCCGGGGCCGGAGCTGAGCGCGCGGGAGATGGAGATTTTGCGTTTGATTGCGAACGGGCAGACGAATAAGCAGATCGCTGGCAGGCTGGAAATCAGCGAAGGCACGGTGCGGGTTCATGCGAGCAATTTGTTCGCGAAGCTGGGCTGCAGCGACCGGGCTCAGGCGGTGGCGGTGGCGTTTCAGCGGGGCATTGTTTGTATCGAATAGGTTTGATATAGACTGTGTGCAGTTTAGTACTGCGACAGAGACCCCCGATGACGAAACTCCGATTTATCCCCGCGGCAGCAGTGGCCCTGATTGCCCTGACGGCGAGCGCACAGCATGGCACGACGAATGGCGACTGGCGTTCCTACGGCGGAGACGTGGGGATGACGAAGTACTCGCCTCTCGATCAGATCAATGCGAGCAATGTTAAGGACCTGAAGATTGTCTGGGAATGGAAGGCGCAGAACTTCGGCAAGCGCCCGGATTTCAACTGGGAACTCACCCCGCTTGAAGTGGGCGGCGTGCTCTATGCGACCGCGGGCACACGGCGCGATGTGGTGGCAATCGATGCAGCGACGGGCGAGACGCTCTGGATGTATCGCATCGACGAAGGTGCGCGCGGTGCTCTGGTAGCGCGATCGCAGAATCGCGGCCTCGCTTACTGGAGCGATGGCAAGGGCGACGACCGGATCCTGCTGATCACCCCGGGCTATCAGCTGGTTGCGATTAATGCGAAAAACGGCCGGGCGGTTTCGGGCTTCGGAAACAACGGCATTATCGATCTGACCAAAGGGCTGAACCGCGATGTCGTGAAGCCGGGCCAGATTGGATCGAGTTCGCCGGCGATTGTGGTTCGGGACACGGTGGTGGTGGGCGCGGCGCTGACGTCGGGTTCGGCACCCCCTTCGAAGAACAACGTGCCTGGTTATATTCGCGGATTCGATGTACGAACCGGCAAGCTGAGCTGGACTTTCCATACGGTGCCGCAGGAGGGCGAGTTTGGAACGGACACGTGGGAGAACGACTCGTGGAAGTATTCGGGCAACACGGGCGCATGGGCGCCGCTGGCCGCGGACGAAGAGCTTGGTTACGTTTACGTTCCCGTTGAGATGCCGACGGGCGATTTCTATGGCGGACTGCGTCCGGGCAACAACCTGTTTTCCGACAGCCTGGTGTGCCTGGATGCAAAGACGGGCAAGCGCATCTGGTATTACCAGGTGGTCCACCACGATATCTGGGACATGGACATCGCGGCGCCGCCGATCGTGACCGATATCACGGTGAACGGGAAGAAGATCAAGGCGGTGGCGTCGGTCTCGAAGCAGGGCTTTACGTATGTGTTCGATCGCGTGACGGGCGAGCCGGTGTGGCCGATTGTCGAGAAGCCTGTGCCGCAGTCGGATGTGCCGGGCGAAAAGACGGCGGCGACCCAGCCTTTCCCGACGAAGCCGCCGGCCTTCGAGCGCCAGGGCACTTCGCTCGACGATGCGATCGATTTCACGCCGGCGATTAAGGAAGCGGCGCAGAAGATCATGGGGACCTACAAGCTGGGTCCGTTGTTTACTCCGCCGATTATGTCTGACGCTGAGGGAAAGAAAGGCACGCTGCTTTCGCCGTCGCATGTGGGCGGTTCGAATTGGGAAGGCGGCGCGTTCGATCCAGAGACCGGGATGCTGTATGTGTCGTCGGTAAATAATCCCGATGCGCTGGCGATTTTGAAGGTTGAGCCGACGCGTTCGGATATGGGTTATATCGGTTCCATGGGCGGCGGGCGCGGGGGTGCGGGGCGTGGAGGGCCGGGCGGTCCCGGTGGTCCGCCCGCGGGCGGCGGGGGGCGCGGCGGCGCGTTAGATCCGGAAGGCCGTCCGGCTCCCAGGGTCAATATCGGACCCGAGGGTTTGCCTCTGGTGAAGCCACCTTATGGGACTGTGGTTGCGATCGATCTGAATAAGGGCGATCTTGCCTGGACTGTTCCGAATGGCGATACGCCGGAATACATTAAGAACCATCCGCTGCTGAAGGGTGTCAACATCGGCAACACGGGCAAGCCTTCGCGCGCGCCTTTGATGGTGACGAAGACGCTGCTGTTTACGGCCGACGGCGGGAACCTGTTTAATGGCGTGGCGGGCGGCGGCGGCAATGCGTTCAGGGCTTTGGATAAGAAGACCGGCGCGGTGATTTCGGAGATTCAGCTGCCATCTATGGCGACCGGGATTCCGATGACTTATATGGTGAACGGGCAGCAGTACATTGTGGTGGCGGTGGGGGCGGCGGGGGTTCCGGCGGAGCTGGTGGCTTTAGCGCTGCCGTAATTGCGCGTCGACTTCGGCCCAGAGATCCTGCGCGGAAAGCTTTCGATCGCCGGGGCTGCCTATGGTTTCGGTCGGCTCAAGGGATCCCTTTTCGACAGACCAGCCGATGCTGTTTCCGGCGATCACGTCTGGAATGGGTTCATAGGCAGGATCGAGCCTGAGGGCAATTTTCCTGACCTGCCTCATAGCCCAAAGCCTCAACTCGTAACCTCTAAGGCTTCAATAGGATTTGCGACACTTTCAAATGGTGCGGCTTCGGACTGAGGGAGGCGTCGAGTCAGACTCGATGCGGCACGCTGAGAGCGGCGCTGAGAGCGCGCCCCACATTAGCAATAGCGGTTCATCAGGTCTGATGAGGTATTCATCGGACCCTGTGAGATAAACGGACTAATGGCAAGGGTGGCAGTTTTAGGCGGAGGACTGGCAGGTCTCGCGGCCGCGACCGCGCTCGGCAGCGTCGGTTTTGAGGTCGATCTCTACGAAACCCGCGCGTTTCTGGGTGGCCGCGCCACGTCGTGGCCGGTAGGCGGAGAGGATACCGAAGTGGTCGATAACTGCCAGCATGTGCTGCTGCGATGCTGCGTCAACCTGCTTAACCTTTACGAACGGCTCGGCGTCGGCGATAAAATCCGCTTCTATCGCGAATTCCATTTCATCGAACCGGGTGGGCGCACTTCGACAATGAAGCGGGGCATTCTGCCGGCCCCGGCCCATTTCGCGGGGTCATTCCTCGTGCTTAAGTACCTGGGTCTCGCGGATAAAATCGCGATTGCGCGCGCCATGAATGCAATCCCGAAGGAGCGCACTTCACGCAAGGATCTCGACCGCATCTCCATGCTCGAATGGCTGCGTGAAAAACATCAAACCCCGCGGGCGATCGAGCGCTACTGGCGTCAGGTGCTGGTCAGCGCCATCAACGAAGAGCTGGATCGAATGGCCGCGTCGCATGGGTTTCAGGTGTTCTGGCTGGGTATGATCGCGCGCGCCGATTCTTATGAAATGGGTATCCCGGACGTGCCGCTGCGGGAACTCTATGATGAACAGGCTCTGGGCCGTTTCGCAAAGCTCCACCCGCGCGCCGCGATCACGGGAGTGGAATACGACTCGCGCGTGGTGACCTCCTTTCAGACCGCCGCAGGCCGCGAAGCCGCGGATTACTACGTTTCCTGCCTGCCGTTCGAACGGCTGAAGCCGCTGATCCCGGAACTGCCGGTGGATTGGGACAAGTTCTCGCACTCGCCCATCACGGGCATCCATCTCTGGTTCGACCGCCCGATCACCGACCTGCCGCATGCCACGCTTCTCGATCGCACGATTCAGTGGTTCTTCAATAAGAGCGAGGGCAAGCATGTGCAGCTTGTCGTCAGTGCCTCGCGCAGCCTGATCGATATGCCTCGCGCGGACATCATTGCGCTGGCGGTCAAAGAGCTGAAGGAATTCTTTCCCATAGTCGCCGAGGCAAATCTTGAAAAAGCCCAGGTGATTAAGGAGGTCCGCGCCACCTTCTCTGCGGCGCCCGGCCTCGAAGCTCTTCGCCCTGTTAGCGTCACTCCGCTCAAGAACTTTTTCCTTGCCGGAGACTGGACGCGCTCGGGCTGGCCGGCCACGATGGAAGGCGCGGTGCGCAGCGGATATCTGGCCGCCGAGGCGGTGGCGGCCGCGGCCGGAATCCCGGCGAAATTCGTTCTACCCGATGTCGCATAATGGAGCCATGCGCAGTTTCCGGGTGATACTGTTTTCTCTGCTGATCGCCGTTCAGGCCTTCTCGGTCGAGATGACCAGGCTGACCGTACAGGTCAATTCCGCCGATACGGGCAAGGGGGTCGATCGCGCCACGGTTGTCGTTCGCTTCCGGCACGGCGTTGGCGTGAATCTGAAGAAGATCAACACCAGTTGGGAGACCAAGACGAACCAGCAGGGCAGCGTCTCCATCCCTTCGATCCCGCATGGAGAAATCACCGTCCAGATCATCGCGAAGGATTACCAGACGTTCGGCGATGTGTACCAGCTCGATCAGGAAACGCAGACGATAACGATCAAACTGAATCGTCCGCAGAGCCAGTATTCGGAAGACGCGAAGCATCCTTGACGAACGCAAGATCGGAATGGGCTTCGCTCGCTGGAGCGAAAGAGGCCATTCTCAAACCCATGGCGCGCCCGGTGAAAGGCGCCGTCACGCTTCCCGGGAGCAAGAGCTTCACTAACCGGGCTCTCATCGCGGCGGCGTGCGCGCCTGGCTTGTCGCGGCTCAAGGGAATCCTCCGCAGCGACGATTCGTACTGGTGCATGGAGTCGCTCAAACAGCTCGGGGTTGAGATTGAAGACTTTGGCGAAGCGATTGAGCTGAACGCGCCAGCCGAGTGGGCCGCTCCGGAAAAGCCGCTCTACCTCGGGTCGGGAGGCACCACGGGCCGATTCCTCACCAGCGTGCTTGCGCTCACCACCCGGTCGCCCATCACGGTAACGGCAAGCGAACAACTGAGCGGCCGGCCCATGCGAACTTTGTTCGACGCGCTGACCACGCTTGGCGCGAGGATCGATTACCTGGGTAAACCCGGCTGCTTCCCCGTCCGTCTCAGCCCGGCCACGGCGGGCGAGTCGGTCATCAGCATCTCCGGGAGCCAGTCGAGCCAGTTCATCAGCGGGCTGCTGATGGCCGCGCCGCTGCTGAGACATCCGCTCGAAATCCGCATCCCCGACCACATCGTCCAGGCCGACTACGTGCGGATAACCCTTGAAGTGCTGGCAGCTTTCGGGGTGAACATTGAAACTTCACCGAACCTGCAAACCTTCTATGTCAAACCTTCGGCGTATCGGCCCGCCGATTATGCAATCGAAGCCGACGCCTCGACCGCGACCTATTTCGCCGCGCTGGGAGCGCTGATGGGCGAAGTGACGATCTCGAATCTCAACCCCAAAACCATTCAGCCCGATATCGCTTTCTTAGGGGTCCTCGAACGGATGGGCTGCCAGATCGATGGCGCAACGGTGAAGGGTCCCGAGAAACTCAAAGGCGGCTTCGAGATCGACATGCGCGCGTTCTCCGATTCCTTCCTCACCCTCGCGGCCATCGCCCCCTTCGCCGACGGGCAAATCGATATTACGGGCGTCGAACACATCCGCCATCACGAATCCGACCGTATTGGAGTGATGGCGCGAACCCTGGCTACTCTGGGAGTCCCCCTCGAAGAACGCACCGACGGGCTGCGGATTTTCCCCGCCGTTCCCCGCTTCGGCCGCGTCGAAACGCATGACGACCACCGCATCGCTATGTCCCTGGCTATACTGGGTTTAGCAGGCAACGGCATGGCCCTCGCCGACCCCGGCTGCGTCTCGAAAACATGTCCCAACTTCTTTGATTTAATCGGCCAATTAGG
>Ga0302319_10011037_pt1 | contig 17174 bp, 15 predicted proteins | sample Bog_T0_2_FD_203319 | JGI IMG/M metagenome (GOLD analysis project Ga0302319, IMG submission 203319) | Peat permafrost microbial communities from Stordalen Mire near Abisko, Sweden - Bog_T0_2 | ecosystem: Environmental > Terrestrial > Soil > Wetlands > Peat | place: Sweden: Abisko, Stordalen Mire...
TTGAGGCAGAGGCGGCCCCTGGCGATGTGATCGACGGTGGCAATCGCGCGGGCCAGCATCGGCGGCCACACTTCGCCCATGCGGAGCGCGACGAGCTGATTGATCTGCCGGGTCTGCGGGGCCATCGCGGCGGCGAATGCGAGCGCATCCTGCCCGGCGATCCAGCCCGAAGGGAGCAGGATATTTTGATATCCATGCACATCGGCGCGCTTCACGATTTCGCCGCAGTGCTCGTAGCTGCTGCGCAGGCGGTCATCGTGGACGCCGAGGAATTCATAGTCGTCGCCGCAGAGCGCGGAGAACCAGGCGACTTCGGCTTTTCGGGCGGGGGGCGAAGGAGTCATAACGAACGCGGGAGGCTTCGGAGCGAGTAAGGACGGGCTGGGGCGCTCGTCTCTTACTTAATACGCTTTCAAACTAAGTAACTGGACACCGGCTTTGAATCAAGCTATTTCTTTCGGCCTTATGCATTCCGCTCCATCCTCCCGCGCGAAGAACGTGGCCGTAATCGGAGGAGGATTCAGCGGCGTGATGACCGCGGTAAATCTGGCGCGTCTCGCCGCGGAGCCGCTGGAGATCACGCTGATCAACCACACGCGGCCCCATGGGCGCGGCGTGGCCTACAGCACGCGGCGCATGGAGCATCTGCTCAACGTCGCCGCGCGGAATATGTCCGCCTTCCCCGATTTGCCGGATCATTTTCTGCGATGGCTGCAGACGCGCGGCGAGTACGAGCAGGAGCCGGAGGCCGCGCTGCGCGAGCGCTTCATCCCGCGCTGCATCTACGGCGACTACGTGCGCGGCTTGATGCAGCACTACCTCCAGCCGGCGCAAGGCGCCGCGGGTTTGAGGGTGACAGTCATCGAAGACTATGCCATCGACATCGAGATCGGGGGCGGCGGCGAAAGCGCGGTGATCCATCTCGCGAGCGGCGGTTCGGTGAGCGCGGAGCGAGTGGCGCTGGCGACCGGCAACGAGCCCCCTGCTCCCCTGCCCGGCTCGGACGCTCTCGCGGGGCATCCAGCCTGGGCCGGCAATCCATGGCTGCCGTGGGAAGAACGGCGGCCGCCGGCCGGAGGGAGCATCGTTTTGCTCGGGACCGGGCTGACCACGGTGGATGCGTTGATGACCTTGAGCGCGCTTAAGTGGCAGGGCTCCATTCATGCCGTCTCCCGCCACGGCTGGCTGCCAGACTCGCATTTTCGCGGCATCGTTTACGACGACTTTCCGCCGCCCGGCGTGGATCTCACGGGGCTCGGCCTCGCGGCGCTGGCTGCGCTGATGGAGACACATTGCGCACGGCTGCGCGAGATGGGCGCGAACCCCGCGATCGTCGTGGACAAGATGCGTCCGCATACGCAGCGCGTGTGGCAGAGCTTTACGCTGGAGGAGCGGCGCGACTTCGCGCGCCGTTACGCGCCGCTCTGGAATGTGCTCCGCCACCGGATCGCGCCGGAGATTCATCAGGAAGTGATGAGGATGCAGAAAAGCGGCCAGCTTCGGATTGAGGCCGCTTCCATCGAGAGCGTGGAGGCTGCCGGCGCACAGGTGAATGTGCATTTGCGCCACGGCGATGGCGCGTCCTCAACGATCCGCGGCGATCTGGTGATCAACGGCACGGGCCCGCAAACGCGGTTCACGGACACCCAGAATCCCTTGTTGCGAAATCTGTTGCGCCGCGGCCTCATCGAGCCCGACGACATGGGCATGGGCGTGCGCATCGCCGAGGACCACGCCATCATCACCCGAGACGGCCAGCGCTCCCCTGCCCTGCTCGCGCTCGGCCCGTTGCTGCGGGGAACATTGTGGGAGACCATCGCCGTGCCGGAACTGCGCGGCCAGGCATGGCGCGTGGCGCGAACGGTTCTGGAGGCGCATCCCGGCACGGAAGCGATCCGTTGGGACGAAGCCAGCAACGCGATGGAGTATATGATCTGAATCCGCATTGCCGCGGGGCGCAATCGATTCTCCCAACCGCCATGCGGAAAAATCCCACGGATCAACGCCAGCTCATCGCCGAAGCGGTTCTTCATGTGCGCGGCGGACAGGCCAACTCGCGGAGCACGCTGGCGGCCCTGATGGGCCTCTCGCGCTCCACGGCGGGCTTGTATGTGGACCAGCTCATCGCCAGCGGCCATCTCCATGAATCCGGCCTGGAACAAGGGGCCATGGGCCGCCCCAAGCGCACGCTAACGACGGCGCCGGACGCGGGATGGTTCGCGGGCGTGGAATTCAACGCCGAGCGCGTGCAGGCGGTGCGCGTGGACTTCTCCGGCCGGGTAACCGGGAGGCAAACAAAGCCGCTCCCCGCGGATGCGAACAGCCGCGCGGTGATGCAGGAGATCAAATCCGCCGTGAGCATCCTTGCGAGACATGCGACGGGACCCTTGCTGTCCATCGGCGCGGGGGCGCCGGGGGTGGTCGATCCGCGCCGGGGCGTGGGTCTCTACTACGCGTTCATCCCCGACTGGAGGAACGTTCCCATCGCGAAGGCGCTCGGCGACCGGTTCAAGGCGCCGGTGGCGGTGGACAATAATCTGCGCACAATCGCGCTGGCGGAGAAGTGGTTCGGCGGGGGCCGCGATCTGGATCACTATGCGATCCTGGGGCCGCGCGCGGGCTTTGGCATGGCGATGGTTCAGCATGGTCGATTGACGAGCGGCGCCCATCACGCGGCGGGCGAAATTGGGCTGTGGCCCTGGAGGGCGACCACTGGCGGAGGATATGAGGAACTGCACGATGCGCTCTCGTCCACGGCGATCTGGCGGCGGCTGGCTGGCGTCCCGGCGCGCGCGAAGACGCCGGCAAATCTCCGGACGGCGCTGGCGCCGTTTGCAAACGCCGCCGGCGCGCGGTGGGATGAAATCGTCGCGGACTACGCACGGGTACTGGGTTGCGTGCAATTGCTGCTGGATCTCGAGGTTTATTTCCTTCACGGACCGCTCACCGCTCTGGGCGGGCGGTTTTGTGAAGGGATTGCGGCGGCAGCCCTGCGGCTGGTTCCCGCGCTGGGCGACAATCCGCTGAGAGTCGTTCCCTCGACGCTGAATGATGAAGCTGGGGCGCTGGGGGCGGCGAGTATGGCGATGGAGGCGTGGATGCCGGGGTGAAATCCCGAGGCGAGGGCGTTTGAGGAGGAAGGGATGTTGGAGATCCTTCAACTCCGCGGACTTCGTTCAGCGCCGCTTCACAAGAAGCAGCGCGTCCGGAGAACACACCAAGCAAAGCACTTTTCAAACAACCAAGGATGACAGCGTTTTTTTGGATGCGCCGCTTCGCGGCATGCGGCGTCGGGCGACGCCGGATCGTCATTCGTCATTTCGCCGGCGCGACGGATGGGACGGATGGGGCCGATGCAGGCGGCGCCGGCGGGGCGCCGCCTTCGACGAAGGCGGGGTTCGGCTTTGGTTGGGCTTTTTCCCATTCTTCGGCGTTGACGGATTTCTTCTCCTGTAAGTGCACGAATGTGCCTTTCTTGTTGCCGACGATGACGTCGGGCAGGCCGTCGCCATTGACATCGCCGACGACGACTTGCGTGCCGACGCCTGAATTGTCGTCGATCAAGTGGGGGACGAAATCCACGTCCTTCCCATGGCGCACGAGTTGGAACCAATAGATCAACGCGGGCGCGTTCGGCTCGGGATCGCCGTGCGTGCCATGCGCCCAAAAGCGTTTGCCCACGACGATGTCTTTCAGCCCATCGCCGTCGATATCCGCGAGCGCCAAGGCGTGAAGCTGGGAGAAATGCACCCCGTAGCGATTCTCCTCCGGCGTGGCGCCCATGATGAGGTGCTTGCGAAATGAAAACTGATCGCCCGTGCGGGTCTGTTCCCACCACACGAGCCCGTAGCCGTGCGCCGCCGCGCTGCCCACGATATCGGGCAGACCGTCGCCATTCACGTCGTAGACATAATACTGCGCGCCCGCGCCGAAATTAAATGAGTGCCGCTTCCACACGGGATCGCCTTCGAGCGAAGCCGGCTGCTCCCACCATCCGGTGCCCTCGATGAGATCCATCCGCCCATCGCCATTGACGTCGCCGACGCCGAGACCATGGGTGAATTTCGCCCAAGGTCCCTTGGGCGAAATCGGGTGAAACGTCCAGGGCTTCGCCGGATCTCTCCAGTCCGCTTTGGCGTAGCCGAAGTAGCCGCCGGAGTTGCAAACGATCTCCGGCTTCCCGTCTCCGTCGATATCCGTGAAGGTCGGCGATTCGTTGTCCACGTGTTCAAAGATGATGTGGCGTTTCCATGGGCCTTCCTTGCCCTGCGGATTCTCGAACCAGGAGGCGTCGTTGCCGGGAAAACCGTAGATCAGAATATCCGGCCAGCCGTCGCCGTTGAAGTCATAGACGAACGCGAAAAAATTGTCCGAATAGACGTTCTTCTCGCCCAGGCCGCCTTCGAAGCCGGGGATGACTTCGTCCGTGCCATCGGCCTTCTTGCGGGTGAATGTTTTCGTGGCCGGGTAATATTCGTGGCGCTTCGTGAAATCCGGCCCCTCGTACCAATAAGGCCCCGAGACGATGTCCATTTTTCCATCGTGATTGAAGTCACCAAAACTCGCGCCCTCGCTCCAAAACTTATCGGTCAACTCCAGCTTCTTGAAGGTATGCAGGGTGTGGTCCGCGGCCGCGGATTTCAGAGCCGGCTTCAGCCTGGCACGCTGGCCTTCCACACCGCCGAGCGATTCCCAGGTGGGCGCGCCCGGCGTCGGCGGCAATTCCTCGATGAACACATCCTTGACCTGCACATTCGTATTTCCGCCCCCATGCACCTGGATGCCGATGATTCCATCGCTGGCGATCGCCGGCTCCGCTTCGGTGTAATCGACGCCCGGCACGCCATTGAGCCAGGTCTGGATATGCGGGCCATCGGCTTTGATGACGTAATCATTCCAGCCCCAGAGGTTGAGGGGCGGATGCAGTGTCTTCATGTCCGCCTTGGCCAGCAGCTTGCCCCGGCGGCCCTCGTCGTAGATCCCCGCGTACCAATCGGGTTCACCGTAATCGCACTGGTAGCCGCAGACCTCATGGCCCGTGGGGTTGCGGCGCGTCCGGATCTGGATGCCGCTATTGATGAAACCCGTCTTGGGATCGCCCGTGAGCTTGATCTTCAGGTGCAGGATGAAATTGCTGTAGGAAGCCTTCGTGCAGAGGAAATCGTTGTAGGGGATTTTGTTTCCATCGCCGCCGGTGAGGGAGCCATCCTGCACGCTCCAGAGCTGCGTGGCAGGGGATTCCCAGCCATCCAGCGTCTTGCCGTCGAAGATGGATTTCGCCTTGTCCGAGAGCGGCGGCGGTTCGGCGAATGCAGGGCTGACGAACAGGCAGAGTAGCGTAGCGGTAAGGAGGGAGCGCAATGTTTTCATTGGGGAGGGGCAGAGCGGGATTAAAACGAATTCTTAGCGGGAGGGATATTAAAATGACGAAACCAGAATGACGAATGACGAGAACGGAAGTCCGCGGCGATGACGAACATTTGCATTCGCCCAATTGCACCACGAATTTCCGCGAACAACAGCTTCCCGTAGCGACGTATAAGCGGCGTCGCAGGAGCCTCCGTTTTCGCCATTCGTCATTCTGATTTCGTCATTTTGGCGCTTCGGATTTCACCTTCAACTCCGTGATCGCTATGCCCAATCCCACGCGCGGAATGGTCAGCAATCCCCCGTCCCCGGCGCTGCATTTGCCGGACGCGACCACCTTGCCGTCCCGAACCAATTCCCAGGCATAGCTACCGCCCGCCTGGACCTTGAATCGCTGCATTCGCCGGAGCGTGATGTCCGCGGTCGCCTGGACCGGCATTCCGGGCGGGTCCTTGACTACGGGATGAGCGATCCAGAGTTGAATGGCGAAATGGGAGGGCTCGTCCGCTTGGTTTTTCCATCGAAAATACGCGTTCATCTGCCCGGAGCCATCGTAGTCGGCGGGCGCGTTCAGCCAGGGGCACCGCTGGTCGACGGAGGCGCGGGTGAAGACCGGATACGCTTCGTTCTTGCGGATTTCGAGCCACGGGAAGGCCAGCGCCACGTCGCAAATCGGATATTTGGCGATGAGGGAACTAAAGGTGACGTGACCAAACGGCCCCCAGCCGAGAACCAGAGGAAGATGTCCGGCTTGGGCGGCGTTGACCAGCGCGGGTTGAGTGGTGGACCAGCCGTCCTGCTGCGAGGAGAAATCGACGATCACCGGCGGGTCGGGGAGACCAGCGCCGGAAGCGCGTTTCAGCCACGCCTCACGCTCGGCCTGGGGAGCGTCCAGCGCCGGCGATGGAGCGAATCCGCCCATGCGATACGCCGCGTAGCCGGTTCCGGCGGGCACGTCGGCCCGCACCGCGGCGAAGAGCTCGCCATGCGGCATGCCCAGGCCGAGCGTGCCGCAACCGCCCATGGAAACGCCGCAAAGGTAAATCCGGTTCCGATCGATTTTATAGCGCGCGGCCACCCACTCGATCGTATCCAGCACTCGCAATTCCGCGGGCGGGGCGGCGTTGATGCCCTTTGTTCTATTTTCGCGCGTCTGACTCCATCCCCACCATTCGGCATTCGTGGAACTGAGATAGAGGGAATAAAAATCGTCCGGCGAATTCGTCATGACCGTCGCCGGGGCTTCCCGGTTTTCGATCTGCCGGCCGAGGCAGGCAAATCCCAGATAATCGTAGGCCGTGCGATTGGCGGAATGAAGGACCACGCAGAGGGGCGCGTTTTCCCGCGGGTTCTTCGGCGCCACGACGTAAAAACAACTGTGATTCTGCTGGGCCACGCCGGTTTCAGGGCCGGGCACATAAGCCCACTCGGCGCTGGCGTCCGCCGGATAGCCCCAGGCCTCACGCGGTCCGTGCGTGAAGCGCTCGATCGCACGACCGTCGTTCGCTTGAGTCGTGGTGTTTTTGGCGTCCAGCTCCGGCGGCCAATCGGCGCCGAAACCCGCGCTGTTTAAGAAGAGGAACGCTGTGACGATAACGGCGTGATCAAGAAATATCGCTGGCTGGCGCATGGAGCGCCGAGCCGTTGATCGGCGCGTTGAATTCCTGGTTTGTTCGGAGGTATCCACGGCATGACCACCCGGACGCCCGGCCGGTATTTGAGACAGACTTGAATGGCTATGAAAAGATTGCGCGTCCGTAGATCGCATCATTCGTGGTTCTGAGTCCAGCAGGATGTCCATGCTCACCCCGGTTCAACCCGATGAGCGCTCCGGCGAAAAGGGTGAGCATGAGGCGGAGGCGCGCCAGTCGAGACTGGCGGACATGGAAGGTGGGAAAGAAGGGAGAGACGCCTGTCTCTGCGACGCGCCGCCGGAAAATTCGAACGATCTGGCGATTTAGATAGAACCGCATCGCGATCCAGATGCGTATGCCCCATAATATCTATGAATAATGCAATCCCCAAGTGTCTAGAGGATCGTCGAATTCTCGTCGTGGACGACGAACCTTTCGTGCTGATCGTGGCCGAACGGGTCCTGCGGGATTCCGCGTTTGTCGTCGGGTCCGCCCAAAGCGGCGCCGAAGCGCTGCGGGTATTCTCGCAGGGACACTGGGACTTGGTGATCACGGATCGAGCCATGCCCGAAATGAACGGCGAGCAGTTGGCCGGGCACATCAAAATGGCGGCCCCGGGAACGCCGGTGATCCTGACCACCGGCTTCACCCTCCCTGGAACCGCCACCGAGCTTTTCGACGCGGTGCTGGCGAAGCCATTCTCCAAAGAAGACCTTCTGGCCTCAGTGACCCGCGTCCTCAGCGCCCGCACAGACCCGGAGGTTTGCGCGACAACCAACTGACCAAAATCCGCAATTAGAAGAATTCCGCCTTCCACTCCAGCATCCGGTCTCCTTCGAAGAGGGACCACGCCTGAAATCGCTGTCCGGCCAGCACTTGCGGGAGCCAATGCCGGTCGTCCTCCCACATTTCGGCGAAGGGAATGGCGTCGGTGGAGAACCAGATGGGCACAGCTTCCTCCGTCTCGGTGAGTTCGCCCGTGAAGTCCTTCGCGAGAAAGACGGTGCAATGGAGGCTGTAGCCGTCCGTGAATTGAAAGCGCAGGACGCCGCGTTCCTCGATTTCAAGCGGTGTGACGCCGATCTCCTCCTGCGATTCACGGATGGCCGATTCGAGCGCCGTCTCTCCCGGCTCGATCTTACCGCCGGGCCCGTTGATCTTGCCCGCGCCGAGTCCGCGCTTTTTGTGAATGAGCAAAATGCGGGCGTCTTTGACGATAAAACAGAGGTTGGCCCGCTCGCGCGGCTGCCAGTTTTCCCAATCCATGCGTCGAGAGGCTATCGAAGGATTTTCGATTTTCGATTTTCGATTTCAGTTTTTTCGGGATTCATTGGGCTCCCATGAGCACCTCCCTCGCCACTCGTCTCGCCGCGATCTCCGGTTTTCTTGCGGTGGCGTTTGGCGCCTTCGGAGCGCACGGCTTGAAAACGATCCTGGAGGCCAACAAGATGCTGCCCGCCTGGCAGACGGGAGCGCTGTATCATCTGGTCCATTCGGTGGCGCTGTTTGCGCTTTCCCAGCGGGCGACAGTGGCGCGGCTGCCGTTTGCTCTGTTCGGAATCGGCATCCTCCTTTTCAGCGGCAGCCTCTACGCCATGGCGGCGACCGGTGTGGAGAAGCTGGGCATCATCACTCCTATCGGAGGCCTGTGCCTGCTCGGCGGGTGGCTCGCGCTGGCCTTGAAGCCGGCTCCGCCGGAAATCTGAAGCGGGTTCCGGCGGTTCGCCATTTCGTGACGACCCAAAAACTCACGCGCGCAGCGGTCTGGAGCCGCGGGAGGAATGGGAAGCATGCGAAGCATGTAGTTTTCATTCCACGCGGTGACTTTGGGTCATTCGTCATTCTCGCCCCTTTCCTGGACCACCACCAGCGCCTCTCCCGAAAGGCTCGCTGATTTCGTCATCCCTCCGCCCCGTCAGCGTGAGATCGGGGGCGGCAATACTCCGAGCGCGATTCGGGCGTCGTGCTGCTCTTTCTCCTCCACCTTGTCGCTGGCCGGCGCGGAGAGCACCGCCTGCCATTCCCTGGTTGCGAGTTCCGTTTTGCCCATCGCTTTATAAACGCGGGCCAGTTCGGCGTGGTGCATCACGCGTTGCGGCGCGAGTTCCACGGCTTTCTTCAAGCACTTCGCCGCCTCCTCATTGCTCGCGGCCGGCATGCCGCCATAGACGATGTTGGCCATGAGCTTGACCATCCCTCCCACGCTCGCCACCGCGGCGTTCCAGCGCCCGAGCACGTACCAGGCGAAGTCGTCATTGGGATCGAGCGCGATGGAGCGCCCCGTCTCGTCTTTGACGATCCGCGAGTATTCCAGCTTCGTTTTATCGCCGACAAAACCCGAAAGTCTCCCGTAGGCCACGGCGACGCTCAGATGGGCCTTGGCGTTTTTTGGATCCATTGCCAGCGCACGTTGCGCAAAATCGATCGATTTTTGCGCCACCTTTTCCGCGGCGGCCACCGATTTAGCTTCATCGATCTGATCGGAATACTGCTTCGAAACGCGGAGAAGCACCCCCACATTTTTGGAATCAATCTTCTCCGCGGCGAGAAAATCTTCCAAGGCCGCTTGCGGATGTCCCTGCCGCTCTTCGAGATCCCCCTGCGTCACCAGCGCGGTGACTTTCTGATCTTCGGCCAGGGCATTCAGGCCCAATATCAAAGTGAGAAAAATCAGCGTTTTCACGGCTCTATTGGAACTCCTCAAAATAGTGCATTTCCCGCGCCGTGCCCCGGAAAAGAGTGAACTTCGCTATTTTTTAACCATCGAAAGAAATTGCGGATTGCAGATTGCGGATTGGTTACGGGCTAAGCGAAATCTTGAAATCCGCACGGCTGGTTCGTCGAAGATACGATTCGCGTATGACCAGCGGCGCGCCATGGGAATTCAGTCCGCAATCCGCAATCCGCGATTTTTCATCCTGGCGGCACACACGCGCAGAACAAATTTCTGTCTCCCCACACGTTGTCGATGCGCCCGACACTGGGCCAGAACTTGTGCTCGCGCAGCCACGGCGCGGGAAATGCCGCGGTCTCCCGGGAGTAGGGTCGCGTCCATTCGCCCGCAATCACGGAGAGGGCGGTGTGGGGCGCGTTTTTTAGCGGGTTATCCTTGGCGTCGGCGGCGCCGCTTTCCACGGCCGTCATTTCGGCGTGAATGGAAATGAGCGCCTCGCAAAAGCGGTCGAGCTCCTCCTTGGATTCGCTTTCCGTGGGCTCGATCATGAGCGTGCCGGGGACGGGCCAGCTCAGCGTCGGCGCGTGAAAGCCATAGTCCATCAGGCGCTTGGCCACGTCCTCCGCGGTGGTTTTGTGAAACCCGCGGATATCGATGATGCATTCATGGGCCACGAGGCCATCCCGGCCTTTGTAAAGCACGGGGAAATACGCATCGAGCCGGCGCGCCACGTAGTTCGCATTCAGGATCGCGATCTTCGTGGCGTCGGTCAGTCCCTCGCCGCCCATCATGCGAATGTAAACCCAGGGAATGATGAGAATCGACGCGCTGCCAAATGGCGCGGCGCTGACCGGCCCGATGGAAGCGGGGTTCGCTCCGTCCCTTGAGGCCCGCGAGAGGAAGGGCGCCAAATGTTCCGCCACGCCGATGGGCCCCATGCCGGGACCGCCTCCGCCATGCGGGATGCAAAAGGTCTTGTGGAGATTCAGATGGCAGACATCCGCGCCGATGTGGCCCGGCGACATGAGGCCGACCTGCGCATTCATGTTCGCGCCGTCCATATACACCTGGCCGCCGCGCTCGTGGATGATCCCGCAAATCTCGCCGATCGTCTCCTCGAAAACGCCGTGCGTGCTCGGGTAAGTGACCATGAGCGCCGCGAGGCGGTCCGCGTGCGCGTCGGTCTTCGCGCGGAGATCGGTGAGATCGATGTCGCCGTCCTCGAGACACGCCACTGTCACGACTTTCATCCCGGCCATGACGGCGCTGGCGGGGTTCGTGCCATGGGCGCTGGTGGGGATGAGGCAGACGTCGCGATGGCGATCACCGCGCGAGAGATGGTATTTGCGGATCACGAGGAGGCCGGCGTATTCGCCCTGCGACCCGGCATTGGGCTCCAGCGAGACCGCGGCGAATCCCGTGATGGCGGCCAGCCACCCCGAAAGTTGCTCGCAAAGCTCCGCATAGCCCGCCGTCTGCTCCGCGGGAGCGAAGGGATGGAGTTTTCCAAACTCGGGCCACGTCACCGGCAGCATCTCGCTGGTCGCGTTCAGCTTCATGGTGCAGGAGCCGAGCGGAATCATGGAGGTTGTCAGCGACAGATCCCTGGCCTCCAGCCGACGAATGTAGCGGAGCATTTCGTGCTCGGTGTGGTGCTTGTTGAAAACTGGATGCGTCAGGAATGACGAAGTGCGCACGAAGAAGTCGCGAAATCCCACTTTTCTCCAGGAAGCGCTCGTGTAGTCCACCTCGGGGTCCGGCTCGATGCCAAAAACGGCCGTCAAGGCCCGGAAATCCGCTGCCGTGACCGTTTCATCGAAGGCCACAAGAATCACGTCGTCCCCATAGGCCCGCAGATTGATCCCCTTTTCCAGGGCTCGTTTGAGAATTCCGTCGCGCTTTTCGCGCGAATAACATTCCACCCCCACCGTATCGAAAAACTCTCCTTCGAGAGCCCCGAACCCGTGGGTCATCACCGATGCGCAAAATGCCTCCGCCATTGCATGCACGCGCCGTGCGATCGCCTTCAAACCTTCGGGTCCGTGATAAACCGCATACATGGAAGCCATGACCGCCAGAAGCACCTGCGCCGTGCAAATATTGCTCGTCGCTTTGTCCCGGCGAATGTGCTGCTCCCGCGTTTGCAAGGAAAGCCGGTAAGCGGGCTGGCCGTGGACGTCCTTGCTGACTCCGACGAGCCGCCCTGGCATGAGCCGCTTGAGAGCGTCCTTGACCGCCATGTAAGCCGCGTGCGGGCCGCCGAAGCCCATCGGCACGCCAAAGCGTTGCGTGGAGCCGACGGCGATATCGGCGCCAAACTCGCCGGGTGGGCGCAGGATCGCGAGCGACAGGATGTCCGCCGCCACGATCGCGAGCGCGCCCGCCGCGTGTGCCTGCTCGATCAGGGATTCATAATCGATAATCGCGCCCGTCGTGTCTGGATACTGAAGCAGAACGGCGAACGCTTTTTTCTTTGCGAAATCAAAGTCGCCGACCACGACCTCGATCCCCAGCGGTTCCGCGCGGGTGCGCACGACCGCGATGGTCTGCGGATGGCAGCCTTCGGAGACGAAGATGGCGCGGGCGTCGTCGTTTTTATTGACCGCGTGCGCCATGTGCATCGCCTCAGCGGCGGCGGTCGCTTCGTCCAGGAGCGAAGCGTTGGCGATATCGAGTCCGGTGAGATCGATCACCATCTGCTGGAAATTTATCAGCGCCTCCATGCGCCCCTGGGAAATCTCCGCCTGATAGGGCGTGTAGGCCGTGTACCAGCCGGGGTTTTCGAGTATGTTTCGCTGGATGACCGGAGGCACGATGCAATCGCTGTAACCCTGGCCGATGTAGTTTTTGAAAACCCGGTTCTTCGCGGCGATGGCCCGCAATTCGGCGAGCGTCTCGAATTCTCCCAAGCCCGCGGGGAGATCCAGCGGCTCGGAGAGCCGCAGCTTCGCCGGCACGGCGCGATCGATCAAGGCGTCCAGCGCCTGGAAACCCATGGTCTCCAGCATCTGCGAAATCTCACTCGCATTCGACCCAAGATGGCGGCGCGGAAAGGAATCGCCGGGAGTAAAAATCGAGGGCTCGCCCGGAATGGCGTCGGGCGAAAGCGAAAGCGCGTCGTGCATCGTGGGAGGCTAGGAACGGCGCCGCTCAAATCAAGCGCATTTGGGGGCAAAACATCGTCATGCTGCCAGCGGCGCCCGGATTCTCTGTCCGGAAGTTTTTACGAGCCAGCTTGGCGGCCTGCTTCGTCCCCCGGCAGCGGCGGACGGGACGGCACGCGGGAAAGGACGAAATCCCAGTCCTCGGCGTCGCCGCGCGCCGCCTCTTCCCGGAGAAAATCCACTGTCTTTAGCGCGCTCACCTTTTCCGCTGCAGCCGTCGCAAGAAACTGTTCGAGAGTGATGCCATCGCGACGCGACAGTAATTCCGCCTCGGCTCGAATCGAATCAGGGAGCTGGATAATGAGTTTGCTCATGGTCGCGAGTCTAACAATGCCATGAATTCCCCTGGCGTCACGACTTGAATTCCAAACGCTGCATCGATTCCCGCAAAATCTGTACTGTTGAACGTGATAATATGCGAAGCTGCGCCCGCAACCGCCAGCTCCAATACCATGTCATCATCCGCGTCGCGCAACCATGGGCGCCACAAAAAGTAGATGGGCTGCGGCAAACAGATTCCTGCGAAGCGTCGGAGGAAGCCGAGCATCCGCTCGGGCGTCACGCCCGGTGGAAGATGCTCAGGGCGTGTGAGCACAGCTTGGTACTCAAGATAGAGAGTCACCGAAAGGATCACCTGCACGTCCGCGCGAGGGAGACTGCGCAGCAGTTGATATGATGCGCCGTTGGCAGAATACACTCCGGCACGAAGCACATTGGTATCGATAACGATTCTCACGCGCTCATTTCCCCGCCACCGTGCGTAACCGCAGCACCCGCACCCATTCCCGCCCTTCACGTCCAGGATAAGCGCGCGCTGGCAGCCATTCCTCAAGCAACTCAAAGCGCGCGCCGAAAAGCTCGTCGAGTTCCGCGATCGAAACTCCATACGGTGGATGGTCGTCCGGGCCGTCGGCGCCAGGATCGAGATAAAAGATCGCGAGCAAGCTGCCGCCCGGCTTGAGCGCTCCCGCGACCGCCTCCACATACGCCCCGCGCATTTCCCGATCGATCGCGCAGAAACACGTGTGTTCCCACACCCAATCGAAACTTCCCCGCAACGTCTTCGGCAACTCGAAAAGATTGGCCACTTCGTAGCGCTCTCCGCCGACTACCGGAAACTTCCTCGCCCCAGCCACCGCCGATGGCGCCAGATCGATCCCCACCACTTCATCCGCGGTGGCCGCAAGCGCTCTGACATCGTGGCCGAAGCCGCATCCCGGCACGAGCACGCGGCCCCGCACCGGTTTCTGGCGCAGATAATCGATCAGTCCAGGACTGGGCTCCCCCTTTTCCCAAGGAGTTTCCGAGCGTCGATAGTGATCCTCCCAATCAGTAGGCATGCGATAATCTTAAATGCTGCGTTTCGGGGTGCGCGCTATCGCGCGGCTCCTTCATATTTCATACTTCATACTTTTTTCCAAATGGTCGCCTGCGCCACGCTCCACTGGTATTTCCGCGCGTGTTCGCGAATGAGGAACGGCAGATCCCTAGCCGCGACGAATTGAAAGTCCGGCTCCAGCGCGGCGCGCAAGCCATCCAACGTGGTAACGGCTCTCCCGTCCCGCTCAAAACCGCCGAGCCAGTGCGCCGGCGGCGTGAATTCCTCCAGCCACGTGTAGGGCGAGGTGAGAATGAGCTGCCCGCCCGTCTTGACCAGGCTTGGCAGCCGCGCGAGACAAAGCCGCGGCGTCGACAGACGATCGATCAGATTCGCCATCAGCGCCAGGTCAAAGCTTCCCAGATCGCTGCGCAGATCCATCGCATCCCCCGTCTCAAATCGCACGCGCGCCCGATCGATTCCCGCCGGCGCCACCGCACGGCATTCCGTCCCCAGTCTCCCCTCGTCCATTCGGCGATACATGAGCGCGCCATCCGCTTGCAGGGTCTTTGCCGCCTCGATGAAACGCGCGGAATAATCGATGCCCACCACCTGCTCGCAAAAGCGCGCCAGCTCGAAGGTCGAGCGCCCCACCGCGCACCCGAGATCCAGAGCGCGCGCGTGGTCTGGCAGGCTCCCGACGTCCAGGCATTCCGAGACGCACCGCTGGGGATAGCCGAGCGCTTCCCTCGGCCCAAACGCATGCGGCAGCGTTTCCTCCGGCGCCCCGTAGTGAAACAGGAGGTATTCCGCCAGCAACTTGTCCGTCTCGTAAATATTCATCAATCCGCCAGCAAGGTCCGCATATAGGCGGCCGGCGCGTAATTCTCGATCAATACGTCGGTCTTGCCATTCCGATGAATCCGCACCTGCGGCACACCGATCTCCGGCGTCTTCGAGGGCGAAAAGAGGATGTCATCATGCGTGGCGTTCTTCTTGTTCGCAAACCGGTCCGGGGTCAGGGATCCCCCGAGATGATCGCTGCGGCCAGTAGCCACATGCATCGTGCCGAGAATCTTTTCATCCTGGATGTCGCGCCCGGAAACGGGCAACTCCTGGGTGCCGAAACCGAGTTCGCCGAGTTCGCCGGTGACCGGATCGCTCCGAAGCTTCTTGTTGTGCTCCTCGATCGTGGACTCGTTTCCGGTCAAGAGGACCGCCTCGTGAATCCGGCCGGAGGCGACCTTCATCAAACCGATCGTGCCGTCCTCATACTTGTGCGGGAATTCCCCGGATACACTCGCGGGCACATAATAGATCTCGCCCGCCGGGAGATTCGCGATATCCGGGCCGCCCCGGCACAGCCCGTGGCTCTTCTGCGCCTCCTGGCCCGCGAGTTCGACCCGAAGAGTAAATTGCCGGTCTTCGTGGGTGAAATCGATCTCCACCCAATCGGCGCGCGTCATGCCCAGGCGCAGCTTCTCCGCCTGCCGGCTGACTTCGAAATAATCCACAGCCAGGCCCGAGCTCAGGATGATCTGGTTCATGCCGTGCATCGTCGCCCCGCGAAATCCATACTTCTTCGCAAACGCCGTCAGCGGCGCGGTCGCGGAATAGGTCGAGATGCAGAGGACGAGGTCGTATTTTTTGTAAACGTCCTCCACGAGGTCGATCTCGCGTCCGTCCGTGGCAAAGCCCTTCTCCGGCAGATCGAGATTGCTGCCCCCCGTGATCTCGTAGGCAAACATCTCTCCGCCGACGAGCCCGAGTTCATGGAGCACGCAATCGCGCAGCCCCTGGAAGAAGACATCATACGCGTGGCGCTGGATCGACAGGTCGGGATTCTCCAGGAAATGGAAGCCCTCCGCGTCGCGGGGATCCTCCAGGTCAATGACGATGCACACGCGTTCGCCGGGTTTTGGGTCGAATACCGTCCGCAACAGCCGGGTGAGGCTGAACGGAGGAAATTTGCGGGCGGATACTGCAGGGGTCTGCTCGATGGTGGCGTTCATAAAGTGGATGCGGTGGGGTTAAGGTCGTTCCCTTTTGTTCGGTTCATCTGAATTGTTGCACAAGTCCGCCCGAATTTCGCAAAACAATTACTGAACCCTTCCAGCCCCCAGGAAAAAGGCATTTGGCCGCAAAAAGGCTCAAAAGGCTCAAAAAGGAGAGTTCGCTATTCGGCATCCAATTTTTTTTTTGAGCCTTTTGCCGTTTCGACGCGCTTCGCTTGCTCAAGGCCCTGAGCCCGTCGATGGGCGCCTTTTTGCGGCCATTCATCATTCAGAATTCTCCTCCTGCGCGGTGTATCGAAGTCATGAAAATCTGATTTCGTCATTTTCCATTTCCCTCCCCGTCCTCGTGGGGCAAAGTCCCCGCTCCGCATGAGCGCCATCGAAACCAAGGGTCTGACCAAAGTCTATCGCACCTACAAGAAAGCGCCCGGGATCCTGGGCGCGATCAAAGGCCTCGGAAAACGCGACTACGAAGAAGTGCGAGCCGCGGATGACGTCACATTTTCCATCGAGGAAGGCGAATTCGTCGGCTTTCTCGGCCCGAACGGCGCTGGGAAAACCACCGTGCTGAAAATGCTCTCCGGGCTGCTCAACCCCACGACCGGCACGGCGCGGGTGCTCGGCTTCGTCCCCTGGGAGCGCCACGACGAAATGAAACGCCAGTTTTCGCTGCTCATGGGCCAGAAGAACGCCCTCTGGTGGGATCTGCCCGCGCGCGAATCCCTGGAGCTCAATCGCGCCATCTATGGCATCGAGAAAACGCGCTACAGCCGGATCGTGGACGAACTCACCGCGCTGCTCGACGTGCGGCCCCAACTGGATGTCATGGTCCGTGAACTCTCCCTCGGCGAACGGATGAAAATGGAGCTCATCGCCGCCCTCCTGCACTCGCCGCGAGTGCTCTTTCTCGATGAACCCACCATCGGCCTGGACGTGACGAGCCAGAAGAAAGTCCGCGAGTTCCTTCGCGACTACAATTCCGGGAATCGCATCGTCACCATG
>Ga0302319_10011039_pt1 | contig 17171 bp, 12 predicted proteins | sample Bog_T0_2_FD_203319 | JGI IMG/M metagenome (GOLD analysis project Ga0302319, IMG submission 203319) | Peat permafrost microbial communities from Stordalen Mire near Abisko, Sweden - Bog_T0_2 | ecosystem: Environmental > Terrestrial > Soil > Wetlands > Peat | place: Sweden: Abisko, Stordalen Mire...
CCGGTGAGGGGGAGGCAAGGGGCGGAAGCGGCCTGGCGGGCTCGGGCATAAGGGTTACTTTAGGATGCAGGGAAAGTGACCTCTGTGGGAGGCCGCTGATCCTGCCGCCGATAGGCTACCACGCCGGGTCGTTAGATGAAACTGGCGACACAGCGTAGAGGAACCTGAGGGAGCAGCTCAACCAGCACGAACAAAAGCTTTTCGGGTGAAGGGAGGCGCAAACTAGCGTGGTAGAGGCTGCGCAGACTGTTCTTGCTTGGCATCGGAAGCGGACTGGGCAAGTTTCTGCTCCCAAACGGCACCCGCCTCTTTCCAAGATTCGGTCATGGTGCGCCAAACTTCTTTCAGCGAAGGTAAGGGGGGACTCGTTCGAGCACGCAGAGCGTGTAACCGCGCCTCAAATGCCGGAGACTTCTCTGGAACCCGGTACTTCTCGGGATGCCGAAGATGATGATAGCTTTCCTTAAGAAGCTCCGAGGAGTTTTCATCGATTGCGGGCATATCTCAAACGTTCCCTATCATACTCTTTCCAAGCTGCCGGCGCAATGCTGAATCAATAGAGCGTCGAGACAATGGCCGCAGCCAAGCTCACGATCTCGAAATCCTCTGGACGAAAAGCATTGTGTTTCTTGCTCGATACGCTGATGACTGCGACCGGGTCGCGGGTGGCGCTCACCAACACTGGAACAGAAAGGATGGAACGCAGCCGCTCGTCGTTCGGCCCTTTCTTATAAGTGACGCCAACGGACTTCTCGTGCTCCAGGTCGATTCCAATGCGATGCCGAACCGACGGAATGTAGATCGACACTTTCTTGCGGTAAGCCCGGCCTGCACCGCCCGCGTCGAATTCGAGCCGCAGGGTACGATCCAAGGGCGAGTCTTTCGGTAAGAAGGTAATCTTCAGAAATCCCGTTTTCACCTTGCCTTGGGGATTCTTCGGGTCGGGTGCTTCTTCCGCCTCCATGATCGAAAAAGCAACGTCACGCCGGGTATTCTTGTCTAAAACCTCTTTCATTTTCTTTAGCAGAATTTCAAAAAAAATCTCTTTGGCGGCGACCGGATTTTGTTTCCGGAATTTATCGAATTCCAGGAATAGTTCCTCCAGAGCCGGCGGGATGGCTTCCCGGCGGCGGCTCGCCTTAAATTCATGCCAATGATGTCGTAGGGTTAGCAAAGCGATCAGGAATAGCACTGCCTCTATCCTGAAGGGGAGCTCAGGCACCTGCGGCATCCTGGTATTCGCTAACCAGTCATGCAGTTGCGGTATGCGTAAGCTAAGAGCGACGAGGCTCTGATAGAACCGCGGCAGATCGGAGCGCAGGCCGCTGGTTACGGCGAAGGCCAACTCGGCGCAAAGATAGAAGCCTCCGAGTGCCAGAAAACCCAGCGCAGTGCTGACAAAAATGTAGCGGACGGCATACTGAACTCTCCATCGAAAAGCGAAGAGTAGACCCCAGATGGTCCACAGAATGGAGAAGAGTTGAAAGAAAAACTTCCCGATGTCTCCCAATAATTTCGCGAGCAATACTCCGATACTGCCGAACTCCGCCCCCAGTTGTGTGAGGACGTCTTGAAAGTAGTGGTAAATGAGAAAGCATAAGACGAGTAAAAAGAAAACTGCGTATGTCCACCAGGACAGGTGCGGGAAAGCGAGGCCGGTACCGTTGGCCATAACTGACGGCAAGTATCGCACAGAATTTCGCGCCAAGTCGCTTCAAAAAAATGAGGTTACGAATCCAGAACGCAGCGGGAAGATCGCATGGGCGGGAGGCGGCATCTTTACTATTTTCTTTCGCGGTTGCATAACGTTCCAACAAATGTTTGAATGAAATGGACTTCAACGGGCGCTTAACTCAGCGGTAGAGTGTCACCTTCACACGGTGGAAGTCGCAGGTTCGAATCCTGCAGCGCCCACCAAACCCTCCACTTCGCCTCGCTCCCTCCGGCGGTGAGGCCAGGGCTATTTCGAGTAGCTTACCCTCCAAATTGAGTTCGAGCCATCGTCGCTTACCAGCAGCGATCCGTCTTGAGCCACAGTGATGCCGACGGGGCGTCCCCAGGCGTTGCCGTCGGGGAGGACAAATCCGGTGAGGAAGTCTTCATACTCGCCGCTGGCGTCGCCTTTCTGGTGAAGAGGCACGCGGATCACTTCATATCCCACGCGAACTGCTTTGTTCCAGGAGCCGTGCTCGGAGGCGAAAATATCGCCTTTGTACTCGGCAGGGAATTGCTGGCCTTCATAGAAAGTAAATTCCAGCGATGCGTTATGAGGCTGCAAGAGAACATCCGGGACGATGGCTTTATCTTTCAGTTCGGGATGCTTGCCCTGGTGCCGCGGGTCTTGATGACTGCCGATGTACCACCAAGGCCAGCCGTAAAATCCGTTCTCCTGCACGTGCGTAATGTAGTCGGGGACGAGGTTGTCGCCGAGGGCATCGCGCTCGTTGACGGAGCACCACAACTCGCCGGTGTCGGGATCGACCGCGATTCCGCCGCCGGCGTTGCGAATGCCGTAGGCGTAGACGCTCAGATTGCAATTCGCGGGATCACACACCAGAATGTCGGCGCGATTTTTCTCGTGCGGGTGCGTGTCGGGATCGTCGACGTTTGATCCTGAGCCGACGGCTACGAATAGTTTCTTGCCGTCTTGCGAGAAGGCGACGGCGCGCGTCCAGTGTCCGCCGGAAGCAGGCAGGTCGGCGACGTGTTCGGGAGAGCCGGTCGCTTTCAAATCGCCGTTGTGATAGGCGAAGCGAACGACCTCGTTGGTGTTGCCGACGTAGAGATATTGCGGGTCGGGGCCGGGAGGATAGAAAGCCAGTCCGTACGGGCTTTTCAGGCCGCTGGCGAAAACGGCGGATTGTTCGGGCTTGCCGTCACTGGTGACTCCGCGAAAAATGCGAATGCGGCCCGCGTCGCTTTCCGTGAGAAAAATGTCTCCGTTAGGAGCGGTGCGAAGAGTGCGGGGATTTTCGAGGCCGGTGGCGTAGAGCTCAACTTTGAATCCGGCAGGCGCGATCGGCCAAACATTATTTGGACGAGCGACAAGATTGGGAGCGTTTTGGGCGGATTGGGTCGCGTAGGGCTGGGGAAGATCGGCGATTGTGATCTTGTGAATGGTTCCGGGCTTTTCGTAGCGGAAGTCGGTGAAGGGCGGGGTCGGAGGAGGCGCTTTGAATTTTGAGGTATCGGTATCGGGCGGCGGCGCTGCCGAGGCCGTATGGTCATTGACCGCGGGCAACACCGACGTTACATAGGTGACGATCTTCCAGCGCTGGCTTGCGGGCAACTGTGCCCATGAGGGCATGCCGTTGTCTTTATCTCCGTGGGTAACGAACCAGAAAATTTCTCCGGGCGGCACGGACTCTAGTTTGCCATCGACCAGCGAGGGAATGTTTCCCGTGCCTTTGCCAAGTTTGCCGTGGCAGGCGAGGCAGTTCTTGGCGTAGAGAGGTTTGCCGGCCTGCGCTGCCGCATCGTCGCCTGCGTATGGGTTCTTCATGTTTTTCGCGGAGTCGGGCGCGTTGTGAAACTTGGCGTCGACGGCGGCGAAGAGTGAAGTTGTGGCGAGAAAAACTGCGGCAAACAAAATCGAGGAAGACTTCGCAAATGAGCGCATGGATCCTCTCAAGTCTGTGAATTCAGCTTTTGGATGCAGATGGGCCCGACAGGGACGCGAACGAAATAACGTCCGTCATTGAGCGAACGTAAGTCGGGCGGACCTTATCGATCCAGACTCCGGTCGTCCCGACTGCGATCTCCGGTCACTTGTTCGTACCAGAGCCGGTGGTGAGTCTTGGCCCAGAGGGCGGTAACTTCGCCGCGAATAATTGAGGCGAAGCCGCCACGTACCATCGCTGTGCCCATATAGACGTGAATAATGAAACCGCCGATGGTCGCTAGTGCCGCAATCACGTGCACGGTCACTGACAGATAGCGCAACCAGCGCAGGCTCCATGGAATATCTTCGACGAACCAGAGGCCGAGGCCGGAGATCAGTAGAAAGAAGACGCCGAAGAACATGAGCCAGAAAAATAATTTCTGCCCGTAATTGAAGCGGCCGACCGGGGGCAGCTTCTCGTCTTCGTTCTTGATGTAGTACTCCATCGCCTTCGACCAGCGACGGTCGGCTTCGGTGATCTGCATGTCGCGTTTCCACATTACGTACATCCAGATCATCGAAAAGGTAAAGCCCAGCCCGAACCAGGGATGCCAGAAGCGCGCTGTCGGACCGCCGCCGACCAAAGTGGAGAGCCAGTACATATAGGGGGACCAGAAGGCGAGTCCGGTGATCAGGCAATAAATGTAGAAGATCGCCCCCAGCCAATGATGCAACCGCTCAATGAGCGTGTAGCGGACCAGGATGCCGCCGCGATGCACCGTGCCCGCGGGCTCGCGGGGCGAGATTACGCGCGAAGCGCTCATGGCCGGTCTCCTCTGTCTTGGGCGGGCTTGCCTTCATCCTGCGCAGCCTTGCCTTCCAGATCTTCATCGGGATCAATCTGCTTGGGACCAAAGCGCAGGTAGTGCATGGTCACGCCAACAATTCCGCCGAGCATGGCCAAGTTGCCGATCCACTTTGCCGGACCTTTCCAAATGCGAACCAGCCACGGAATATGCGGATTGCTCGGCAGTCCACCATAGGCCTCGGGATTGGTGACGTCGTGCAGCACATAGATGACTCCGGTTCCGTTCACGCCGGCGGGATCATAGACGCCGGCTTTCTCAATGCCGTAGTTGTCGCGCAATTGCTTGGCACGAGTTTCGGCAAGGTCCTTCATGTCCTCTTTAGTGCCGAAGTGCAGGCATCCTGTGGGACAGGATTTAATACAGGCGGGCTCCAATCCCTCAGCCACGCGATCCACGCACAACGTGCACTTGAACATCTTCTTGGTTGTGGGATTGAACTTGGGAATATCGAAGGGACATCCGCTAACGCAGTAGCCGCAGCCAATGCAATTCTGCTGCTGAAAGTCGACGATACCGTTGGTGTATTGCACGATGGCGCCGTCGGCGGGACACGCCATCAGGCATCCGGGGTCGGCGCAGTGCATGCACTGATCTTTGCGCATAAGCAGCGTGATGCTGCCGTCTGCGCGCTCGTGCTCGTTAAACTTGATCAGGTTCCAATAGTTCCACGCCGTTTCGGGCATGGTCTGGTAGCTGTTGTCGAAGACGGTCTCGGTGAAGGTGTAGCCATTCCACTCAAGGCACGCCACTTCGCAGGCCTTGCAGCCGATGCAAGTGGTGGTGTCGATGAGCTTGCACACAATCTCATCGCGTTCGACGTCCTCGCCGGGAGCGACCCCAGCATGGCCGGAGATTCTTTTGATTGCTAACGTTGCCTGGCTCATAAGAATTGAGTTATTGAGCGATTGAGTGATTTGGCGATTGAGAATCTAAAGAACCGATAACAGCGGTTCTCTAATGGCTCAATGACCCGATCGCTCAATCAGTCAATCTCCTTCAAGCTTTCTCGACCTTCACCATGAAGCCCTTAAACTCCGGTGTGTAAGCATTCGGATCGGCCACCGTTGGCGTGAGCCGGTTAATGATCGTTCTAGCATCGCGGCCAGCGTCTTCCTGGATGCCGCGATAGCCTTGATGAATCGGAATGCCGATCTGATATACCTTTTTGCCGTCGATGTTCATGGGCTTGATGCGTTTGGTCACGAACGCTTTTGCGATGTAGTAGCTGCGTGCGCTTGTGACCTTAATTGTGTCGTTGCCTTTGATTCCCAGGTCGTTTGCGAGTTCCACCGGAATCTCGATGAAGGGCTCGGGAATCAATTGCACGTTCATCGGATTGTTTTTCGTCCAATAATGGTAGTGCTCGGTGAGCCGGTAGGTGGTGCAGATGACATTAAATTCGTCCCCGATTGTCGAGTATTTATCCATCGCAGTCTTAAATTTTTTGACGACGGGATTAGTCGACTGATTCGGATGCAGCGCATTCTGCACGGGACTCTCGATGGGTTCGTAGTGCTCGGGGAACGGTCCCTCGGCGAAGGCCGCGAGGGGACCAAATATTCTGCCGATGCCGTCGGGATTCATGATGAATGGTCCCATGTGGTCTTTGGGATTCGAATCCGGCTTGAAGTCGGGGACGTCGTTGCCCTGCCAAAGCTGCGCGGTTTCGTTCCACCAAACTTGCTTGCGAGTGGGATCCCAAGGCTTGCCAGAAAGATCGCACGAAGCGCGGTTGTAAAGCACGCGGCGATTCGCCGGCCACGACCACGCCCAGTTCTGGTAGATTCCTTGACCCGTTGGATCTTCGGTACCACGGCGCGCCATATTGTTGCCGTCGGTCCAGCAGCCGGAATAAATCCAGTTGCCGCAGGCGGTCGTGCCGTCGTCCTTCAGCCAGGCGAATCCGGGTAACTGCTGGCCTTTCTTCACGACGACTTGCGTCTTCGGATCGGTCAGATCGTCGAGCGCTTTTCCATTTAATTCTTTCGCCACTTCGCCGAGCGCGGGATGCTGCGGGCTGGTGTAATTCCAGGTGAGATTCAGAATCGGGTCAGGGAATTTGCCGCCATCCTTCTGATACAGCTCGCGGATCTTCAGAAAGATTTGCGCGACGATATCCTGATCGAGGCGACTTTGTCCCGGCGGGGGGACGGCAACATTTTTCCATTGCAGCCAGCGCGCCGAGTTGGTCATGGAGCCGTCTTTTTCGGCGAAACCCGCGCAGGGCAGACGATAAACGGTGGTCTGGATGGTCTTCATTTCGTCGGCAGTGATGCCCGGCGAGCGCCAGAATTCGCTGGTTTCATCCGGATAAATTTCGCCGACCACCAGGAACTCGGCTTTTTTCAGCGCATCGATATTTTTCTGTGAGTCCGGACCGATGGCCACGCCGTTCATGCCGAAGGCGAACATGCCTTTAATCGCGCCGCGGTACATGTTGTCCCAGATTTGCGTCCAGGAATAATTGCGGTCCACCTTGGGCAGCCAGTTAAAACAGAAATCATTCTGCTTGGTGGCCGCGTCGCCGTAGAAAGATTTCAGTTGCGACACCACGAACTTGGGCGTGTTCGACCAGTAGTTGAAGGATTCCCACGGATCGGGCTTGGAGGCGGTTGGCGTGATGCGTTTCAAATAGGCCGCCAGGTCGGTATCGGCGGGGCTTGGCACTTTCAAGTATCCCGGCAAGATATCGAAGATTCCGGCCATGTCGGTTGCGCCCTGAATGTTCGAGTGGCCGCGTAGTGCATTGACGCCGCCTCCGGCGCGTCCGACGTTGCCGAGCATCAACTGCAGCATGGCGGCCGTACGAATGATTTGTGTGCCGAAGCTGTGCTGCGTCCATCCCACCGCGTACATGATGGTGGCGACCTGCTTCATGTCGCCGTCTTTGCGGATGGAGGTGAAGGTGTCGGCGGCCTTCAGGAATTGATCTTTTGGAATTCCCGTGATGCGCTCGACTATCTCCGGCGTGTAGCGCGAATATTGCTTCTTCAATAACTGAAAAACGCAGCGCGGATGCTGCAACGTGAAGTCGTAAGCGACCTTCGCGGGCAGAGTCGGGGCAGGCTTGGCGGGTTCTGCGGCCTTAGCGCCACCCGCGCCCATGCCCGAGAGTCCTTGTCCTTCAAGCCCCGGACCTGATTTGTTGGTCGACTTCGGGGCGTTGGTGTTGGCGGAAGCTGGGTTCGGCTGGGCTGCGGCGGCGCCACCGGTGTGTACGGCTGCGGCAGCGGCGGTCGCGGCTTCCCCGCTCTTATCTCCGCCTTCTTCATAGTTCCACGTGGATTTATCGTAGGTCTGCGTGTTCGCATCGAAGCCGGAATACAATCCATCTTCTGGGAGTTGAAAGCCTTCTTTCACGATGAAGGCAGCGTTGGTGTAGTTGATGAGATATTCTTTTGCGATGCGATTGTTCTCGATGGCGTAGCGAATTACTCCGCCCAGGAAAGCGATATCGGATCCGGCGCGAATCTGGCAGAAAAGATCGGAAGTGGCCGCGGTCCGCGTGAATCGCGGATCGACTACGATCATCTTTGCATTGCGCGTGCGCTTGGCCTCAATGGCCCACTTGAAGCCACAGGGATGGTTTTCGGCGGGATTGCCGCCCATGATCAACATCATGTCGGTATTCTTGATGTCGACCCAGCCATTCGTCATGGCCCCGCGTCCAAATGTTGGTCCCAAACTTGAGACCGTAGGGCCGTGTCAAACCCTGGCCTGGTTTTCCATATACGTCAAGCCCAGGGCGCGCATGCTCTTGACGACGAGATAATTAAATTCGTTGGTGTCGGTACAGCCGCCGATCCAGGCCAGCGTTTCGCAGCGATTGACGGTGCGGCCTTGCGCGTCTTGCGTGATAAACGTGTCGTCGCGGGTCTTCTTCACGCGCTGCGCGATTTCATCAATGGCTTGTGTCCACGCGATATCTTCCCAATGATCCGAGCCAGGACGGCGCACTTGCGGTTTCAGCAAGCGGCGGTCGTTCAGAATATCCTGCGCAAGCGACGCTCCCTTGGGACAGAGCGTGCCGCGATTGATGGGGTGATCGGGATCGCCCTCGACGTGAATGACTTGGGGCGTGACGTTCTTGGCCTTATCGCCAATCGTATAGATCAGGACGCCGCAACTCACGGAACAATAAGGACAGGTGGATCGCGTCTCCGTGGCACGCGCAATCTTAAGCTCTTTGAGTTGCGCAACGGCGGGCTTGAGGTCGAAGCCGAGAAGGGAGAAACCAGCGCCACCGATAATTGCGCCACGAATAAAATTTCTGCGGGATACTTCCATTGTGCATCCTCCTAAAACCTTCACAGGAGAGCAAACTGCACCCCAAATTTGAAGAAACTATAGACCCCTGCGAGCGCCGGAGTCAATGCCGGAAAACCCTGACCGGAGCGAAAGGAAAGAAATTTAACCATGGTGCCAATATGAGGCTGGAAACTGTCGTATTGCTACGTGTCGCTGCCCATCGGGATTCATCGCATTTGCGCGCAGGCGCGCAAAGCCGGATAATCGCGCGGTGGCCCCCACAGTCTGGCAGCAACGCATCCGGCGAGCGGAATTTCTCGCCAAAAAGCATTTGTACGCGGCGGAGATGCTGGGCTTCTATGTTCACCTGGCCCGCTTTCAGGAAAAGCTATACAAGGCCATCGCGGATAGTCGCACTGGCGTCCCGCTGGCCGGAGTTTCGCTGGCAGATGAGTGGGCGGGACACCCACTCGACAGCGGGCAAGGTGCCGGCGTTATGGGTTTACTTCTCGACAGCTTCCCGGCATTTCTTGCGCTGGTTGCGAAGAATGCTCCAGTGCCGCTGGCTGAGGTCGCGCGGGAACTGCTGCGCTCCGATTCTGATTCCTGGCTGGACTTGCTCAACGATTGCTCGACCCGCGTGGACCCGCCGGCCGATCCAAAGGAATTTCTGATGCTGGCTTTCCTTCAGCCTTACGCCGAGTTCGTCCGCTCGCAGGCCCCGCTGGAGCCAGCCAACTCCACATCGCTGTTCTGCCCGTTCTGCCATCGCAAGCCGGCTCTGGGAGTATTGCGGCAGCAGGGTGACGGAGGCCGCCGCAGCCTGCTCTGTGTATTCTGCCTTACCGAGTGGGAGTTCCGGCGCGTAGTTTGTCCGGGATGCGCCGAGGAAGATCACGCCAAGCTTCCCGTCTATACGGCCGCGGAGCTGCCTTACATCCGCGTGGAGTGCTGCGATACCTGCAAAACTTATATCAAGTCGATTGACCTGACGAAGAATGGACTCGCCGATCCGCTGGTGGATGAACTTGCCTCCATCCCGCTCAACCTGTGGGCGCAGGAGCATGGCTACGCCAAACTGCATCCCAACCTGCTGGGGATGTGAGTCCAATCAGTGACTCCGGTAATCGCGATGGACGATAATCGCGACTTATGCGCCGAACCGGGGTTGTAAACTCCGTGTAAAGTCATACAACCTTCTTCGTCGATTACTTGATCAGACTGCAATAAAGCCGTTAAGCTAACGACAACCAGCACGCTAACCACCGACCCAGACGGAGCGTACATGCGATCTTTGTTATTGCGATCTTTGTTATTGAGATCTTTGTTCCCGCAGTCTCTAAAGTTTTTCGTGTTTTTACTGGCCTCAACGGTGTGCTTTGCGGCGCAAACAGATCGCATTGCTGGTCCTATCGACGCCACTCCAGCCATTTCGCTGGCCAAGAGCCTGCATCCGAAAGCGCAGCCGCAGAATGATCTAGGCGCGATCGATCCGTCCTTCAAATTGAGTTACATGACGGTGTTTCTGGCTCCGTCGGCTAGTCAGCAGGCGGATCTCGATCAACTTCTGGCGGATCAGCAGAATCGGTCCTCGATCAACTATCACAAATGGCTGACGCCGCAACAATTCGCCGACCGCTTCGGACTTAGCCAGAACGACCTGAACAAAGTCAGCGCGTGGTTAGAAGGCCAGGGCTTCGAGATTCTGAGCGTTGGCGGTGGACGCAATGCCGTGAACTTCAGCGGAACTGCAGCCCAGGTGCAGCGCGCGTTCGGGACGGAAATTCACAATTATAAAGTTGGCGAGGAAACGCATTTCGCCAACTCCACACCGCTGATGGTTCCGGTGGCACTGAATGGAATTGTGAGAAGCGTGCTGGGCGCCAATAGCTTCCTGCCGCGTCCGGCGAGCCGGCGGAGGCAGTTTGCTCCGCGGCGCAGCTCCCACGGGGATTATTACGACTCGACCTATGTCTTCCCGAACTTTCTCGCCCCTGGCGACCTTGCCACCATCTACGACATTAATTCGCTTTACAACGCTTCCACTCCGATTGATGGCACCGGACAGAAGCTGGCGATCGTGGGCCAGACTGATATTTATCTCGCCGATATCAACGACTTCCGGGGTGGCTTCGGGCTCTCGACCATTCCTTTCTCTACGACCGCGACCACTGGCAGTTGCACGGTCAATGCGAGCGGTCTCGTAATTTCGCCATGCGATACGACCAACTTGCAATATGTGTTGGTGGCTGGCAGCAGTGATCCGCTCACAACTTACGGATGCGGCGACCTGGGCGAATCCGATTTGGATATTGAGTGGTCGGGAGCGGTCGCGCGGAATGCGCAGATTGTCTTTGTGAACGCACCGGTGACGTACCCGAGCGGCTGCAACAGCAATCCGTCGGGCCTTGGCGTCTTTGCGTCTCTGACTGCGGTCATCAATCCATCGAGTGGACCGGTTCTCGCTCCCGTGGTGAGCATGAGCTATGGCAATTGTGAGGCTCAGGCGCAAGACCTGGAATCGCTATTGCAGCAGGGCAATGCCGAGGGCGTCACGATCATGAACTCATCGGGCGACGTGGGCTCGGCGACTTGCGATTTCAATCCGCCAAATTCCGCGCCACCGTACAGCGCCGCCGTCAATGGGTTGGCTGTCAGTTATCCAGCAAGCAGTCCGGAGGTGACGGGAGTTGGTGGCACCGAGATTTCACTGGCCGACGATTCGTATCCCAATCCTTCCGCTTTTTGGAGCACGACCATCGGACCCACCGGCGGCACTGCCGTTTCCTACATTCCCGAACTGGGTTGGAACGATGACGAGGAATTTCAACTATATTGCCAAAATCCGTACTCTGGCGACACCTTTTGCAGCCAAGGTGGTTCGCCGAAAGTGAATGGTTGGGTTCCGCTGACAGCTAGCTCAACTGCAGCGGACGTACAAGAGGACATCTGGATTTCGATTGGTGGCGGCGGAGCGAGCAATTGCTGGACTAAAACCCCCCAAAGTATGTGTTCCGCCGGCTTTCCACAGCCCACTTGGCAGCAGGGACTTTCGGTTGCGAACGCTCCCACCGGACTTAGGTATGTTCCGGATGTTTCTTTTTTCGCCTCGCCAAACTTTCCGGGTTATATCTTCTGCACGCCACAGAATGCGCCCACCACGATCACGAGCACCTGCGCGGTCTCGATTTCTGATGCTCTTGATACCTACGAATCCATAGTAGGGGGCACGTCGGCATCTTCCCCGGTTTTCGCTGGCATCGTGACTTTGCTGAACCAGTATCTCGGGGCGGACGGGCTGGGGAACATCAACTCCACACTTTACGAATTAGCGAAGACTCCCGCCAATGGAGCATTTCATCCGGTGACCAGTGGCAATAACTTTGTCTCTTGCCAGGGCGGAACTCCCGCTGGATTTCCATCCGAGATCAAATGTCCTGGAGCCACAGGAAGTGTTGGCACGATCGGATTCGATGCATCGGACGCAGATTCGGCCACCGGCTATAACCTGGTCGCCGGTCTGGGCTCTGTGGATGTGAGCAAACTTTTCGCCGCTTGGACTGCGACGCGGAGCTCCAGTTCGGTAACCATCTCGTCCTCTGCGACGAATGTATATGAAGGCAACGGTGTCACTTTTACAGCGACAGTGGTTCCTGCTGCAGGCGTAGGAAGCGTCACTTTTTCTACCACCAATGGCAGCTCTACGACGGTTCTGGGAGCTGCGGTTTTGAATATGCCTTACCCAACCGCCACAACCGGGACGGCGACCTTCGCTACCACTGCGCTGCCCACTGGATCCAACAGTGTCACGGCGACGTATGATGGGGACGGATCGCACAACAGTTCCGTCTCCGCAGCCACCACCGTTACGGTGACGATACCCTTTACGATGACGCCGACTCCCACGACTCTCAGCGTCCCTGCCGGGCAGACCGCGTCCTCGACTATAACGATTACGCCGGCCAGCGGATTCACGGGCACTGTCAGCTTTACGAATTCGACTGCGTCCAGTGTCGGCAGTTGTACGGCAGGCCTGCCGACTGGAGCGCTCTGTAGTTTCAGTCCTACGAGCGTGACGCTGGATGGAATTCCTGCTCATACGGTCAACGTTGTCGTTACCATCGCGACCGCCGCGAACATGACCCTGCCTTCAGGAGCGCAGACGATTACCGTCTCCGGTACGAGCGGTAACGCGACCGTGACCACTACCGTCAGCCTGACGGTAACTGCCACGAACCAGAGCTTCACACTCGGGGATGGTCAAGTAGCTACTTTCACCACCGCTGTGGGAGGGACAGCCGCGGTGAACGTCACTGTTACCGGCGCGGGCTCGCCGGCAAACTTCGTAACGAACAACGTCACCGCCCTGCCCATTACCTACACCTGCACGGGTTCGCCTTCGCTGACTACTTCGGAAATTTCCTGCCAAGTGAGTCCCGGCAATGGCCAGCCGACCAGTGCGACAGCGGTCACGGTGAGTCTGGTGACTACTCCGAAGACGAATGCGTTGCGGCCGGTTGGCGGCGGGAACATCGCCTTCGTAATGCTGCTTCCGGGCTTGTTCGGCGTTCTATTCGCGGCGGGATCGCGCAAGCGCGGGGTGCGATTGCTGAGCCTAGTCGTCGTGCTTGGGGTCTCCACGATGTGGATGGGCGCGTGCGGGGGGAGCAGCAGTAATACGCAATCCAATCCCGGAACGCCTGCGGGTTCGTATGCGGTCACGATCAATGCCACTACCGGGGGTACGAATCCGTTGACCGCTACTTTGCCAGTTACGCTCACGGTGTCGCAGTAGTTTTCTTTGTAGACGGAAATGGCGCTCCGCCGTTGCGGGGCGCTTTTCTTTTCTGCGGGATCGCCGAGCGATCCGGCCTGACGCTCGCAAATGGATGCTTGCGAAAAATCCTGCGGCCAGGCAGTGCAGCCGCTATGATCGGTTATCAGTCCGATTCGAATCGGCGGAGGCCTGCATGAATCGAATATTTTATACCGCGCTGCTGTGCGCACTTTGCTTTGCCTTGTTGGGCGCTGTACCCGAGGACAAATCTCCCAAGCCGCAATATGACGCCAAAGGCGAATTGGTGCGTCCGGACGACTACCGCGAGTGGATGTTCCTTTCCTCCGGATACGGGATGAATTACAGTTCTACGCCCGGCAGCCACGAAATGTTCACCAATGTATTCGTGCAGCGCTGGGCTTATGACGCGTTTGCGAAATCCGGCAAGTGGCCGGAGCAAAGCATGTTCGTAATCGACGAACGCGAGGCGCAGAGCAAGGGCTCGATCAATAAGACAGGGCACTTTCAGACGGACCTAACTGGCCTTGCGGTCGAGGTGAAAGATTCGAGCCGTTATCCAGAGAAGTGGGCTTATTTCGGGTTCGACGCGGATGGCAAGGCTGCCGGGGCAATGCCAAAGGGAAACGGCTGCTGGTCTTGCCATGAAGAGCATGCGGCAGTTGAGCATACATTCGTGCAGTTTTATCCGACGCTGAAGCCGATTGCGAAGAAGTTCGGGGTCTACGACGAGAAGCGCGAGCAGGCGGCGGATTCAAGGTAGCCCGTCTGTCCCGGCATTGTTTTATCGAAGCCTCAAGGCAGGTTGTTCGATGCTGAAATCCTTGAAAGCACGTCGGCAACGGGGGGGGGCCGATCGGCATTTGGAGTGCTGCACATGCGGCCCGATGAACCTGGCCGCTGGACGGACGAGGGCGTCCGTCCCTACGTGAAGTTTAGAGGGCGCATCTGTTCAAGGGTTATAGGCCCAAGGCTTGGACCTGCTCTTCGGTTTCGTAGCCGAGCCAGTGTGCTACCTCGTGCCAGACGACGCGCTTGACTTCGGCGCGCAGATCTCCGTGGGAACAACGCAGGATGGGGCCGCGAAAAACGAAGATCAGGTCGGGGGCGTACTTCAGTTCAGTGTGCGAGCGCTTCGTCCGCAAGGTGCCGCTGTACAAGCCTAATAACTCGGTGCCGCGGCGCCATTTCTTTTTAGTGGACATGTCCTGGAATACGTCGGGGGGAGGCTCGTCGGCGACTTGAATGCCGGGGAAATCTGGCAGGTCTTTGATTTTCTGGGGAAGGGTTGTGTAGGCCCACTCGACGATCTGGTCGAAGGTTTCGGGATTTGCGGTGGCGGGCATTAGGGCAACTTTAACATTGGAGGATTGAGGCGGGAGTCTCGACGGCATTTTGGGCGCTGCGCTGCGGCCCGATAGACCCGGGCCGCTGGACAGCCGAGGGCGGCTGTCCCTACATGAGTGTTAGTGGGCGGCGATCCAGACCTGGTAGGAGACGACGGCCATCATGAAGAGGAGGTAGAGGCGGAGGGTCCAGAAGATGACGAGTTCGGGAGTTTTGAGGTGGCGGCGGGGGATGGGATGTTTTTTGGCGTTGGCGAGTTGATCGGGCTCGAGCGAGGCGAGGACGAGGGACTGATCGGAAACGGCGATAGGGGATGGCTCGGTTTTCGTCATGGGGTTTACGTTCCTCCGAGGGCGGCGAAGATGTTGGGGGCGATGATGCTGACGCCGAAGAGGATGCCGGCGGCGGTCAGGATGAAGACGACGGCTCCGGCCAAAAGGTTGGCCCAGAGCGGACTGATGAGGTCGCCCATGATTTCTTTGTCGTTGACCAGCATGAAAAGAAAAACGAGGGCGGGCGGCATGGCGAGGACGGCGACGACGTTCACGATCAGAACCACATAGACCAGAGGCAGTGTGGGAATGAGAACGATGCCGGCGGCTGCGGCGGCGCAAAGAGTGAGCACGGCGTAAAAGGCTTTGCCTTCGCCCATGGGGAGGTTGAGGCTATGCGGCTTGTGCGCGACTTCTCCGAAGGCGTAGGCGGAGGAAGTTGAGATGGTGATGGCGGCGACGATTCCGGCTTCGACCATGCCGAGTGCGAAGAGGGATGCGCCAAAGCGTCCGATGATGGGCTGAAGGGCCTGGGCGAATTCAGCAGCCTGGAAATTGTCGGCTGTCATCTGATGGGCGAATAGCGGGGCGGTGGCGACGACGGTGGCGATGGCGGCGGCGCTGGCCAGAGCAGCGCCTAACACGGTGTCGATGCGGCCAAAGTGAATGTCTTTGGTGGTCATGCCTTTGTCGACGGTGGCGCTTTGCTGGAAGAAAAGCATCCAGGGGGTGACGGTTGCGCCGATGTCGGCCAGGACGATGAGGAGGACATCTTTATTGAAGCCGGGGAGCGGTTGCCAGGTGAGGAAGGCGTGGCCAACGGAGTGCCAACTGGGGTGGGCCATGAGCGCGACGGGAATAAAAATTAAATTGAAGACGGCGGCGGCGAGGGTGATGCGCTCCCAGGTCCAGTAGCGGTGGCTCATGAGAGCGGCGTAGAGGACGACGAGAGCGAGCGAAATGGCGGCCCAGGGCGGGACTCCGAAGAAGCCCAGGCCGGCGCGGATGGCGATGAACTCGGTGATGAGGGTGAGGAAATTGCCGATGCCGAGGTCGATCATGGAGAACCATCCCCAGAAAGGCCCGAAGCGTTCGAAGATGAGTTCGGCGTGTCCGCGATGGGTGGCTGCGCCGAGGCGGACGGTCATTTCCTGAACGACGATCGCCATACAAAAAGTGAGAACGACGAAAGGCAGGAAGAAGCCGACGCCGAATTTGGCTCCGGTGGCGGCATAGGCGAGCATGCTGGGGCCGTCATTTTCGCCGAGCATGACGAGGATGCCGGGACCGATGAGGAGCCATAGGAGCCGGGCATTGGAAGTGTAGCCGCGATGGGCGCGAGCGTCGGAGACGCGGACGCGGTCGTGAGCGCGGTCGACGTCCTCGTGGGTAATGATTACGGCTTCTTCGGCGGGAGAGACGGCGGGCTTCATCAGGAGAATTAGCCTAAGTATACATGAAGGAATAAACTATGGTTAACTCTGCGGCTTGGGTTGTGGGACGGCCCGGAAGAGACGGTGCCTGGCTGATGGCAGGGATCACGGGGTGGAAAAAGCCGAAAGCTTTGAAACCGCAGAGATCGCGAAGAAAGGCCGCAGAGGCCGCGGAGAGACTGTCGCGAGAGGGCGAAGGCGATTCGTTTTACGAAGCACATTCTTCGCTCAAGATGAGAGAAGGATGGTTTAGCGGGCAGGGCGGGGGTCGGCGGGGGAGACCCAGACGCGGTCTGCGGCGGCGCGGCCTAGAGAGACGGCTCCGGCGGTGGTGGAGATGGCCAGGGTTTGGTCGTAGTTGCGCTCGATGAGACGCAGTTTTGCTCCGGGCCGAATGCCACGAGCTTCGAGGAATTCGAGCAGACGGCGGTCGCGTTCGTAGATTCCGCTGACGGAATAGGTGGCGCCGCGGGGGGCGTCGGCCAACAGTAGCAGTCCACGATGGCGGCGACTGGCGGGACTTTCCATCTCGCTGAGGTTGCCATGAGGGCAGGCTCCGGACTTGCCGAGTTTGGCCAGGAGTTTGGCTTCGAAGTCGGGGGAGAC
>Ga0302319_10011040_pt1 | contig 17170 bp, 8 predicted proteins | sample Bog_T0_2_FD_203319 | JGI IMG/M metagenome (GOLD analysis project Ga0302319, IMG submission 203319) | Peat permafrost microbial communities from Stordalen Mire near Abisko, Sweden - Bog_T0_2 | ecosystem: Environmental > Terrestrial > Soil > Wetlands > Peat | place: Sweden: Abisko, Stordalen Mire...
TTGTTGACGCCCCAAGCCATATAGGTGCCAACGTACTGGCCCTGGCCCTTCACACCATCGAGAATGGTGAAGACTTCCTTGTAAGGCAGCGGATTGATCCGGCGAAATTGGGCGTGGAAATAGGCCGCATCCGCGGGAACGTCGGTCAGGACGTAGTTAATCTGATAATAGAGACTTAATTTCTCAAATCCGATGTTCGTAAAGGTGATGCGGCACCGCTTGTGGAAAGGCATTTCCCAGTAGCAATTGAGTCCGCTGCCGGGATTGACGCAGACGGCGAGCGAACTCAGCAGAGCGCAGCGCTGAACCGTGCCCCAACCCGACGCGAAGAAATCGCCGACGGGACACTCGATCGACGGCTGTTCCTGATCATCCCAGTAGATGCGGATGATGCAGAAACGCCAGATGGCCGTGGGAATCATCCAGATTTGCTGGATGGCACCCGGTCCGCTGATGTTGGCCAGTTCGCGGCATTCTCCCGCTTCAATCGCGATCGATGGGGAAACTTTCCAGCCGCGGCCGAGGTCCCGGGCACAAATGGCGCCGGTACCCTCCGTGGCCATGCCGCCGCGGCCCTTTTCACCGTTGAAATTTTCCGGACTGATCGAACGGGTCAGGGCCGCCGAGACGCGGGAGAGATTGCCAAGATGACAGCCGAGACCATTAAAGGGGGTTGAGTTCATGAAACGAGTCTAGCATGGGCTTTCCCATTTGAGTTCTTGCCCGCGGCTTGCGCGGGTGGTTTCTGGTGATGATCCCTCTACCTCCCTGTTCTTCAAGATTTTTTAGCTTTCGTGCTCGTTTTTGGGGTGCTGCTTGGTTCGGTCGGTACCATTCGGGACTGCAACACTCTCATTCGCGAAATTGTGAAGACACCTTCTCTGTGGTTTTCGGCGTTCTCATGCGATTCGTTTCATCTTTCCTTTATCCCGACGCCAACGCAGGCGCTCTCAGGCTCTCAATTGCCTTCAGGATCGCCCGGAACAACTCTCGCGAAACCGCCTCCTCCACCATCTGGAAGATGACCCTTCGGGCATGGGTCACAACCTTTGCGCCGATCCAATGACTCACTGAACGGGGCAACACAGCCTGCCGCAGATAGTTCCCCAGACTGTAGGCCAGAACGAACAAAAGCAACCGCACCTGATTGTCCACAAAGTTGTTTATGCTTTCACCCGTTGCTTTCGCTGGTTTTCATCATTTCTTGACCTTCTACTTACTACATTCTTCTCAGAGTATCATGTTTTCTATTATATAGATTACTTTCTCTACATCCATCGTTATCTGGTAAATATGGGTTAAATCCGCCGGCATATAGGATGCGGCGATGCCCCGAAGATGGTCCACGTTACTCCGCAGGCAGGGTTGTCCTGCCGGGATGAAGATCGTGAGATTGTCCATCGAAGACGAGGACGCCGACAACCCCATCGGGCAGCGTGACCTCAAAGTGGGGGCGTTGATTGGCCGATCGACGAAACTGCACCTGGATTGCGCCGCGAGGATGAGCCACTTTTGCATCAAAATGGTCGATCGGTCCGGGCAACGGAGCGATCTTCACGCGGGCAAAACCCGGTGCAGCCGGACGAACACCTGCGATACTCGCCAAGGTATGCCACGCCGGGTGAGAGCCCCACGGATGAGAATCGCTGCGGCCGGGTTCGGGGCCTTCCGGCGTGGCGGTAAATCCCTGACCTGGCAACGGGCGCCAGAAATCGAGCCTGCGATGAAACTCGTCTTCTTCGCCGTAGCTATAGAGAGCATCCAGAAGATAAAACGAGATCCCGATGGTGGCTTTCGCCATGCCCTCCCCCTTGCGCAGGGCTGCCAGGCAATCTTGCGCTTTATCCGCCTCGAGCAACCCGGTGAGAAGCGCGTACATCTGGGCATGTTCGCTGGCGGACTCGCTTCCATGAGTGTCGAGGAGAAGGGCACGGTGATCGTCCCAATAGCGGGCCATGACAAGATGGAAGACCTGACGGGCGATCTCCTGCTGCCGCTGAGCAAGGCGCGGATCGCCGAAAGCCTCCTCGACTTGCGCGGCGGCGAGAAGTGAGAGCACCCATATGAGGTTGATGATGCTCGAATCCCCTTCTCGCACGCCCGGCCCGCAGCCGGTGGGAGCCCACTCGGGAACCCAGTCCACGTACGGCCAGCCGGGCAGGTGATGGAGCAGGCCGTCTGCATGAGCCAATCCGTCGAACTCGGCCAGGACACTGCGCAAGCCGGGCAGCATGGATCGGACAAAGGCGGCATCCTCGCGCCACCAGGCATAGTCGCGTAGCATGATTGGCCAAAGGAGGGAATAGGTGGGACACTCCTGCCGCCAAGCGGAAGGATATCGTTCGGCGACTAAGCCGGATGACTTCCGGGACCACTCGAAGAGTTCGATCGCGCGCCGGCTTAAGCGCACATCGTCACACCAGGCGTAGTTGCTCAATGCACTGAGAAGATTGTCGCCCACATAAGACATCTGTTCGTAGTAAGGGCAATCTGCCCAAAGCTCATGAGCGCCGATCTGGTAGGTCCGCATGAAAAGGGGCATGAGACTGTCCCAAGAAGCGTCGGACGACTTCCAATCAGCCACGGGGTCCAGCGGGTAGCCGGTGGTGAGCAGCCCAAGATGGGTCAGAACGAGAGGTGCCCCGGCAGTACTAACACGGACGCGCACATATCGGCCGCACCGCCACCAAAGCGACGGTGTTTCGGTTGACGGCTGCGCGCCGATTTGCCAATGGTCGGTAATGCCGAGAAAGACCTTGTTCTCGATTTCACCGCGATGGCCCTTCGCCGACTGTTCGTCCACTTCTTCCAGGCTGGTCTCCTGGTAGAGGCCTTCGGCCCAGCTCCACTCGATTAAGCTGTCCTGACCGCCCTGCGCGCGTGTCACAGGGTAACCGCAATAATAGTTCTCCAAGTCCCAGAGCACGGTGAGTTTGGAATGAGGTGGGATGGTGATCGGAACGCCCGCGGCGATCAATTTCTGCCAGGCGGCGATTTCGGGAGCGAGAATATCGTCGCGACGGATAGGGGAGTCGTCGTGAGTCTGACGTAAGGCGCGGATGCGACCACCTGTCCATGGTACGCGCCGTTGCTCGGGGAGAAAGGCGGGGAAAAGACACCATCCTGGCCGGCGAACGCCGTACGGATTAACTGTGAACGGCGGAACGATGACGGCGGCCGGTCTTGCGTCCCGTACCGCCCATCGCTCCAGGTTGAAAGCGAAGGCCGGCCCTACATCGTGATAATGCCGGATTTGGTGAGGCCGCATTTCCACGGCATCGGTGAGATCCTCAACAGTCCAAGGTGCCTCGCCCGTGGTGAGGAGCGAGGAGGCCGGGCCCTCGGCATGCAGAAGAAATCCGCCACGCCAGCTCATTTGGCACATCGGCGGGTAAACGGCATTCCGTCCGGCGGCATCGATACGGGAGGCCACGCCTGCCGGCTCGCCAATGTACCAGACGAGAGCTTCCAGTTCGTGCTCTCCAGCGGCGAGCGGAAGGCGAACGCTCTGAACGGTCCAATGCTCAACGTCGCAGCGGTCCGGGCCGAATGTTATCTCGCGGGTGTCGCAACGAAGCTGAAAGCGCTGATCGCCGGTGACGTGGAGCAGCAACGCTTCCTCGTGGACAAGCGTAAAGCGAAGACGGAAACGCAGAACAGCGGTTTCCGTTGGCAATTTGTCGGGATGCCAAATCCAGGAAGCTGCTTCGGCGGGATGCTGTCGGATGGCATTGGCGTCAGCCAGATGACCGGTAGGCGTGAGAAAGACCCGGGACGCAAAAGTAGGCATATTTTTGATCGGGATGTTTCTATAGTAAACCGTGACTTGATCGGTGGGTTGCAGAAACTCTATGAGGCGACGAGCTAAAGGGCGCCTGGCAATAGATCGAGTCTGTCATCTGGTTAAAAAATATGTCACCAGTCGCTTACCGAAGACGGAATGCAAATGATAAGCCAAATTTCTTCACCTTGTTGAAATCCGGGTCAATTTCTTGACCCACTCCTCCCGGACAGCGATGCTGGAGTTGGCCGATGCTGAGCTTTCCTCATCCCGTCCCGAAAAGTAATGCTATGAAAAAGTGTATCGGATCGGGCGTTGTTCTTCCGCGCATCTGCGCCGTGATCCTGTGGCTGGCGAGCATCTCGACAGCGTTTAGCCAGGCAACCGCGGGAGCGCCGGCTTCCCCTCCGACGAATGCAGACGCCACCCAAACGGCCTCGATTGATGCCGTGATGCGTGTCGACGGTGCCGGCAAGGAAATGCAGCCCTATCGGGTCAAGGTAAACGACAAGGAATACAACTTTGTCGGCCTTCTCAAGCTCCGCCCTTCCGACACCGCTGGTGCGCAAATTGAGGTGACTGTGCCGTTCAAATTCACGCACCCGGGCGAGCTGAATGACCTCGATGAAATGAATTTCATCAAAGAGAAAATTCAGGAGGAAAAGGAACCATGGGCCAGCGAGTTCCTTCGATTGAAGAACTCCAACTTCGCGAAGCCAAGCTACCTCGATAAAATGGCCCATCCTCCGAGTGTCATCTCGTCGGGATTCTCCGGCGCTCACGCGATCGGGGCCTTTGAAGAGATGCGGGATGCCAACGCTGCCTACGCCCAGGCGCTCATGTTCTATTTTACTGGCGACAAGACTTACGCCCACAACGCTGAGTCCATATTGGAAACCTACGCCGCAACCGTGACCTCGCACCAAGGCCTGAACTGGTACCTGCTGGTCTCGTGGGCAGGCAGCGTTTTTCCCGTCGCCGCCGATTTGCTGCATGCGACGGACCCGGATTGGAAGAATGACCGGGTCATCGCCAAGTGGTTCAACGATGTCTTTCTCCCGCCACTGCATGACCGGCTCGCGTTTGGGAACCGGGAGCTCGCCGTGATCAATGCCGTAGGCGCCATCGGCGTTTACAACGAGGACCCTGCCGCCTTCTACGAGGCCTGTAACCATTGGGTCAATTACGTGCCTGAGTACTATTACCTGACCGAGGACGGACCTGCACCCAGGCTTATGAATTATTGGACGCCGGAAATTACCACAAGCGACGACTTTCTGAAGCAATTGGACTCCGCGACGTTTTCCAAGGATTGGCAGTGGTGGATCGACCAGGCCAACCAGAACTACAGCGTGGACAAACGGCGCGGAAAGCTGGGAGACGATTCAACCGCTCTCAATAAGACCGTGAAGACGAATGATCCCTCCGTTCCGTGGACGGGCGCGCCGGGGACCTACGTCAATGGCTACACCGCTGAAAATGGGCGCGATCTCGGCCATGTCGAAGTTGCCTTCGCCTCGACCATCAATTTTGCCGAGATCGCATGGCACCAGGGCATCGATCTCTACGCTTCCTCGGCGAAACGCCTGACGACGTTCATGGAATCACTCTCGGCGCTGAGGCTGTGCGAGGATCCGCCGGCGTCCGTGACCGTTCCGCTTAAGGCGTTAGGGATGGGTCAGGTTTGGGAAATGGCCTACGACCACTATCACAATTTGCTGGGGATGGATCTTCCAAACACGACCAAGCTGCTTGAAACCGTCATCCGCCCGGCCAAGGACAACCGAATGTACTCAATCGACCAGAGCGCGGCTGGCCATGATCCGGATCATCCCCGCCTTTGGAAATTCCCTCCGCCCTTCCCGTCCCTTTTTGCCACGGTTATCACCGAGGGAGACGGTTGGGTCTCGAGCTACCAATCCCTGACCCACCGCGATCTGCACGCCCACTGATCCCATATTTTGTCCTCAGATTCGCGCATGCCTCGCAATAGAGGCAAAAATCCTATGAAAAGAATACTCTACGTTCACCGCTGCCTCCTGCGGCTACAGATGTTGCCCGTAACCGGCGCTATCTTCGGTTGTCTAATCCTGGCGGGAAGTGCCAGAGCCGACGGTGGGGCAGGGAGTCCCACGGCCGCTCCCGATCAGCCGGCGATGAAAGTCCCGCACATCCCCGCCACCTTCAAGCATCCAGGCCTGCTCAACAGCAAGGAGGAACTCCAGTTCATCAAGCAAAAGATTCAGGCTGGCGTTGAGCCGTGGAAGAGCGCCTTCGACCAGATGAAGGCAATCAAGTATGCCTCTCTGACCTACAAACCACATCCCCACGTAACCGCCAGTTCAGGGTTTCTCGGAAAGGGTGGAGGGCCGGGCGGCGCCTACGACGAAAACGACGATTCCATCGCCGCCTACACCCAGGCACTGATGTGGATTTTCACCGATAACGAACAGTACGCGCAAAACGCGGTGGATATTCTCAATGCCTGGTCGATTCTGCAGACCCATGGGGGCCCCAATTGGTACCTGGAGACTGCCTGGGAAGGCTCCATGTGGGCGGAAGGGGCCGAGCTGATCAGGGCGACTTATCCGAAATGGAGTGCCGACGACATCGCAAAATTCTCCGCCATGCTGGATCGGGCTTATCTTCCGCTTCTTCACAACCAGCTCTCCTACGGCAACCGGGAACTGGCGGTCTGCAACGCGATGGTTTCCATCGGAGTCTTCAACAACGATCGGGCGGCCTTTGCTGAAGGTCTCAATCATTGGGTCAGCTATGTCCCCTGTTGGATCTATTTGACCGATGACGGTCCGACGCCTAAAAAGCCCGACTATTGGCTGACTTCTCCCAGCAACGACGACCTGGCGCAGATGGATGAGGGTCTTTTCCCTGACGTCAAGCAGTCATGGATTTACACCGACCTTGCCGCGTTCATGAAGGAGAACAAGTTGGGGAATGATCACGGCATGGTGAAGGAAGATCTGGGGGGGCTCTGGTACCACGCGCCGGCTACGGCCTATGTCGACGGGCTTTGCGCGGAGACTTTTCGGGATTTGGGGCATTGCGATCTCGGTTTTTGCCAGATGATCAATACGGCGGAAATCGCCTGGCATCAGGGAATCGATCTTTACGGCATGGACGCCAAACGGATCACGGCGTTCATGGAGCTGGAAGCCTCTCTTCATACGGATAATCCGCTTGCGAATGCATTTACCAGCGTCAAACCAGGGGTGGGCGGGACTTTTGAGATCGCCTACAACCATTACCACAACCGCATGGGTATGGACTTGCCGAAGACCGAGGCCCTGATTCAGCTTCTCCGTCCCTGTCTTCAAAAAGTGCCCATTGTCACACCCGGGTGGTGCCATATGGATGCGGTTCCAGGACTCCAGGCGGCCAACATCCCCGGTCCTGCCGTGCTCGATATCGCCTGGGAAAGCCTGACCCACGCGGAGTTGAATGCCAAAGGGAACCTGCCGGTTGGGAACGGGGCTGCTACAGGCACAAACCCATCCGCGGAAGCACATCCCTGAAATCAACACACTCGACACCAATTTTAATGAAACCCCATCCAATAATACCGATCAGGCCGTGGAAACGATGGACCGCGCTCTTCCTTCCCTGCCTAGGCAAGAGGATAACCTGTCCGCTGGCCCTGATGGTTTTACCCTTTTGCGGCTGGAGTAATCCTGCCGTCGCCCAGCAGGCGGCGGCGACGCCCAGTGCTCCCGCCACACCTGCCGCTCCGGCGTTCCTGGAAGTCCCAAAGCCCGAGCCGCTCAATATCCCTCCCATTCCGGAAAAATTTGTCCATCCGGGACTTTTCAGCAGCATGGAGGAGTTACAATTCATCAAGAAGAAGATCGCCGCAGGTGAGGAACCGTGGAAGAGCGCCTTCGAGCAGATGCAGAACACGAAATTCGCCAGCTTGACGTACACGCCAAAGCCGCACGTAACAGTGTCTTCCGGCTTCCTCGGAAAGGGTGCAGAGGCGGGCGGTGTGGCTGATATGAGCACCGATTGCGAGGCCGCCTATACCCAGGCGCTGATGTGGATTTTCACGGATAACGAGCAGTATGCGCAAAACGCGGTGAAGATTCTCAATGCTTGGAACATCCTGAGAAGTCACGCAGGACCCAACTGGTATTTGCAGGCGTCGTGGTCTGGTGCGCAGTTTGCCGAGGCGGCGGATTTGGTAAAAGCGACCTATCCAAAATGGAAACCGGAGGATATCGCCAAGTTTTCTGACATGTTGAATAAGGCCTTCCTGCCCGTTTTGCATAATCAGATGGCCTATGGGAATCGCGAGTTTTCCACGATCTATGCCATGATGGCCATCGGTGTCTTCAACGATGACCGGGGGGCATTTTACGAGGGTCTTTCCCATTTCGTTAGCTATCTTCCCTGCTATATTTACCTGAAAGAGGATGGGCCGACGCCGAAGATCGCCAACTACTGGCTCTCCTCTCCGAGCGACGATGAATTAGCCAAGATGGATTCGGGTCTTTTCCCTGACGTCAAACAGTCGTGGATTTATACCGATCAAACAACGTTGACGAAGGAGATTAAACATAAGCTGGGCAATGACCAAGGCGGGCTGGAAAAGCCCACCATCGACCGCTTGTGGAATGCGGCGCCGCCCGAGGCGTATGTCGATGGGATTTGCAGCGAGACGTTCCGGGACTTGGGACACTCCGAAATGTCTCTCTCCTCGATCGGTCACGTCTGTGAACTTGCCCGTCACCAGGGGATCGATCTCTACACGCCGAACGCAAAAAGAATCACGCGTTTCATGGAACTCGATGCGTTCCTCCGGGTGGGCGTTCCGGTTCAACCTTGTTTTTATCGAGTGGTGCCATCGGGAATGGGTGCGACATGGGAAGTGGGCTACAATTATTTTCACAACTGTAAGGGGATCGATCTGCCAAATACCCGGATAGTCCTCGACAAGGTGGTTCGCCCCTGCAGCAAAACGCCATATACTTTGGCCGGATGGTATCCTGTTATTAAAATAGATTTGCCCGGGGTTCGCACCGATCAAATTGCCGGTTTCCCCGGATGGGAAACCCTGACCCACGGTGATCTGGATACGAAATAGCAGCTCCGGCTTCTCCTTACCTGCAATAGATAACCCCATCCTTAGTTGTTACTAGACTGACCAATGACATGAACTATTTCCACCTTGGCCTCTTTTGTTTGGCGCTTGTGTTAGCGCCTGGACTTTACGCGGAAACCGCTCCGACCAATCCGGCCGCGCCCACCGCTCAGGCCTCCCAAGTTCCACCAGCCGGACCTCTGAACCTCCCGCCGATTCCGGAAAAATTTGTCCATCCGGGGCTTCTCAACAACATGGAGGAGCTGCAATCCATCAAGAAGAAGATCGCCGCTGGCGAAGAGCCGTGGAAGTCCGCTTTCGAGGCGATGAAGAACTCAAAGTGGTCCAGCTTGAGCTACAAGGCCAAACCCCTGGAAACGATGGTTGCTGCCGAGAGTGGGGATCAAAATTGTGACGCCCTTGCCGCCTATACGCAGACGCTGATGTGGATTTTCACGGATAATGAGCAGTATGCGCAAAATGCCATGGCCATTCTCAATGGATGGAGCGTCCAGAAAAATATCGAGCCGGATAGCTGGTGCCTGCTGGAAACGCCAGCGGCGTTCGCGGAGGGAGCAGAATTATTGAAGGCAACGTATCCAAAATGGCAGGCGGAAGATGTCGCCAAGTTTTCCGCGATGCTGGACAGGGTCTATTTGCCTGTTCTTCATAGTCGAATGGCATATGGAGGCAAGGAATTTGCGGTGATTTATGCGATGATGGCGATCGGGGTTTTCAACGATGATCGCGGGGCTTTTGATGAGGCGCTTTCACACTTCGTCAGCTATCTTCCCTGTTACATTTATCTGCAAGAAGATGGCCCAAAGCCCAAGTTATCAAATTACTGGCTGTCCTCTCCGAGTGACGAAGAACTGGCCAAACTGGATTCGTCCCTTTTCCCAAATCCGGCGGATGCCTGGTACTCGGTTAAGCGAACTGACGTCGAAGACAGCAACCTTCTCGAATCGGCGGACCTTGACAGGTTATGGAGCGGAGCGATGCCGCAGGCCTACGTGGACGGGCTTGGTGCCGAAATGTTTAGCACCAAGGGAGGCATGGCGCTCTCAGACGGAGCATTTGTCTCTCTAAGTCATGCCCTCGAAGTCGCATGGCATCAGGGTGTGGATCTCTATACCCCTAATACAAAAAGAGTCACGGCCTTCATGGAATTGTATTCCCATCTAAGACTCCGGATGGATGAATCCATTCCCTTGGCTTTTTACGGAGTGATGCCGGGTACGATGTATGCGACATGGGAAGCGGCCTACAATCATTATCACTACCGAAAGGGGCTCGATTTGCCGTGGACTAGTGAACTCATCGATAAAGCAATTCGCCCCTGTCTCTCGGAAGCACCCGTCACAACCGCTTGGTGGACTTATGTCCCTGCGGCGCCGACGGGGCTCCGGGCTACGGATATATTATATCCGGCGCTGGGAAACTGCGCCTGGGAAACATTGACTCATGGGGACTTGGACAAACGCTGATAATCCTCAATCGACCTCGACTAGTCATATTCTGATCATTTTCATCTGGAAGTGAACGGCAGAGGGCCTAGGCCATGATTCCCGCTTTGTAGAGGCGTCAGATTCAACACGTTGAAAGAACGGGACGTTTCCTGTAATGCATTGAGGGCTATACTCCCTAATCAAGATCATGCTTATTCGGTCATCGTGACCATCAGAGCAAAATCATTATTCCACAGCACCTATGGATAGCAGTCTTTTGTCGCTGAATTATTCTATTGGAGGCCGTCATGAGTGAAACGATCATCCCGCCTCAGGATATCGTGGGGGAAGCCGTCATGGACGAGCGAATCAAGATTAATTGGTATCGCACGAAGGTCGACAAGGCGGTCATGAGCGCGCTGATGAAGAAAAGCGACGCAAAGGCTTTCGCCCAGGTTATCCCCCAATTGCTCCTTTATGTCGTTACGGGGACGCTCGCCTATCTGGCCTTTCTTAATGTTCATGTGACCAACTGGCCATGGTCGGTTCCTCTGGTGCTGCTCGCACTTTTTGCGCACGGTACCTTTGCAAATTATTTTGGGGGTATCGCGGGCCACGAACTTTGCCACAAGACGCCGTTCAAGACCCAGTTCTGGAATGACTTCTTTCTGGCCATCTACGCCTTCCTCGCCTGGTTCGATCCGGTAAGCTACCGGCTCAGCCACGTTAAACACCACCAAGCCACCGTCCACAAGGAACACGATGGCGAGGTCGTGCTGCCTCAGGGCTTGAGCTGGCATGGGGTCATTTTCACGCTGACGCAGCTCACCATTGATCCGCTAATACCCTTTAAACTCCTCCGCTCCTGGGGCTACGCCGCCTTTGGTGAGAGCAGTCAATCGCTGTTCTTTACCTCCGACTGGATGGAAAGAATCCTGCCCAAAACTAAAGCCGAGCTTCGCCGTGACCACCGCAACTGGGCTCGCATTGTCCTCTTGGGACACCTCGCCTTGGCGACACTTTTTGTCGTCACCGGTCATTGGTTCTTGATTATCATCGTCACTCTCGGATGTCAGTATTGCTCCTGGCTGCAGATGCTGTGCGCTATGCCACAGCATATCGGACTGACGCCCAACACCTCCGATTTTCGCCTCTGCTGCCGAACTTACACGTGTGGCTGGTTGCCGGCCTTTCTTTACTGGAACATGCAATACCACATTGAACATCACATGTTCCCGGCTGTGCCCTTCTACAACCTTCCGCGCCTGCGCCAGGCGATCGAACATGATCTGCCTCCCGCGCCCCACGGTCTCCTCGCCACTTGGCAGGAACTGGGCCCGATCATGCGCAGGCAACGGCATGATCCCAATTACATTTTTGTTCCAGCGCTACCGGGGCAAGATAGGAATACTGCCACGCCCTATGCGCCATTGGTCAGGTAGGGGCCTGCGCAGGGGGCGCCCTCCGCACGTGCGGTTGGGGGACTTCCATCTGCGCATGGTTAAGGAAATGTTACCTCGAGACTGAGCTTCCTTGAGCGACCACGCGAAGTCCCCCCGAGCAACCGGCAGAACAAGACGAGAAGCCGCCTGCGGTGCAAGCGAGGGCGCCGAGTCAGCTCTTCGCCTTTGCTTCGGGATTTGAGATAATCGTTATCTCTGAATGTGACGGGAGACGGCCGTCGCAGTTAAGCGCGGCGTCTGGGGTTGGCATTGAGCGAAAGACAATTTCTCAGCGGAAGTGCCTTGTCATGAAATGAATGCAAAAATAGCAGCTCGGATTTCAACAATATGAAATTAGTTCTAGTTTAACAGGGCGTGCAGTTTGAGATAAGATAATTGTAATGAAGTTGAAGCGGGTCTGCTACGATTGTTCAAGCCTCGTCGTATTCGCCGACGCCTCCGGGGCATTATGAAAACAACGCTAAGCTGCACCACCGTGGCGGCAAGGCGCCGGGCCAAAGCGTTTACCCTGGTGGAAGTTGTCCTTAGCCTTGGCATATGCAGCTTTGCCTTGGTGAGCATGATGGGCCTCATGGCTATCGGCACGACCACCCTGCGGCAATCGATGGACTACAATACGGAAGCCACCATCGCCCAGCAACTCACCGGCGAGGCACAGATGCTCAACTATAGCTACGTCACCAATCAGGCCTCGCCGTATCGGGCGAATTTCCAAAACAATCGCTATTTCGATGTCTTTGGCGCCGAGCTGACAAACTCTCCCCGGCCCTCCAGCTATGTCTATATGGCCACGTTGTCGGTAGCCAATTGCACGCTGCCTGGCGCAAGTGCCTCCAGTCCGGTCGCGCAAAAGTTGGTTTTTCGGATCTCCAACCAACAGTCGGGAGCTGCACGCTCCTACAATGTGTGGTCGGTCGACAATGGCCGGTAAGACGCGCTGGGGGAAATCGCGGGGTTTCTCTCTCGTCGAGTTGTTGGTGGCCATGGCCGTGCTCAGCCTGATCCTTCTCATGATTATGGTCATGCTCAGTGCCACGGAACGTTCCTGGAAACACTTTTCCAGCAATACCCAGGCCTTCCAAAACGCCCGCCTCGCTTTCGACACCATGAATCGCACTCTCAGCGAAGCCACGCTGAATACCTACTACGACTATTACAACAGCGGCTACAGCCCGCGTACAAACGCCAACACGGGAACCTTCGTGCCCGCTTACTACGGCCGCTACTCCGAGCTGCATTTCATCTCCGGCAAGCAACTGGTGGCGTTGCCCCTTCCACAGGTGACCCACTCGGTCTTTTTTCAGACGCCCGTGAGCTACTCTGCCGCCACCGGCAGCTATGGAAATTTGACCAGCCTCCTCAATGCCGTCGGTTTCTATATCGATTTTACCTCGGACACGAGTGACTGGCCCACGTTTTTTTCCTCCCTTACCTCGCAGCCGGCGCCGCGGTACCGGTATCGCCTGATCGAATTCCTGCAACCGACCGAGCAGTTGAGCGTTTACAGCAGTCTCACCGGGACAAGCTGGTTCACCACTCCTTTGCAGTCCGCTTCTCCTCCAACCTTTCTGCTGGCCGACAACATCATCGCCTGCGTGATCTGTCCACACCTGGCCGGTGAGATGACGCCGGCAACTCCCACGAGCTCGCTCACCACGACTTACGAATACGATTCGCGCGTGGCCTCGTCTCCCTGGACTTCCGGTTCTCAGCCGGTGCAAATGAACCAGCTTCCGCCGCTGCTGCGCGTGGTGCTCATTGCCGTGGACGAGCCCTCCATGTTGCAAATCCAGGGCAGCAGCACGGCACAACCCAGCCTTGGGTTTAACTATGCCAATGTCTTCCAAAACCCGGCAAATCTCAAAACCGACATCACCACCGTGACGTCGGCTCTCGCCGCCAAACACGTGAACTATCACGTTTTTCAGACCGACGTGCCCATCCGGTCAGCCAACTGGAGCCAATGATGCAAAGCCAGACCTCTCTCCTTCGCGCCCGGCGTGGAAGCGCCCTCATCATCGTCCTGGGCTGTCTGGTTATTCTTTTGGCTGTACTGCTCGGATTCCTCAACACCGCGCGCGTGGAGATGAGCAGCTCGAAGACCTTCGCCGACAGCGACAGTCTCCACTCGCTGGTCGATACCTCCGTGAACGTGGTGATGTCGCAGATCCGCCAGGCGACGGTGAGCACGGCCACACTAAACGATTCCTGGACCAGTCAGCCCGGCTTGATTCGCACCTTCACCAATGCGGGCGTGCCTGACATGTCCTATAAATTATACAGCTCGTCGACCATGACGATCAGCGGCGCGCTCATCCCGAGCACCGAGGAGCAAAGCCTGAACAGCTGGTCCACCGAGCCGGCGCTCTTCACCGATCTCAATGCGCCGGTCGCGGGCGTTTATCCCATTCTCGATGCGCAGGCGGTCACCGAGTCAACCTCGACGACGACCGCCATCCAGGGCTTCATCGTCGCCTCGGGGACAGCCACGCCGTCGACTTCTGCGCAGGCTCTGCCCATGCCGGTGAACTGGCTCTATGTTCTGCAGGACGGCACGCTCGTGGCGCCGACCGCGGGCGCCACCGGCTCCATCGCCAACGTGGCTGGCGCGACCAGCAGCAACCCGATCGTCGGGCGCGTTGCCTTTTGGACCGACGACGAGACGTGCAAGGTCAACATCAACACCGCATCGGAAGGCGAGTATTGGGACGTGCCCCACTTCACCACCGTCACCGACCAGAATCTCGGCATCTATCAACCGGTAGCCAATGAATTTCAAGGCTATCCCGGCCATCCCGCGGGGGTTAACCTGTCCGCGGTTTTCCCCACGCTCGTGGGCACCAGCACGGCCATGCAAAACGATGCCTTTTATGCGATCACCCCACGGGTTGAACACGGCGGTTCCATGAATGGGACCGTGCCCGTCAATTCCATTACCGGCACGCTCACGCTGGATGCGGATCGTCTCTACGACAGCCCCGACGAGCTCATGTTTTCCTCGACCAGCACCAGCACTGGCACCACCACCAGCCGCCTTCCCAATCCCTACGCTACCTACTATTCCGGCACCAGCACTCTCACCCAGGCCAATCTTCAGGCCGCAAAGTTCTTCATCACCGCGCACAGCCGCTCGCCGGAGACCACGCTGTTTGGCACGCCCAGGATAGCCTGCTGGCCGATCAGTTCGACCAACGATACCAATCACCGTACAGCCTTCGACAGCCTGATCGCCTTTTGCAGCTCCACTACCGGCACTGCAACTTACCCCTACTATTTCCAAAGGCAAAACAGTCAAAGCCAGACGCAGGATTCAAGCATCGCGCGCAACCAAATCCTCTTCGCCTACCTGCAAACGCTGTTGGGCAAAAACGTGCCCGGCTTCGGCGGCAATCTCGCCACCAAGTTCGGGGCCGATACCAACCAGATCCTCACGGAAATCTTCGACTACATCCGCTGCACCAATCTCAACGATCAGAACTTCAGCTCCTCCACGTATCAGTACGCCCCGGGCCAAACCAACAAACCATATGGCCAGGGGGAAGTGGCGCCAATTCTCTTCACTCCGTCAACCGGCTCCACCACCTACCGCGGCTTCGGACACTATGTCACCTTCAATGAAGCGGCTCTGTGGCTCATTTGTACGGCTGATCCCCTGGTGGGATCCCCGGCATCCAACGTCGCGAGTAATGAGACTCTGGCCGAAACCGGAACCACCGTGACACTGCTGACCACGACCGCAACCACCACGCAAATCCGGATCGAGGCTGCCCTTATTCTCGATCCGTTCACTCCCATGCATGGCGCCGTGTCGATGCGTCCGGATATCAATGTCTTCGTTTCCGGATTGGATGGCTGGACCATCTCCGGCAACGCCGATAATGGAACGTTCACGCCCCTCGGCTTTCCCAGCCTGACGGCCCAGACCGGTACCGGCGCTGGCATCCTTCAATTGGGGGACTTTCCCAATAATATCGGGGGAATGTTCAACTATGGCGGCTACATGGGGCTCGAATGGCTCTTCGACCAACGCGGAGTGTATGCGCGCAATGGCGGCAGACTCCCTCAGGATACTTTGTTCAGCAGCAGCCTCCATTCAACCTTTATGAACGAGCAATATCCTTTTGTCAGCCAGCCCGTGACGGTCAACGTCTCGCGAACAAACCGCATTCTCACTTTTTCCGGAGGTACCATTTCCCTGACCGTTCAGCAAAGCCTCTCGGGAACGGGAAACACTCCTACGGCGGCCAATAATATTCAAACTCTGACCTTCATTTTTCCCGAGACCACTCTGCCTGGCCCAACGATCTCAACCAGCACTGCCAGCCCCGAAAGTTGGACGTTTCAGTCTGGGGGATGTATAGCTCCCCCGGGCACTTACCCGGGACGCTTCGTGGCCAGTGGTGCTGGTCTGCCGTATTTTGACACGGCCGACGACGTCATTTACTCAATGGTTGCAGCCCAAGGCAGCCAAACGCTTGATCCCCGCTTCATCGCCATGACCGGGACCGATACGCAGGGAGTCCTTTTCCAGACGCATCCCTATTACAAGGCGCCGAGCAGCACAGCGCAATTCGCCAACACCTTGATTGACAATCCGGAATACGGCCAGGGTAGTTGTTGTCCCTCGGGGAGTGCTCCGAACGGCGGGACCCTGGCGGCGCCCTCTGGTTTTACCAATTCTACCTACCCCTACCACAATTATCCGTGTCCCGCAGTCCCATATCCCGCAGCGTGGGCCAATAGTACGGGCGATTGGGACAATGGCATCGGTGAAATGCCGGACGGCGGCTATCTGAATGAACCGGACCAGGGAAGCGTCAAGTCCGACAACAACAACACAAGCACGATCTTAACGCCCTATATTTCCGACGGAATCCAATCCAGCGCCACCTTTACCTCGCCCAACCGCATGATGCCGTCGCCCGGCATGTTCGGCTCGCTCCCGACAACTTTCCTGCGCAGTCAGGCCAACAATTTTACGGGGGGCTCCGGCGCGAACTCCGGCTGGCAGACCCTTCTCTTCCGCCGTCAGCCCACGCATCCGAGTTACGTCAATACCACGGCGACCGGTACAACGGCTTTAACCGGCTTGTTCTCCAATGCACCCGATTACTTGATGATGGACCTGTTCTGGATGCCGGTCGTCCAGCCCTACGCCATCAGCCAGATGCTGTCGACCGACGGGAAGATCAACATGAACTACCAGATCATCCCTTTCACTTACATCACCCGCCAGACGGGCATGTACGCCGTGCTCGACCAGGAAAAGGTGGTTGCCGTGCCGAGCGCGGATTACAACAAGGTCTACAAGAACGTCATCTCGACCGAGGCAAATTACAGCTCGCACAATTACCGCTGGCCCATTCAGGTTCCACAGACCCTG
>Ga0302319_10011041_pt1 | contig 17169 bp, 19 predicted proteins | sample Bog_T0_2_FD_203319 | JGI IMG/M metagenome (GOLD analysis project Ga0302319, IMG submission 203319) | Peat permafrost microbial communities from Stordalen Mire near Abisko, Sweden - Bog_T0_2 | ecosystem: Environmental > Terrestrial > Soil > Wetlands > Peat | place: Sweden: Abisko, Stordalen Mire...
CTGGCTCAAAGGGGACATTCCTATCTTGCTGTAACAGGTCCGCACCTGGCACCGTCTGTATGAGAAAGAGGGTATCAAGGGGCTGACGAGCTTCGGCTACGAGGGCAACGAGTGCCGCCTGACCGACGAGCAGCAAGAGAAGCTCAAAGCCTGGATCACCGAGACGTTGCCGCGGTCGGCCGGCCAAGTTGGCGCGTGGATCGAGAAGGAATGTGGCATCGAGTATCAGAGCCGGTCTGGCCTGATCGCGCTGCTGCACCGGCTTGGCATGGAGCATCGCAAGCCGGAAGTGGTTTCGCGCAAGCTCGATCCGGTCAAGCAGGCGGCCTTCATCAAGGCATACGAAGACCTGCTGAACCACATGGCGGATGATGAAGCGGTGCTGTTTGGCGACGCGGTGCATCCGACGCATGCGGTGCGGCCTGTGGGCTGCTGGGCGCCGAAAGAGACACCGATTGCAGTGGCGCAGACCAGCGGGCGGCAGCGCCTGAACATTCACGGCGCCATTGACCTCGAGACCGGCAAGACCGCCATGCTCGACGTGCCGACTGTGAACGCCGTCAGCACGATCATGCTGTTGATGGCGATCGAGGCGATGTTTCCTGGCAAACGGCTGATCCATCTCTTTTTGGATAATGCCAGATACCATCACGCTAAGTTGGTTCAGGCCTGGCTGGCGAGACCGGAGTGCCGGATCAAGCTTCACTTCATACCGGCCTATTGTCCTCATCTGGACTCGATCGAACGGCTCTGGGGGTTAATGCACAAGCATATCACCCACAACCGATGTCACGCGACCTTCGCGGACTTCCGTGATGCGATCTTAACGTTTCTGCGCGAGGAGGTACCCCGAAAGTGGAGCGCCTATTGCGACAGCGTATCGGACAATTTTCGCGTCATCTATCCGGAGGATTTTCGGGTTCTGGCGTGAACTGGGTATACCGCCGAGGGGCCCGGCGGCAAACCGCCCGGAACAGCACAAGGGCTGGATTCCGAGCCGATGGAATGTGAACATTCTCTGGCGCAGCCCAGGACCGTTCGCACGTAAAAGGGGGGGTGGGCCGGCTGCCGCGCTGTTTAGCATTAGCGGCGGGTCGCCGAGGCGTTCGGTCATCTTGTGGAGAACTGGGATCATACAGTGCCGTGCCGTGGTCTGACGGGCGGGAGTTTCGTGAACGGTGCCCGCGCGGAGCCGCAGCACCCTCGCAGGGAGCCGCTTCCCTCCGCTTCAACGCGGCCGCGTTGCTCCATCGCCCCAGATCATGGCCCCCGACGGGTGTTCCGGGTGTTGGGAGCCTTGCCTGCCCGCACCGCGCGAAACCACCGCCGGGATACGGCCGATGGCGGTTGCCTCGCTGCGTGCCTGCGCCGCCGCCTCGGGCGAGCCAAGATTGGTCGCGCAGCCGCTCATGCCCGCGATGCATTGGCGGATGCGTACCGCGTCGGCGTACATTGCGGCGGCGACCGTGGCGGCAGACTCGGCGAAGTCCAGCAGCCCGCGGCGGATCTCCATGGCCACGGCACCAGGGTTGCCGCCATTCAGTTCGCTGACCCGGTCGGCCATCTCGCGAGCGCGGCCGCCGAGGGCCGCCACGTCTGTTGCGACGGCCGTCATCGTCTGCAGGCGGGCGGGAATGGCCGCGAGCGCTCCCAGCACCGAGCGCAGCCGGGCGCGGGTCGATGTCTTGTCGCTTGTGCCGGAGACCGCCAGCTCGACCTCCTTCAGCTCGGCCGCCTGAACTTTGAGGATCGCCCCGGCATCGCGGGCGGCTGCCGCTTCACGGGCAGCGTGTTCAGCCAGCTTCACGGTATCTTCCAGGAAGACCCGCAGCTCACCGGCAAGTGCGCTGGCGGCCTCCCTCGCGGAGCCGCGGACACCGGCGAACGCGCGGGCCTGCGCCGCCAGCCGCTCTGCCCGCGGTGCGAGCAGGGCGATCTGGCAGGCAGCGTCGCTCTGCAGCCGGGAGCCGATTGTGGCGAGAAGCTTCGTCAAGGCTTGAAAAGCCGCGCGGTCCGCAGCGGCGGTAGGTCCTCCGGGTCCCGCCATGGTCAGCGTCCGGAGTCCGCGAACCACCAGCCCGTCATGCTGGCGTTCACCCCAGTTTCGAATGCGCGGCCAGGCGGCCCACCGTCGGCAGCGGTCCGGCGAGCGGCGGAAGTGCGGAGTCGGCGAACGGGGGCCCGTCCAGTGCCCGGACTGCAATGTCGGAGTTCCGCGTCGTCGGCCCGCAGCCGCTGGCGGTGCCGCTGGGCTTCGTCGCGCGGCTGCCGGACGTCCCCCGCGAGGCCATCGAGACCTCTTGCGGTGCGCTGGTGCCTATCTATGGGGGCCAGCCTGGAGCGGATCACGCTGGCGCAGCATGGGCGTGTGGTTGATCCGCCCGGTCACCGGGCCCGGACCGGCCGCTGTGCGGATAGCCCGGACTGGCCCGACCACGCTGGCATGCGCCAGGGCGGGTCGCTTCCCGGTCGACTCCACGATCAGCGCGGAGCTGATGGCGGGCGTCGGCGGGATCTCGATGCTGAAGGCGGCGCCACGGCCCGCTTTTCAGTTCGACCGAGGCGCCGATTTCCTCAATGTTTGTCTTCACCACATCCATGCCTTCGCCGTCGGCTGCGGCTTCTTCAGGCGCCGGCATCTTTATCGTCCGTTGGCGCCGCCGTCGCGTCGGGGCTCCGGCGTTGGCAGTCCCGGCGGGACGCGATGCGGCAGATCATAGCTACTGCACATGTTTTTTGCCTTGGCACGGAGGGTCGCGCCGCGCTCTCAGCTTATCACCAGGAAATTAATAAGGTGAGCACCGTGACCGGACGAACATCTTTGGCCTGCCCATCCATTGACCGTCCAGAACTGATCCGCGCCACGGCGGCTTCGTGGGTCATCGGGGCGCGGGGCGCGCGGACTCGGTTGGCGACAGAACCACCGGCAGGGGTTCCACCGGCGGGTGCAGCAGTTGGATGCTGTCGGCCTGGTCGGCTTGGTCCAGGCGGTCGGGCGGCCCGGTGCGCGGCGGCACGATGGGTTGCGCCGGCCAGGCAGTGTCCGGCGTCACCACGCGCACAAGCCGCGCCTGCGACGAGAGCAACACCGCGTAGGCTTCGGCCGGCTCCCGCTCGCCCCAGGATGGGTGCGCCCGGGTCCACGGCCAGACGGCGCGCACCCTCTGCGCGTACGGCGCCCCCCGCAGAGGCACCGCCGAATGATAGGCGGCGATCGCGCCGTCCCACCCCGTGCTGCCCAGCCGGCCGAGGCTCAGTATGCGCGCGGCGGCGTGGGCGTTGGCGTCCGGGTCGAACGCTTCCTCCAGGCTGGCGAAGGCGAAGGGGTGATAAGCCAGATCAACCTGGAAGCAGCCGACGTCGATCACGGCAACGCCGCGCCGTTGCAGCGCGCGCACCGTGGCGACGGCCTCGGCCTTGCTTTGCCGGTAGATGCCACTTCCCTCGGCGTTGATGGTCCACGGCCAGATGATCGGGACCGTTGCGGGGGGCGCGCGGCGGCCACTCTCGACGATGCCGATCGCCGCGAGCAGGCCGGTCGGAATCTGCCACACGCGTTCGGCGCGCGTTGCCGCCGTCGCGCAGGCCGACGTGGCGGGTTCGGACGGTTGCTGCCCGGCGGCCCCGTGCAGGACGCAAGCCACCGCGCAGGCGGCCATCGTCCAAACCCTGGCGCTTAGTCTTCGGTCACCTCTGACACGACAGGCCTGGGGCAGCTTGCAGGTTCCGTTCACGGCGGGACTGAAGATCGTGTCCTGTGACGTGATGTGGAAGCCTCGATCTTCGTTTCGGGTCACGTTCTGGCTGCGGTCTTCTGCGGGTTGAACTTGGGACACGTGGCTGGCAGCGGGACGACGCTGATGTTGGCTTGGCACGATCAACCGAGCTGACATGCCGCCCCGCCTGATCGACCAGCAGCGTCGTGTGCCCGCGGGCGACGGCGCCTCGGGGTTCGGCAAGCGCGCTATCCACAACGCCGCAGGGCTGGTAGCGCTGGTGATGCTTCCCAATAATTCGCCCAGAACTCCGCTTTGGCATGGTGGCGGCGGCAATGCCACGCGGGATACGGAGAGTTGTCCGTTCGGCAGGTCCGCCCCTCAGGGCTGTTCAACGCTCATGACGGGTTGATGTGAGTCCGAAATGCAACACCTGCGGGCCAAAATGAGCCCGTCGGGCAGAAAGCGGATTCGCGAATCAAAAAGCCTGTGATTCGTGACGCGGCAACCGAGTCGGAGGTTGCCGTGACCGCGTTCGCACCGTTGCTGGACTTGCTGGAAGATATCGCCGATCCACGCCGTGCCCAGGGCAAGCGCTACCAGCTTCAGCACGTGCTGCTGTTCTCCGTACTCGCCATCGTCACCGGCGCCAATTCCTATCGTGGTATCGTCACCTTCATCGATGTGCATCGTGAAGATCTTAACCCAGGTTTGGCACTGGCAAAAATAAACTCCGCCTTATCAGCGGCTTACCGCCATCTTTTTGTCCGAGTGGCACTACAATCGCGTCATGCGGGGCCTCGAAGGCGCATTTTTTGCGCCTCGCACGTGATTGGCCGGGCGGCCAGGGGCTGTCAAGGGGGTTTGCGTCGATTATGGCACTACAGAGGAAATTCCGGAGCGGTTGCTAGAGAAATCAACGCACTAAGGTCTGATCGTTACGGAACGATTCCCGGAATCGCTAAAGATGGGTTAACGTCGCCTTTGGCCTGGACTGGTGCCGCGCGCCCGCGCATACCGCCATCCGCTATATCCTTCTGGGGCTTGATCCGACCGCACTGGAAGCTGTCTTCCGCCGCCATGCCGGCCTGCTTCAGGCCGTCCTTGCGAAGGCCGGGCAGATCAGCCTCGCCCTCGACGGCAAGGCCCTTCGGGGCAGCTTCGACAACTTCAAAGACCGCGCCGCCGCGCAGATCCTCAGCGCATTTGCCACACAGACCGCTCTTGTGCTTGCCCATCTCGACATCGACGAAAAATCCAACGAGATCCCGGCCGCGCAGGTCTTGCTCGCCACGCTCGGTATCCCCGCGCCCCTGGTCACCCTCGATGCCCTGCACTGCCAGAAGAAGACCTTTGAGGCCGGCGCCACCGCGGATGCCACGCTGATCGTCCAGGTGAAGGACAACCAGCCCACGCTGCACCAGCAAGCACAGGACATCTGCACAACGGAAGCCCAGCTCAGCCAGGCCAGTAGCCGCGACAAAGGGCGTGGCCGTGACGAGACGCGTGTCGTGACCGTCTTCGATCCAGGCGAGATACTGAACGGCAGCGAATGGCAGCCACACGTCGCCGCCATCATCCGCGTCGAACGCACCGTCTATATCCGCAGCACCAAGACGGGGCTGCTGAACCGCACCAGCGAGACCGCCTTCTACGTGGCCAATGCGATGGTAACCGCTGCCGAGGCCGCCGAGGCCACCCGCGGCCACTGGGGCATAGAGAACAGTTCCCACTACACCCGCGATGTCACCATGGGCGAAGACGCCTCGCGCATCCGCTCCAACCCCGGTGTTTTCGCCCGGCTGCGTAGCTTCGCCTACAACATTCTCAAGGCAAACCGGATTGGTACCCTTGCCCAGGACCGCTACCGCGCCGCACTCGGCGGGCTCGGGCGACTCCTCAAACTACTCGGCGTCGGACAGCGTTGAACAGCCCTGGTCCGCCCCTGCCTCGTGGAGGCCCCAGCGACGAGTATCGTGCTCCGGAGGGGGCCGTTTCCCTCTTCACGGCTCGTCGACACATAGACCGTTGCGACCTGAGTTCTTGAGCACACGTCGTGATCGGTCGCGGCGCCGCGGAGGCCATGAGATGCTGTAAAATACTTCTTGACCGTCAGGCCGCCATGCCATAAGGATCGTATGTGTAGCTCCCCGGCAGCACGGAGGGTTCGCGAGCACGACACCCGACTGTGGCGGATTATCCGCCGGCGTATCGATGATGCCAGCGCCGCACGATGACCGCGGCGGCCCGTGCCGGGGCGCGTTCAACCAGACCTCCGCAAACCACGAGCAGGACTTCGAGTCGCTGTTCGTCGACCTTGCTCGAAGGTACTGTTCGGGCTAATGGCAAGGATGCCGCCACAGTCGGCGCCCTGACCGATGACCTGACGGCGCATACATCGACATGAGTTCGGTTCATCAAGGGAACTGCGGAGCATTTGGGCAGGCCGAGATCACCATCAACAAGTTCCACGCTGTAAAGATCGTCAGCGATGCTGTCGCCAAAATCCGGCGTGCCGAGGTGAAGAGCCGACCGGACTCACGCGCAGCCGCTACGCCTGGGTCAAGAACGCGACCAACTTCTCCGCCGGGCAGCGCGACACCCCCGACAGCCTTTCCCGCTGCAACCTTCAAGACAGCCCGCGCTGACCTTCCAGGAGTTCTGCAGCAGTCTCGTGAGGACGGCGAGCGGCTCCTCAAGAAATGGTGATTCGCTACCCACAGCCGCCTGCAGCCGATGATCGACGCCGCCGCCAAGGCCATCAAGCGACACTGGAACGCATCTTCGGTGGGATCAATAGCCTCGTCCAGGCTGCCCAGACCAAGGCCGGTGGCTAACGGAATTTGCGCCACCCAAAGGCGATGATCTACCTCATCGCTGGTAAGCTCGATATTCTTGCGAGATAGCGAGGAACCCTATGCCCGATATCTCGTTGATCCGTTTCGCGCTATGGGCCGCCGCTGTTGTGCTGCTTATGGTGGCGGCCCTGCATGACGTGGCACTTCGGATCATTCCAAATACCGTTCCAGTTCTTGTTGGGTCTCTGGGTCTGCTGCTGAGGGCGGCGGACGGACAGTTCCTCGTTCCCATTCTGCTTGCAGCTGCTGTGTTCGTCCTGGGTGCCATATGCTGGCGCCGTGGCTTGCTCGGCGGCGGCGACGTGAAGCTGCTCGCCGCCTGTGCGCTGCTGCTGCCGCCCGGCTCGGCGGCGGCCTTCCTGCTCAGCACCGCGCTGGCCGGGGGGCTGCTGGCCATCATTTACGTCGCACTCCGTCGGCTGCCGGCACGTTTGTTCACAGACATGCCGGGGCAGACCCTGGCTGCGCGGATCTGGCGGCTCGAGCGCCAGCGCATCCGCCGGGGCGGCCCACTGCCCTACGCCTGCGCAATCTGCGTCGGGGTCGTCATCGCTGCCTGCGGGAGCTGAGCCTATGGCGCTACGCCCGATGCTGCTTCTGCGAGTCATTCCATTGCACTAGACGAAGCGATGCCCCGCGCCGGCCGCCGCGACCGCACCGCCGCTGGCGACCGCTCCGGTGAGAGGCATGGCCACGCGGCTTGAATATCAAGCAGCGGTCAGCTGATGGTTGGTCGAAATCTTTTGTTCATTCATCGCGGGCAGAATGGCGCCGCCGTGTCCAAGCCCGGGCCGGACGGACAGTCAGCGGAAGATCTGCATGGGCGTACCACTCACACTCTCAATGTTGGCGCTGCTGCTGATTGTGGCGCGGTGTAACGCCGCCACCAGGATCATTCAGGACACGATCAGCCTGGTCGTCGTTGTTATAGGCACGTTGGTCCGGGCGGTGGAGGAAGCGTCGGCGCTCGCCCGGTCGGTCGGCACGGCCTTTCTCTTCATCATGCTGCTGCTCGTGTATTCGCGCGGCATGATCGGTGGTGGGGATGTGAAGATAATGGCCGCGCTCGCCGTCGCCCTGGCGCCGATCGACAGCTATCGCTTCGTCGTTGCGACAGCGTTTGCAGGCGGTTTTCTGGCGATCGCCTACCTTCTGCTGGCGCACAGGCTGCACGCCCTTCCCAACTCAAGACCAACGTCATTGCTTGGTCGCGTAGCAGCCGTCGAATCCTGGCGAATTCGGAGGCGCGGGCCGCTTCCCCACGGGGGCACCCCCGCCGACGCTTTCGTACTGTTCTTCCCAGGGAGCTTCTGAGCCAATGCCACTCCGTCTCATCCTCGCCGGCCTGCTCCTGCTCACCGCCCTCGGCCTGGGTTTGGTTGGCTATCAGGCGACAAGGCCGCCCGTCACGGTCAGGGTCGCCTCGGAGGCGGCAGCCCCCCCGCTCACCGTTGGCATACTCGTGGCCGCACGCAGCCTGCCTGCCGGCACCCTCATGAAGGAAGAGGATTTCTCGCAACGAGCAGTGCCGGCGGCCGATGTTCCGCCGGGCGTCCTGACCAACAGTCCAGAGGTCCGCGCCGGCCTCCATGGCGCACTGCTGCGCCGCTACCTCGATTCGGGGAGCAGCCTCATGGCGGATGACATCCTGCACCCACGAGACCGCGGCTTTCTGGCCGCCGTACTTGCGCCCGATGCCCGCGCCGTCTCGGTTGCCGTCGACCCCGTCACGGGCGACGGCGGCCTGATCTGGCCAGGCGACAGGGTTGATCTGATCCTGGCGCAGGAACTGGGTGAAAAGAACGCGCCGCCGTCAAGGCATTTCGTCGGAGAGACGGTGCTGAGCGACGTGCGGGTCGTTGCGGTTGATCAGAGCATAATCCAGGGCGCCGTTGCAACCGGTGACAACGCCACCGGCCGCTTGGCGCGAACCGTCACGCTGGAAGTCACTCCGGAACAGGCAGAGCGCGCAGTCGTGGCGGAGCGCCTTGGCAAGATCACCCTGGCGATCCGTGCGCTGAACGGGATTGCAGGTGCCCGCGGCCATCGCCCCGCGGTCTATGGCGGCGACGTTTCCGCCGCACTGGGCGATAGCCCCCCCCATATGCGGGTGGTTGAAGGAAAGGACGACCGCGAGGTGACGTTCCAAAGACAGCCAGCATCCCCTCTCATTACGCCATCACAGGGCCCGGCCAATGCCCGACCTTAACCCCTTTAACACGGCTACGGTCCTCCCCGAGGCTGCCCCCGAAGCGATGATCAGGGAGCCGATCAGAGACTCCTCGAACGCAAGGACGCCACTTCTGGCCTTCGTGGCCGATGACGAGACCGAGGCCGCGCTCCATGGCGGGCTCGTCAATACCGTTGAAGGCATCGATATCCGGCGCGGAACGATCCTGCACGCCATCAAGCATCTGGCCAGGGAGCCGACGCCGCGGACACTCGTTGTGGACATCTCTCAGGTGGCAAATCCGGCAGACCAACTGGAGAGCCTTGCCCGTATCTGCACACCGGACGTCAAGGTGCTGGTGATCGGCAAAGATACCAGCATCGGCTTCTACCGCGAACTGGTCCTGAACATGGGGGTAGCTGAATACGTGTACAAACCGGTGACCCGTGAGCGCGTCGCGCGACTGTTCGTACCGCACATCGCGGGCGTCACGACAGGTCCCAACGCGTCACGCGGCGGCAGCGTGGTTGCCGTCTGCGGTGCACGCGGAGGGGTCGGCACGACGACCGTCGCCGTCAACTTGGCATTGCAACTCTCTATGGCCACGCGCGGCCATGTCGCCCTGCTGGACTTGCATCTTCAGCAGGGCACAGCGGCGCTGATGCTGGGTGTGAACCCGGTCGGCGGGCTGCGCATTGCGCTCGAACAGCCGGAACGCGCCGACGCCCTTTTTCTCGACCGCGTCTCGGTGGAAATCAACGACCGCTTGCGCCTTATTGCAGCCGAGGAGTCGCTCGACAGAACCCCCGCGCCCACCCCGGATGGGATACGTAGCGTGCTGGATCTGCTCCGTCGGCGGTTCAATTACGTCGTTATGGACCTGCCGATTCCCGTGACCGTCGCGGAGCGAGGGGCGCTCCGCGCTGCGCGTCACCTTCTGGTAGTGATGGCACCGGACCTCGCCGGCATCCGCGACGCCGACCGCTTGCGCCATTTGGCAGCAGGGCTTGGCTCCGTTCACGCAAGCATCGTTCTCAACCGTGTCGGCATGCCGGGCGGCCTGACGATGGCGATGATCGAGCAGGGCCTCGGCGCCAAGCCGGCGTTCCAGATTCCCGATCTTGCCAAACAGTTGGGACGGGCAGCCAATCTGGGCAAACCTGCCTTGGCGGAGTGCAACGCGTTCAGAAAGGCGATGTCCTTGGTAGCCCAGGAGATAACCGGGGCTCCGGCCGGTCGCATCCCGCACCAGGGCGGCCTGCCGCTCCTCAGCCGGATGTTGGGCCGATGAAACCGTTCGGGCTCCGTGTGGAGGAGGCTGCGCGAGCCCAGATCATCCCGCTGCCACGTCCTGTGGCCGCCGTGGCTGCGCCCGACGCCGGAATTCTGCTCCGGCTCCGCGGCAAGATTATGGAGCGGCTCGATTCGGCTGGCGTCGCCGAGATGGCGCCCGAGGTCCTGCGCGCCGAACTGGAGCCGGTGATCCACGAGATCGCCGGGCAAGAACGCGTGCAGCTCTCGGCACGGGACCAGACGCGGCTTGCGCAGGAACTGAGCGACGACATGGTCGGCTTCGGGCCGCTGGAACCGCTGCTGCGCGACGAGTCGATCAGCGATATTATGGTAAATGGACCGAACGCGGTTTTCGTCGAGGTGAGCGGCAAACTTCAGAAATCAACGGTGCGGTTCCGTGATGCGGAGCATGCCGCCATGGTGGCACAAAAGATGGTGGCGACGGTCGGCCGCCGCGTTGACGAGTCTAGCCCGCTCTGCGACGCGCGCCTTCCCGATGGCAGCCGCGTCAACGTCATCTTCCCGCCACTGGCGCTGGATGGTCCCTGCATCTCGATCCGTAAATTCACCAAGAAGAAGATGGACCTCGCGGCCATGGTGGCGAACGGCAGCATGAATGCCGCTGTTGCGCGTCTGCTGGAAATTGCGGCACGATGCCGGCTAAATATCCTTGTCTCCGGGGGCACGGGCTCCGGCAAGACCACGCTGCTGAACGCGGTTAGCCGCATGATATCGCCTGGAGAACGCATCATCACCATCGAGGACGCGGCAGAACTGCAACTGCAGCAGCCGCACGTGGTCCGGTTGGAGACACGGACCGCCAATCTGGAAGGGCGGGGCGAGATCAGCCAGCGCGAGCTGCTCCGCAACGCGTTGCGGATGCGGCCCGACCGCATCATCGTCGGCGAGGTCCGTGGCACCGAAGCTTATGACATGCTGCAGGCGATGAACACGGGCCACGCCGGCTCGATAAGCACCGTTCACGCCAATACACCGCGCGACGCGATCAGCCGCGTCGAGAACATGGTGCAGATGGCGGCCGTCAACCTGCCGGCCCGCGCGATCCGCACCCAGATCGTCAGCGCGCTCGATCTGATTATCCAGATCGAGCGTATGCGCGACGGAGTTCGTCGCATCTCGCGGATCTCCGACATCTGCGGCATGGAGAGCGAGGTGATAACGATGAACGACGTGGCTTCGTTCGAATTCGAAAGCGAGGATTCCGGCGGCGGGATCGTCGGGCACTACCATTCGGCGATGATGTGCCCCTCCTTCGCTGACCGGCTGGCCTACTTCGATCTGGAACGGGCATGGACGGATGCGATGCAGGCCATGAGACTCTCTGCAAGCCCGCAACCCCGGCGTTCAGGTCGAGGTTAAGGTGTAATTCTTGCTTTCGGAGAACGAGTAATGCCTCCCGTCAAGTCGAAAGACGCCATTCACGGCCGGGCCGCCCGGAGGTTGCGTCCGCCGAGAGAATGTGGGACCTGCCGGGTTTGGTCGGTTCCGGGTAAAAGCCCCGAAGCGAAACCAAAGCGGGCTACCCTCCCGTGGACTGTCTCGATGAAGCAGGAAGCACCTGAAGGGAAGCCCTTGGGAGCCCTTGGCCTTCATGCCGGGGTGCATGTCAGGTGCTGAGCCCGCTCGTCCCCGCCGCGATCATTCTGCTCCTGGTGGCATCTATGAGCGCGACGCTGCTGTTCCGGGACGTCGATGCGGGCCTTTTGCGGGAAAGAATCGGAGCCATCCGCGCCCGGCCGCAGGAGGAAGCCATGCCGGTGACGCCGGTGCGGACACTCAACCTTCGGTCGGTTCGCGGACGCAGCAAGCCGACGGCACGGCTCATGCGCATGCTGATACTCAACCCCGAGATCACGCAGCAAAACGTGATCGCCTGGAAGCTGGTGATCGCGATCGCCTGCGCCGCGGCCCTGACAGGTTTCTTCTGTGGACGGGCGTTCCTGGGCTGGCCGCTCGCCGCCCTGTTGACGCCAATCGAGGCGTTTCTGGTGGCGCGGTTCGTTTTTGGCTGGGAACGCGCGCGCTACCGGAAGGCGGTATTGGAGCAGATCCCGGATGTGATGGCCATGATCAGCCGCGGGGTGGGTGCCGGCATCCCTTTGACCGAAGCCCTGCGCAGCGTCTCGCGGGAATCGCCCTCGCCCTCCCGGGAGGAGTTCGCAAATGTGGTCAGCGCGGTGGCGATCGGGCAGCCGCTGGAACGGGCGCTGTGGCGGCTGCACGAACGCGTGGGGCTCGCGGAGTATGCGTTCTTTGCCGTCACGATCGGCCTGCAGGTGCAGACCGGCGGCAGGCTGGTCGAGACCCTGCAGAATCTGCAGGACCTGGTGCGGAAGCGGGTGGCACTGTCGAAGCGCGGCAAGGCACTGGCGGCTGAAGCGCGCATGTCCGCGATGGTTCTGGGAGGTCTACCTGTTGTCACGGGTCTTATTATGTCTTTTATTATGCCCGGCTTTTTCGGCTTCTTTTTTGATACCCCTTCCGGCAAACATTTGCTGCTGGCCGCCTGCGGAATGATGGGCTCGGGCATCCTGGTGATGCGCCAAATGATGCGCCGGAGCCTTGCGCCATGACCCACGGGCAAATTTTTATTCTGTCCACCACGGGATGCCTGGTCCTGGCGCTGGTCGCGGTCGCATTTCTGATTCTGTTTCGGAACGCCGGGGACTACGAACTTGCTGTCCGGATAGGCGGACTGCGCCGGGACGCTGTGATGGCGCAACCCCGTGCGCCGCGTTTCTTGCCCGTTCTGATTTCGGCGCTGAAGCGTCTCGGAAACGCGATGCGTGGCAGGATGCTGTCCACCCGTGACTCCGAAGTCCTTGGGCGGACGCTTGCCGCGTCGGGCTTCGAGGCGACGGAGGCGATGCCGATCTTCATGGGCGCGAAGGCGGCCTGCCTGTTCGTCTTACCTGGCCTCGTCTATATGGGCACCGTTGTCCTGGGTTGTTCGACAGGCAGGCAGATCGGTTATTCGGCTGCGTCGATGGTGGTCGGAATGTTGCTGCCGAACTGGATCATGGGGCTGATCCGCGCGCCCTATCAGCAGGCGCTGCGGCGCGGCATCCCCGACGCGCTTGATCTCCTGGTGGTCTGCACAGAGGCCGGTCTCGGGCTGGAATCGGCACTGGAACGTGTGGCTCAAGAAATGACGAAGTCGAACCGGCCGGTCGGCGTAGAGTTCTCGATCCTAAGCCGTGAGATGCGCATCATGCCAGACCGAAGGATCGCCCTGGAGAATTTTTCCGAGCGTGCCGGCCAGCCGGCGCTCAGGCGCCTCGCGGGAACGATTTCTCAAACCATCAAATATGGCACCCCCCTGGGTCCGGGGCTACGCACCCTGGCCGCTGAGATGCGCACCGAGCGGATGACGCAGTTCGAGGAGCGGGCGGCCAGACTTCCGGCGCTACTCACGCTGCCGATGATCCTCTTCATACTGCCCTGTCTGTTCATTATCATCATGGGGCAGCCGGCCACCCAGCTTATGGCTCTGCTGGGCAGCATGTATAACTAGGGCAACCCCGTTCTTGAGGTCACGCAGCCGAAATGCGAGCTTGTGTCCCGTGGATGCTTACTTGCGCAAAGCGACTTCGCCTAAAGGCGACTCTGGTTTTAGTGCTTAACTCGAACTACGATCAGCGGCAGATCAAAAAATGCATGAGGGTGGAAGGCACCACACTCTGTTGGCGCGCTTTGCCCGCCGCCAGCGACCGAGCGTGTCGGGTTACGGCCCGGCGTGGCCGGCCGGCGCGAGCGACCCCATCGCGCGTGTCAAAGCCAGCAGGTCGCTGTCGGTCACGCTATCGCCCAGCAGAGCGCGCGACCGCTGGGCGTCGCCGGTGGCGGCGTACAGAATCCCCAAATTGGCCTTGACACGTGGCGGCACGGCATCAGCGTTCTGCAGCGGCGCGAGCATGTCCAGCGCCTGCCGGGTCCGCCCCTCCAGCATCATGGACACAGCCAGGTTGTTCCGTGTGGCCGGATCGTTCGGAGTCGCCGCGAGAACCTGGCGATAGACCGCCTGCGCCTCTTCATGCCGCCCGAGCAGGTCCAGCGCCACAGCCATGTCCACATTCGTGGGAGCGTCTGTGGGGTTGATTGCCAACACATCCTTGAACCCGGCGAGGGCTTGCGCCGGCTGCCCCGCCACCAGATCGATCAGCGCCAGCGCCCGCATCAACGCCGGCTCGCGGCGGCCGGTGCGCAGCCGGTCCGCCAGTATCTGCCGCGCCTGCTCGATCTTGCCGGCGCGGGCCAGCGCGTCAGCCGCTCGGATTTGTACATTGATATTGCTGGGATCATTGGCCGCCGCGGCGGCGTACATTGTGAGCGCCAGGTCCGTGTCCCCCGCAGCGTCGGCCGCCTCCGCCACCCGCAAGCGCGCCTCGGCGCTGAGAGTGGGGTCGTGACGGCCGTTGCCGGCCACGCAGCCCGCCAGCGCACAGCAGACGGCGAGCGGCAAAACGATCAATCTGACCAACGACATAGCGGCCGATCCTTCGTGTGCCTAAGGGGTCGCGGACGGGTTGGGAGAACCCTGTGGCGGCTCGGTGGAGGTGCCGAGGGGCGTCGCGCTGATCGTGGGCAGAGGATAACGCCTGCCGGCGATCAACCGCCCCACCGGGGGCGCGGCGGTGGCGCCGGTTGCCGTGGCTTGGCCCGTGCCCTCGACCAGATCCTGTGGGTTGACCACCATGACGCGCAGGTTCGCGTCGTTGTCCCCGGTCGGCCGCCAAGTGCCAGGCCGCTGATATGGATCGAAAAAGTCAGGCGAGCAGCCCGTAACGAGCAGTGTAACACTCAGCCAGAAACTGCGGTGCATGGGGCGTCTCACTTCAGGATGAAGCCGGCCTCGAGCGGCGGGGTGCCGGCCGCGCCGGGGGCAAGCTGGCGGCCCAACAGGATGCGCCCGAGGTCGGTCGCCGGCCGGAACCCGTCGGTCGGGGCATGCAGCGCGGCTTCGCTGGCAGCGGGCTGCACCACGTAGGGGGTCACGATGATCACCAACTCGCTCTCTCCGCGCTGGAAGTTGTTGGACCTAAATAATGCTCCCAGCACCGGAACCTCGCCGATCCACGGCAGTGCGTCGGTCCCGTTGAGCGTGGTTTTCTGCAAAAGTCCTGCAATCGCAAAACTTTGCCCGCTGCCGAGCTCGATCGTGGTTTCGGCACGACGGACGGTCAGCGCGGGAATCGTGAGCGTGCCGCCCGCGATCGGGACGCTGACCGCGCCGTTGGTGGAGAGTTGGCTAACCTCCGGACGGACACGCAGGTTGAGGCGGGTCGCGGACAGCACGGTCGGCACCACTGCCAGGCTGATGCCGAAGGATTTGAACTCGACGCTGATGGTGGCTAAGCCATTGCTTGTGCTACCAGATGTAGGAACCGGGAACTCGCCGCCTGCCAGGAAACTGGCGGTCTCGCCGGACAGGGCGGTCAGATTGGGCTCGGCCAGGACGGTGATCAGCTGGTCGTCTGCCAGCGCGTCGATGACGGCGTTGACGTCCCAGAGCTTGTTGCCGGAGGTGAAGCCGGCGCCAAGCTGGTAGGGCACCGAGGTGCTGTTCGGGAGGGTTGCCAAGCCAAGCGGGAGCAGCGGCGTGATCGTGCCGGACGTAGCAGCGCCGGTCAGCAGCCCCACGCGCCAACCCGGCCCGTTACCAAGGGCCTGCCAGTTGAACCCCAGCTGGCGCGTAACCTGCCGGTCGATCTCGGCGATACGGACCCGCACATTGACCTGGATCGCCCCTAGCACGGTTAGATTGTCCAGCACGCCGGCCTTCTCCCCGGCATAGCCGCGGGCAATCGCCTCCGCCTGCTGGGCCGCGGCTGCGTTCGGCACCGTCCCAGTGAGAATTACGTCGGTCCCGACGCCCCGGGCCCGCACGCCCGATGCACCCTGCACCGTCTGCGCAATTGCTGCTTGGATAGCCAGGGCAGTTGCAGGGCGGACGTTACCGGCAACTGCACCAACGCCACCTGTCGAGGCGGTCAGGGGCAATTGCCCCCCGGCGCCGGGCGTTACCGTCACGTCGTATTGGACGATCGCCACGCCGGCATCTGTCGTGGCAATCACCGTTGTGCGGCCTGGCGCTACCCCCATAAGGAACAAACTGGTAGGTGATGCCGGCTGCACACGAGCGACGGCCGGGTCAGCCGACATTACCGTGGCCGCCGGCTCTGACAGTCGCAGCAGCACACCGGTCCCGGCCTGAATAGAGATTGACTGCCGCTGAGTGCCCGTGGTCGGGACTGTCGAGCCCGGGGGTGTGGGCGCTGGTGCTGTCGGCGCGGCATCGGCCGCACCGCTGACAAAGGCACACATCAGAGACAGGGGAAGGAGCCGGACCATGCTTGCCATCGATTGCACCAGACGCCTGCGTGCCACCAAAAGACAGATATCAAAACCAATGGCAACATTCCGGGTGCGGCCCGGCCGATGGGGCAAGTTTCAATCAACCACGGAGTCGGCCGGCTGCGGCAGCCGCGACCACAGTCCGGTCAGCGTCGCCGCCATCACCGTCCAGACCGCCCAGTGACCGATTCGGGCGACATCTGGCAAGCGCCGGCCTGCAGGGCAGGTGGCGAACGCCTCACATGATGGCCTTACGGTCAAGAGGTATTTTAGGGCATTTCATGGCCTCCACCATACGGAGTGAACAGCAGGGCGTCAGGCCCGCCGCCACGACCGGTCACGACGCGTGGCCAGAACTCAGGCCGCCGCGCATGTCTATGTGTCGATGAGCCGTCGGAGGAGAAGCGGCCCTCCGGAGCAGGATACTCGTCGCTGGGGTGGCAAGGCAAAACAGAAATGTCCCCTGTGGGGCCACCTGGTAGCCCCCTCATCGCTTCCCTAACCCATCTTTGGCAATTCCGAGAATCGCTCCGCAACGATCTGACATTAATGCGTTGATATCTCTAGCAACCGCTCCGGAATTTCCTCTGTAGTGCCATAATCGACGCAAACCCCCTTGACAGCCCCTGGCCGCCCGGCCAATCACGTGCGAGGCGCAAAAAATGCGCCTTCGAGGATCATGGCCGACGAACTGCTCGCCGCCGCAGCCGAGCGCAAAGCCGAAAGGATCGATGAAGCCCTGCTCTTCGAAGCCTGT
>Ga0302319_10011042_pt1 | contig 17168 bp, 12 predicted proteins | sample Bog_T0_2_FD_203319 | JGI IMG/M metagenome (GOLD analysis project Ga0302319, IMG submission 203319) | Peat permafrost microbial communities from Stordalen Mire near Abisko, Sweden - Bog_T0_2 | ecosystem: Environmental > Terrestrial > Soil > Wetlands > Peat | place: Sweden: Abisko, Stordalen Mire...
TTGCACGCTGTACCACTGGGACCTGCCGCAGGCGTTGGAGGATAAGGGCGGGTGGCAGAGCAAGGCGACGGCGCAGGCGTTTGGGGAGTACGCGGGGTATACGGCGAGCAAGCTGGGGGATGTGATTCATCAGTGGATGACGATGAACGAGATGGCATCGTTCATTGAGCTGGGATACGGTGCCGGTGTGCATGCGCCTGGGCTGAAGCTGAGCAAGCAGAAGCTGGCACAGGCTCGGCACTGGGCGGTGTATGGGCATGGGCTGGCGGTGCAGGCGATTCGGGCGAACGCGGGAAGGGAGGCACGGATTGGGAGCGCGGAGAATGCGGCGTCGGCGATCCCTGCGTTCAATGCGCCGGAGCATATCGAGGCCGCGAAGAAAGCGTTTGTGCTGATGAACGCGCCCTACCTGACGGTGATGCACACGGGGAGGTATGCGGAGGGATATCTGAAGAAGCAGGGGGCGGATGCTCCGGTGTTTACCGCGGAGGAGATGAAGGTGATTGCGACGCCGACGGACTTCCAGGGGATCAATATTTATACGGCGACACCGGTGAGGGCGGCGGCGAATGAGGATGGGTTCGAGGTGATGAAGGCGCCGTCGTCGTATCCGCATATGGCGAGCCCGTGGCTTTCGATTGGGCCGGAGGCGCTGTATTGGGTGCCGAAGCTGGCGGCGGAGACCCTGGGGATCAAGGAGATGTATATCACCGAGAACGGTTGCTCGTCGGATGACGTGGTGGCCGAGGATGGAGAGGTATACGACACGGATCGCGTGATGTACCTGACGGCGTACCTGACGCAACTGCAGCGGGCGGTCAGCGAGGGGGTGCCAGTGAAGGGGTACTTCCTGTGGAGCTTGCTGGATAACTACGAGTGGGCGGATGGATATAGCAAGCGGTTCGGGATTACGTATGTGGACTTCAAGACGCAGAAGCGGACACCGAAGCTGAGTTCGAAGTTTTATGGGAATTTGATTGCGCGGAATGGGCTGTAGGGGCTGGCTCGTGTGGGATAGCGAGGACGGGTCGTGTTGCTTTCAAGAGCGGAATACAGGGGTCTCTCCACTGCGCTGCGCTCCGGTCGAGATGACGGGGTTTGGGTGAAATTAACAGAAGGGGCGTGGGGATGGGGGTGGGACGCGATATTCTGGTAGGGATATGACAACGAAAAAAGAGCTTCTTAAAGATCAGGTTCAACACATCGACATCAAGCAGCATAACGTTGTGGCATTGGTGGATGCCATGAGCTCGATGGCTTATAGCTCGCGGGATTTGGCGCGGGCTGCGAATATCTACGAGATGATGTTGCGCGATACGGAGTGCGGCGTGATCCTGTGCCTGGCGGGGTCTTTGATCTCGGCTGGGTTGCAGAAGGTGATTGTGGACCTGGTGCGGAACAATATGGTCGACGCGATTGTGTCGACGGGCGCGAATATTGTGGACCAGGACTTCTTTGAGGCGCTGGGCTTTCGGCACTATATCGCCGGCGATGAGTATAAGTATGGCGGGGGCGATGCGAATCTGCGCGAGTTGATGATCGATCGCATCTATGACACGTTCATCGATGAAGAGCAGCTGCGGATTTGCGATGATACGACGAAAGAGATTACCGATTCGCTGGAGCCGCGGGCTTATTCTTCGCGGGAGTTTATCCAGGCGATGGGTAAGTATCTGGTTGATCACAAGCGGACGCCGAAAGATGGCGAGCATGACTCGATTGTGCTGGCTTGTTATGAGAAGGATGTGCCGATCTTCTGCCCGGCGTTCTCGGATTGCTCGGCTGGGTTTGGGCTGGTGGCGCATCAGCATGAGCGGCGCGGGAAAGCGGTTGTGTCGATCGATTCGGCGAAGGACTTCTACGAGCTGACGCAGTTGAAGATTGCGAATCCTACAACTGGCTTGTTGATGATTGGCGGCGGAGTTCCGAAAAACTTTGCGCAGGATATTGTGGTCGCGGCAGATGTGCTGGGTGTGGATGCGTCGATGCACAAGTACGCGATTCAGATTACGGTGGCCGATGCTCGCGATGGTGCGCTTAGCGGTTCGACTCTGAAGGAAGCTTCCAGCTGGGGCAAGGTCGATCTGACGTATGAGCAGATGGTGTTTGCCGAGGCTACGATTGCGTTTCCGCTGATTGCCGGGTATGCGTTCCATAAGGATGCGTATAAGGCGAGGACGGGGAAGAAGTTTGCGACCGTGCTGGAGCCGGTTACTGCGTAGAGGCAGAGGGTAGAGAGAACGGCGGGGCTGAGAGGCTTCGCCGTTTTGCTTTGGTGGGGGAAGGCGGTCGGGCGTTGCCCGATGCCCACTCATGACGATGAGACCGTCATGAGTGGGGCACCCGGTTTCGTGGTGGGATGTGGGGTGCTTGCGAACATCCGGCGGCACCTTTGGTCGGACTTAGTTGCATCGAATGGGTTAGTTTAGGAAGTGCAACGGCAAGTGCAAATGCCAATACAGGGGTCTCTCCACTGCGCCGCGCAAAAAACGCGCGGCTCCGGTCGAGATGACGGAGTTCTTGCTGGTTGCGGGCGTATTGCGGAGTCCTCGCTGGTTGTAGCGCTTATGGAGTTGTTGCGATTGCAGTGGTTGCGGAGTTGTGGGAGCGGTAGGGATGACGGAGTTGCAGCTTAGTCCGACGGTGGTGGCCACGAGCGCTTCGGCGCTGTTGGGGCGGACGGTGCTGGGAGCGGATGGGTTGCCGCTGGGGAAGGTAAAGGACCTGGCGGTGGATGTGTCGGCTGACCAGGCGCACGTGGCCGCGCTGGTGTTGCGGAATGGTATGGGGAAGAAGGCGAAGCTGACGCTGCTGCCGGTGGTGGAGATAGAGTGGCCGGCGACCAATGAGGCGGAGCTGCGAACCAAGGCGAAGCCGTTGTCTTATAAGCGGCAGCATGATTATTTGCTGCTGGATTATGACTTGCTCGATCAGCAGATTATCGACGTGGATGGACGCAAGGTGGTTCGGGTGAATGACGTGAACCTGGCTTGGGAGCCAGGCGGCGCGGAGGGTGGGACGACGGAATTGAGGATTGTCGATGTCGAGGTGGGGAACCGGGGAGCGATGCGGCGGCTGTTCAAGGGGCTGCCGGTGTCGATGGTGGATGAGTTTACGGGACGGCTTAAGCCTCGAGTGATTCCGTGGGACTTCGTGGATCTGATCGAGCGGGACCCGGCGCGGCGGGTTCGGCTGAAGATTGGGCAGGAGAGGCTGTCGAAGCTGCATCCATCGGATATTGCGGACATTTTGGAAGACCTGGCTCCGGGTGAGCGGGATGCGGTGTTCTCGAGCCTGCCGGAGGAGACGGCCGCGGAGACGCTGGAGGAAGTCGATCCGAAGATGCAGAAGGCTCTGCTGCAGGGGCTGGATTCGGAGCGGGCGGCAGACATTCTGGAAGAGATGGATCCGGGAGCGGCGGCGGATGTGCTGGCCGAGCTGAGCGACGAGGAATCCGACGCGATTCTGGAGGAGATGGAGCCGGAGGAGCGGCACGATGTGGAGGAGCTGCTGGAGTTCTCGGCTGACTCTGCTGCGGGCCGCATGACGACGGATTATGTGGACGTGCACAAGGACGCTACGGTGGCGGACGCGATCCAGGCGCTGAGAGATTTCGAGGGCGATCCGGATACGATTACGGAGATTTATTTGCTGGGCGATCATGACAAGCTGGCGGGCGTGGTGATGCTGCCGCGGTTGTTGCTGTCGACTCCGGAGACGGTGCTGTCGACGCTGAGCGAGGGGCACAACGTGCGGTGCACGCTGGATGCTAGCGATAAAGAGGTGGCGGAGTTGTTCGATAAATACAACCTGAGGTCGCTGCCGGTGGTGGATCATTCTGGACGGGTGGCGGGGGCGATTCATGCGGAGCAGGTGATTGCGCAGTTGCGCGAAGGGTAGGACGTTGTCAGTTCTCAGTTGTCAGTTCTCAGTTGGGAAAGGGGCAACATGACCAGCGCCACCGATTCAGCGGCAGTAGCTTTCAACTGAGAACTGAGAACTGAGAACTAACAACTGAGAACGGAGTTTTTGCGGTGAAGATTTTGTATGTGGGGCAGCTGTCTCCTAATGATTCGGCGCTGTATCGTTTGTGGGCGCTGGAGCGGCTGGGGCATACCGTGGTGGCGATTGATAGTTTGGGGTATGTGCCGGGGAGCTCGCTGATGCGGAAGGTGGTGCATCGGGCACAGGTGGGGCCTTGGGTTTCGCGGTTGAATCGAGATATTCTGGCCGCGGCGGAGAGGGAGAAGCCGCAGGTTTTCTGGGCGGATAAGTTGTTGGGGCTTACTCCTCGAACGCTAGATCGACTGAGGGCCATGGGGGTGAAGACGGTCAGCTACATGATCGATAACGCGTTTGGGCCGCGGAGGGATCCGGGGTGGCGGCTGTATATGAAGGACATTCCTCACTTTGATTTGCACGTGGTGCAGAGGGATAAGAATATTGCGGATTACATGGGGCGTGGGGCGAGGGATGTGATCAAGATTCAGACCGCGTATGAGCCGACGATTCACTTTCCGGTGGAGGGGGAGTGGTCGGATAAGGACCGCGATCGGGGGGTGAGTTTCATTGGGACTTCTTATGATGACCGGCCGGCGTTTCTGACGCGGCTGTGGAGGGAGCGCGGGTTTCCGGTGGTGATCTCTGGGGATCGGATGTGGCGGGAGAGGCTGGATCCTGAGGCTGCGCGGGTGCTTTATACGGGCGGGGAGTTGTATGGGAAGGACTATCGCGAGGCGGTTTGGCGGTCGAAGATCAATTTGAGCTTTATCACGCACTCGAACCAGGATGAGTTTGTGCACAAGAGCTTTGAGATTGCGGCTTGTGGGGGATTTTTGTTGGCGGAGCGGTCGGCGGGGCATGAGGCGAGGTTTGTTGAGGGGGAGGAGGCTGTGTTCTTTACTGGGTTTGAGGAGTGCGCGGAGAAGATTGCGAGGTATTTGCCGGATGAGGCGGCTCGGGATCGGATTGCGAAGGCGGGGAGGGCGAGGGCGGTGAGGGATGGCTATGGGAATGACGCGCAGATGGGGAAGATTGTGGAGAGATTGGCGGGGATGAGGGGGTAGGAGATTGCTGGCTTTTAGCTTTTAGCTTTTAGCTCTTAGCTTTTAGCAAAGGCAAAGGCACTGCCAATACAGGGGTCTCTCCACTGCGCGTCACAAAGACTGGAGCTTGACGCTTCGGTCGAGATGACTGGTTTCTGGGGAAAGCGGGGAATTGAGGGCGAGGGCAACCGCAAGGGTAAAGGCAGCTGCACGGGTGAAGGTAGGGGTTTCCGGCTTGATGCAACGTCCCTAAAGTGAGCCATGTTTCGCAAAGAGAGGACGCTGGCGGGTTAGTCTAGAGAAGGCCCGATGGCCCTTCAAACCAGAGCAGGGGAGTTTGAGATGCGGACACAGGCGATGACCGGCGTTGGGTGGGGTGAAAGTTCGGGTGTGGCGGTGCGGGCTTGAGTTTCTGGAAGCGGTACAAGGTCAGCATCCTCATGTTCCTGGCGGTGCTGGGGCCGGGGTTCATTACGGCGAACGTGGATAACGATGCCGGCGGGATTCTTACGTACTCGCAGGCGGGCGCGCAGTATGGGTATCACCTGCTGTGGACGATGCTGCCGATTACGCTCGCTCTGATCGTGGTGCAGGAGATGTGCGCTCGGATGGGCGTGGTGACCGGCAAGGGTTTGAGCGATTTGATTCGCGAAGAGTTCGGCCTGCGGATGACGTTCTTCCTGATGGTGCTGCTGGTCATCGTCAATTTTGGAAACGTGATTGCGGAGTTCTCGGGGATTGCGGGATCGGTTCAGTTGTTTGGGGTGAGCAAGTACATCAGCGTGCCGATCTGCGCGGTGGCGGTGTGGGCGCTGGTGGTGAAGGGGAACTACAAGAGCGTCGAAAAGATCTTCCTTGTGGCGAGCGTGTTTTACGTCTGCTACATCATTGCGGGGGTGCTGGCGCAGCCGGACTGGCATACGGCGCTGGTGGAGACGGTGAAGGTTCCCGGGAGGGCGATGTGGAACGACCACAACTATGTGTACATGGTGGTGGGCGTGATTGGGACGACGATTACGCCGTGGATGCAGTTCTATCTGCAGTCGTCGATTGTGGAGAAGGGCATTTCGATTAAGCAGTACAGCGCGTCGCGTCTGGATGTGATTGTGGGGTCGTTCTTCACGGACATTGTGGCGTGGTTCATTATTGTTGCCTGCGCGGCGACGCTGTGGACGCATGGGATGCGGGATATCAAGGTGCCGTCGGATGCGGCGCAGGCGATGCGGCCGCTGGCGGGGGATTTTGCGTATATTTTGTTTGCTGCGGGGCTGTTCAATGCGAGCTTTTTTGCGGCGAGCATTCTGCCGATTTCGACGGCTTACAGCGTGTGCGAGGGGTTGGGATTTGAGAGTGGCGTGGATAAGAAGTTCAGCCAGGCGCCTTTCTTCTACTGGCTCTATACGCTGTTGATTGCGGCGGGGGCGGCGGTGGTGCTGATCCCAAACTTTCCGCTGGTCACGATGACGATTCTGTCGCAGGTGCTGAATGGGGTGCTGCTGCCGTTCGTGCTGTATTTCATGCTGAAGCTGGTGAACGACAAAGCACTGATGGGCAAGCATACGAACTCGAGGTGGTTCAACGTGGTGGCGTGGGCGACGACGGTGATTGTGATTGGGTTGACTTTGGTGATGCTGTGGCAGCAGTTGCGTGGGGGAGCGGGGAGCTAGCTTTTAGCTTTTAGCTTTTAGCTTTTAGCTTTTAGCTTTTAGCTTTTAGCTTTTAGGCGGATGCAGAGGATGAGGTGCGAGATGCACGGTCGGAGAAGCGGATCGCCTGTAGTGGGAAGTCTCTCGCTCGAAGCTAAGAGCTTACTTAGAGGAGTTTGCCGTCGGCGAGGTCGCGGATGAGGGTTAGGTCGGCGGAGAGGAAGTCGTAGTCGGGGAGGCGGGAGAAAGGGCTCCAGAGCATCTGCTGGAAGATGCGGTTGATGGGCTCGCCCTGGAAGTCTCGGACGAGGAAGAATTCGATTTCGATGGCTCCGCCATTGCGGTAGGTGTGGCGGATGGTGGTGATGCTGGGGCCGATGGTGGCGCGGATGGCCAGTTCTTCGTCCAGTTCGCGGGCGAGGGCTTCTTCAGGGGTTTCGTTGGGCTCGATTTTGCCGCCGGGGAACTCCCACTTGAGGCCCATGGGCTGGCCGGCTTTGCGCTGGCAGATGAAGATTTCGCGGGTGGGGCCTTCGCCCCGGAGGATCAGAGCGGCTACGACGCGTCGCAGAGGCTTTGCGGGTGAAGGGGATCGAGGTTCGTCGAGCTTGCGAATGGGATCTTTCACGTCTCTCCACTAGTGTAGACGCTGAGTGAGCATGTATGGTCTACGCCGGGGGACGGGTGGTTTGAAGGGGTGAAGGTTTGTGGGTGACGGAGGGACGTGCGAGGGAAGAACGGCCCTTCGTTTTTAGCTAAAGGCAAGAACGGGCGCTTGCTGGCGAGAGGCAGGTTCCTCGCTGCGCTCGGAATGACAATTTCTTGTAGAAATTGTCAAAGAAAGGCAACGGCAAAAGAAGAAGCAGATCCCTGCGGGATGACAGCCAGAAAGGCGAGAGCAAAAGCAAGAGCGAAATACAGGGGTCTCTCCACTGCGCCCGCAAAGGCGCGGACTTCGGTCGAGATGACGGCGTTGTTGCGACGACGAGTCTCAGGGGGTGACGGAGGCTGGGAAGTAGACGGGCCAGCCTTCGGTGGCGGCTCGGGTGAGGAGGTCGGTGGAGGGGTTTATGGGGAAGGCTCCCTGGATGTTGTTTTGGGTGCGGGCGATGGAGAGCATGGCGGCGTCGTGGATGGAGTTGCCGAAGACGGCGTCGGGGGCGTGCTCGCCGGAGGTGATTCCGACGCGGCGAAGGGCTTCTACTTTGTCTTCGTCGGTGGGGACGTGGATTAGCTTGTCGGTGATGAGGCCGTTGGCGTCGATCTCGACGTGGGCGGCGAGGACGTGGTTGGCGGGGATGCTGAAGCGGCGGACACCTTCTTCTATGACCCAGTTGTTGGTGGAGCTGACGGCCCAGATGTCGCAGCTGTTGTGCTGGAGTTCGGTGATGAGGACGGCAAGCTCGGGGAAGATGTTGGGCTCGATGTACTCGGCGAAGAATTGCGCGGCGGCGGAGCGGAGGGTTTCGACGGGGAGGCCGGCGTAGACGGTGGTCATGTCGCCGCAGATGTCGTACTCGGAGACGGTTTTGTTTTTGTAGCCTTCGTAGCGTTCGAGGATCCAGGAGATTTGCTCGGGAGAGATGAGCTTGGTGTCGATGGTCCAGTGCATGAAGGCGGAGCCGGCGTCTCCGGACCAGAGGGTGCCGTCGCAGTCGAATACGGCGATCTGGGGGTTGAGGGAATGAACGCGGGCGTGGAAGTCGGGGGTGGAGAGAAGGGTGGGGCTGGAAGACAAGTGGGGCTCCATGGGGATGCGGGCTGCAGGGTTCATTTTATGCGACTGCGGGGATGGAGGGATGTGCGGCGGAGGAAGCATCGCGCGTGCGGGCATAAAATGATGGCCTATGAGCTTATTTTTTGCGGCTGGGTCGGTGGATGGGGAGTTGAGTTCGGAGGCGGTTCGGGCGGGGTTGCGCGAGGCGCTGGGGAAGTTGGGCGAGAGGTCGAGGGTGGTGGTGGTGCCTCCGGATTTTACTCGGGTGCACTCGAAGGCTGGGGAGCTTACGGAGATGGTCTGGGAGTTCTATGGCGACGCGCTGGTGGATGTTTTGCCGGCGCTGGGAACGCATACTCCGATGCCCGATGGGCAGATTGCTGCGATGTTTGGCAAGACGCCGAGGGAGCTGTTTCGGGTGCATGACTGGCGGCGAGATATTGTGACGCTGGGGGAGGTTCCAGGGGAGTTTGTGCGCGAGGTGAGCGAGGGGAAGGTGGAGTACTCTTGGCCGGCGCAGGTGAATAAGTTGCTGCGGGATGGGGGACATGACCTGATCTTGTCGATTGGGCAGGTGGTTCCGCATGAGGTGGTGGGGATGGCGAATGGGTCGAAGAATATTTTTATTGGGACGGGTGGGGTGATGGGGATTCATCGCTCGCATTTTCTGGGGGCGGTGTATGGGATGGAACGGATGATGGGGAGGGCGGATACTCCGGTGCGGCGGGTGCTGAATTATGCGAGTGAGCACTTTGGGAAGTTGCTGCCACAGATTGTGTATGTGCAGACGGTGGTGAGTAAGAATGCTGCGGGTGAGTTGGTGATGCGGGGGCTGTTTATTGGGGATGATAACGAATGCTTTGAGCGGGCGGCGGCGCTTAGTTTGCAGTGCAATTTTTTGATGATGGATCGGGAGATCAAGAAGGCGGTGGTGTTTCTTGATCCGGGGGAGTTTCATTCGACGTGGCTGGGGAATAAGAGTGTGTACCGGACTCGGATGGCGCTGGCAGATGGGGCGGAGTTGATTGTGCTGGCTCCGGGGGTGAGGGAGTTTGGCGAGGATGGAAAGATTGACGAGTTGATTCGGCGGTATGGGTATTGTGGAACTCCGGCTACGCTGGAGGCGGTGAAGACGGATCCGGAGCTGGCGGCGAATCTTAGTGCCGCTGCACACTTGATTCATGGGTCGAGTGAGGGGAGGTTTGGGATTCGGTATTGTCCGGGGGAGTTGACGCGGGAGGAGATTGAGGGCGTCGGGTATGCGTATGGAGATCTGGCGGAGTATGAGGCGAAGTATGATCCTGCGGTGTTAAAGGATGGGTGGAATGTGGTGGACGGGGAGGAGATTTTTTTCGTGTCGAACCCGGGGTTGGGGTTGTGGGCGTATCGCGGGCGGTTTGGGGGTCCTGCGCGGACGGCGAGAGTTTAAGTGCGAGGACTTCCGCTATCGATGTCTCAGGAACTAAACATGGGCAGCAGAAGTCATTGGGTCGCGATTATTTCTTGAGGGTGGAGGTGGCGGGGTCGGTGCGCTGAAGGAGGTATAGGCCTTCGTCGGCGTCGATGTTTTCGAAGAAGGCGATGCCGGGGGAGTCTTTCAGGAACATGGCGTGATAGCGGATGTAGTAGACGTGGCCAGCCTGGACGTCGAGGTGGAGGAGCAGGGTCTGGCCCTCTTCGTCCATGCTGGTGGCATGGCCTTGATAGACGGCGCAGAGGTGGTGGGGACCGGGATCGACGGCGAAGCTCATGTGTGTCATCGCGTCTGTGGCACCGAGCCAAGAGCCGTCGAGGCCAATGTTGACCTTCTTGGTGACGAAGGGATAGTCGGGCATGGTTTCGATGATGTACACGAGGGCCTGGCCGGGCGGCGGGGGGGCGAGGTCGATCGTGGCAGCACCGCGGTTGACGTTGTAGTTGGCCCGCGCTGAGCCACAGGCGGCTGCGACGGGGTTGGGTGTGGGCTGCTGGGCGTGGGAGAGATTGGTGAAGAGCGTGAGGGCGAGGCAGGTGGAGACGCAGGAGACGAGACGAGCGACGTTCATGGTTTCCCTTCGTTCAGCTACTGTGCTAGATACGTTGCCACGGTGGGAAGGACTCGGACGTGGCTGAATTTTTTTGGGAGTGGGGTTGCGAGGGTATTGTGGGCGAGAATGGGCGCCCGCTCCCACCCCAGGGGTGAAGAGTGCTCGCTGGGGATCCCGGCTGCGCTCAGGGTCGGAATGACGGACGGAGGGGCAATGGCAAGAGCAACAGCAAGAGCAAGAGCAAGAGCTAGAGCAACAGCAAGAGCTAGAGCAACAGCAACAGCCAATACAGGGGTCTCTCTACTGCGTCCGCAAACAACGCGGACTCCGGTCGAGATGACGTAGGTGGTAGTGGGCCGAGATGACGTAGGTGGCGTCGGTCGAGATGACGGGGTCGGTGGTCGGCGTGGGATGGTCGCGGTGTCGTAGGAGTGGGTTAGTGGACTCCGGCGGGGGGCTTGCCGGGTTTTACTTTCTTGAAGAACCAGACGGCTCCGATGCAGAAGATGGCGAGGAGGGAGAGCCAGCGGAAGACGTCGATGAAGGCCCAGTAGGAGGATTGCTGGGCTAGTTGCTGATAGAGGGTGACTCCGGCGGCGCGAGCGGCGTTGGCCGGGCCTACGTGGTTGGTAAGCGCGTGCTGGGCTCCGGCGAGGGTGTTCTGGTAGGCGAGGCCCGATTGCGGCATGTAGTTGGTGAGCTCGTTCTGGTGGACGTCGGTGCGGCGGGTGAGAAGGGTGGTGGCGATGGAGATGCCGATGGAGCCTCCGATGTTGCGGAGGAGGTTGAAGACCCCGCTGGCGTTGCCCATCTGCTCGTTGGCTAGCGTGCCGTACGCGGCGGTCGAGATGGGGACGAAGACGAAGCTTAGGCCGAAGCCGGTGATCAGGATGGGGAGGAAGAGCGTGGTTGGCGAGATGCCTAGCGTGATGGAGCCGAAGTAGAGGGTGGTGAGTCCGAAGATGCCGAAGCCGAAGGTGAGGAGATAGCGGGGGTCGACCTTGTTGGAGAGGTAGCCGATGACGGGCATGCCGCAGATGGCTCCTAAGCCTCTTGGAGCGACCACGAGGCCGGCGGTGAAGGCGGTGTAGCCGAGTAGCTCCTGATAGAAGAGTGGGAGGATGACGACGGTGGAGTAGATGGCGATGCCGAAGAGGAAGATGAGCGTGGAGCCCACGAGGAAGTTGCGGTCTTTGAGGACGCGGAGGTTGACCAGCGGCTGCTTGCCCCAGAAGGACTGATAGACAAAGATGGCGAGCGCGACGAGCATGGCGGCGAAGGCCCAACGGAGCCATGTTGCGGCGAACCAGTCGACCTCCTGACCCTTGTCCAGGATGACCTGTAGGCAGCCGACCCAGACGATGAGGGAGCCGAAGCCGATGTTGTCGAAGCGGGAGACCTTGGCGTTCTTGATGTAGGCCGGGTCGTGGATGTACTTGTTGATCATGTACAGGGCAAGGATGCCGATGGGGATGTTGATGTAGAAGGCGTAGCGCCAGGAGTAGGTGTCGGTGAGCCAGCCGCCGAGGGTGGGGCCGAGGACGGGAGCGACGACGACGCCGAGCGCGAAGACGGCCATGGCAGCTCCTCGCTTGGCGGGGGGGAAGCTTTCGAGGAGGATGGCCTGGGATATGGGCTGAAGGGCTCCTCCTCCGGCACCCTGGATGACGCGGAAGAGGAGAAGAAGGCCAAGCGAAGGAGCGGCTCCGCAGGCGAAGCTGGCTACGGTGAAGATGGCCACACAGGACATGAGAAAGCGCTTGCGGCCGAAGCGGAGAGAGAACCAGTTGGACGCCGGGAGGATGATCGCGTTCGAGACGAGGTAGCTGGTGAGGACCCATGTGGCTTCGTCGTTGGTGGCGGAGAGGGAGCCGGCGATGTAGGGGAGCGCAACGGAGGCGATGGAGGTGTCGAGGACCTCCATGAAGGTGGCGAGCATGACGGCCGCGGCGATCCACCAGGGGTTGATGCCCTGGGTCAGGTCGTTGGTAGCTTCGGACGCTTTGGCGGCTGGGGCGGCGGCTTGGTGTGCGGGGGCTGCAGCTGCGGCCATGCTGAGGATCTCGACTCTCTGGAGGGTGGGGGAAAGCCTTGAGCGAGGTGAGCTTCCGCCGCTTGGATTTCATCCCAACTGTAGGATGCATGATCCCGACCAGAGCTTCTATTTTGCGGACCGGCCTGGAGGCAGGGTTTGATCAGGAGGGTGTGTGGTGATGGTGGTGGGTGTGCTGGCTCTCCGGGAGGGGCTCTCCCCAGGGGAGAGTGGCGTTGACGGGGAAGAAGCGTTTGAGGGAGAGGATGGGCAGCTCGAAGAAGTAGAAGGAGAGCGAGGCGAGGAGGTAGGTGAGGACGAAGGCGAGGAGGGCTCGGGTGGCGTGGTAGAGGTCCCCGGTATGGTCATGGGCGATGCTAGCGGCCAGGTAGTTATAGAGGGGTTCTAAAAGGATGTGGAAGACGTAGAAGCCGTAGCTGATGCGGCCGAGCTGGCCGAGCGGCTTCCACGAGAAGATGGTGCGGGGAAGGCCGGTGCGGAGGGCGAGCGCGATGGCGGCGGCGGCGCTGACTCCGAGAGCGGGCAGACCGAGCCAGAATTGGACAGGTTGGCCGAGATGGAGCGATCCGGAGAGCCAGCTGGTGTAGAGGTAAAGGCAGATTCCGCTGATGAAGGCAGGTTGGGCGTACTTGCGGACCAGGCGGTGGGTTCCAGGCTTGCGACCGGTAGGGCTGGCTCGATTGCCCATGGCGAGCGAGAGGGCGCAGCCGAGGGCGATGGCTCCTCCCTGGGTGAGAAGGAAGTCGTCGAAGAGATGATGGGCTACGAAGCCGCGGAAGGGAGGAAGGTTGTAGATGCAGATCAGGAAGAATTCGGTGATTGCAAAGGACCAGAGGCTGAGGCGGAGGGCATGGCGGCGGCTGTGCGCGAAGAAGATTACGACCGGCCAGATGAGATAGAACTGCACTTCGACGGCGAGCGTCCAGAGGTGGTAGAGGGGGATGGGGGATGGGGTTTTGAGGGCGTAGGTGGCCAGGTGGGGGAAGTTCTGGAGAAAGACGACGAAGACAAGAAGGGGGCGGAGTTGGGCGAGGTGGGCTCCGGTGACGAGGGCAGCGATGGCAGCCGCGAGGAGAGCGGCGAGGTAGAGAGGAAGGATGCGGAGAGCTCGACGAATGTAGAAGTTGCGGAAGCGGAGGACGCTGCGGTTGGTCTCCCAGAGGGAGCCCGTGATAAGGAAGGCGGAGAGGGCGAAGAAGAGAGTGATGCCGCACCAGCTGAACTGGGTGATGTAACCGAGGAGGCGCTGGGCGGGATCCGTGGGCGAGACGCCTGGACCGTAGTGGTAAATGAAGATGAGCAGGATGGCGAGGCCCCGGAGGCCGTCGAGGGCGGAATCGCGGCGGGTCTTTGGGGGCGTGTTGGGTGCAGCGGAGCTATTGCCAGCAGAAGGTTCCGCGGCGAAAACGGACGAATCGAATGGTGGACCGCTGGGGGGAACCTCGGATGCCATTTTCCTCAGCGTAGATGGATGGGGAACTCGCGTCAACGAGGTTTTGAGGGAGATGCACGAGATGGGAGCGGCGGAGGAGTGATTTCTGTGGTGGCGAGGGCGTGGGGAGAGAGAGATTGTAGGCGGAGGCGGGATAAGTTTGAGATGGGTGCATCCAAGCGGAGGGGTTTGCCATCATATTAGTTGACAGTAAGTCACTCACATGCGAATCTAGAGAGGCTGTGAGGGTTGGTCAAGAGTTTTGGGCTGCGGCTTCGGTTAGGGCTGGGCTAAAGGATGAGGTCAGGATATGGGAAAGATTATTGGCATTGATTTGGGAACGACCAATAGCTGCGTTGCGGTGATGGAGGGCGGAGAGCCCAAGGTCATTCCTAACGAAGAAGGTGGTCGGACAACTCCATCCATCGTTGCGTTTACCAAGAGCGGCGAGCGGTTGGTGGGTATGGTGGCGAAGCGTCAGGCGATCACCAACCCCGAGAACACGGTGTATTCGATCAAGCGCTTCATGGGCCGTCGGCTGAATGAAGTGGGCGACGAGATGAAGATGGTGCCGTACAAGGTTGTGGCCAAGGGCGACAATATTGCTGTGGTCGCGCAGGGTAAGGAATATACGGCGCCGGAGATTTCGGCGATGATCCTGCAGAAGCTGAAGAAGGCTGCTGAGGATTATTTGGGCCAGTCGGTGACGGAAGCCGTGATTACGGTTCCGGCGTACTTCAATGACGCGCAGCGGCAGGCGACGAAGGATGCCGGCAAGATCGCTGGGCTGGACGTGAAGCGCATTGTGAACGAGCCGACCGCGGCAGCTTTGGCCTACGGGCTCGACAAGAAGAAGGACGAGACGATTGCCGTGTATGACTTTGGTGGCGGTACGTTCGATATCTCGATTCTTGAGGTTGGCGATGGCGTGATCGAGGTGAAGTCGACTAATGGCGATACGCACCTCGGCGGCGATAACCTCGACCAGCGGATTGTGGATTGGCTCATCTCGGAGTTCAAGAGCGAGAGCGGTCTGGATCTTACGGCGAAGGGCAACGAGATGGCGCTGCAGCGGCTGAAGGATGCTGCGGAGCGCGCGAAGATCGAGCTTTCGACGGCGCAGGAGACGGAGATCAATCTGCCGTTCATCACGGCTGATGCTAGCGGTCCGAAGCACCTGGTTCGCACGCTGAGCCGCGCGAAGCTGGAGCAGTTAGTTGCGGACCTTCTGGAGAAGTCGGTTGGACCGAGCAAGCAGGCGCTGAAGGATGCGGGCATCGACGCTAGCAAGATCGATGAGGTCGTGCTGGTTGGCGGACAAACTCGTATGCCGGCGATCCAGGAGCTGGTGAAGAAGCTGTTCGGCAAGGAGCCGCATAAGGGTGTGAACCCGGATGAGGTTGTGGCGATCGGCGCGGCTGTCCAGGCGGGCGTTTTGTCTGGCGACGTGAAGGATCTGCTGCTGCTGGATGTGACTCCGCTGACGCTCTCGATTGAGACGATGGGTGGTGTGGCGACGGGGATGATTCCGCGCAACACGACGATTCCGACGAAGAAGTCGGAGACGTTCTCGACGGCGGCTGATAACCAGACTGAGGTTGAGGTTCACGTGATGCAGGGTGAGCGGCCGATGGCGGCGCAGAACCGGACGCTGGGCAAGTTCAAGCTGGGCGGGATTCTTCCGGCTCCGCGCGGAGTGCCGCAGATCGAGGTCACGTTCGACATCGATGCGAACGGCATTCTGAATGTCAGCGCGAAGGATAATGCGACGGGTAAGGACGCAAAGATCACGATCACGAGCTCTTCTGGTCTGAGCAAGGACGAGGTTGAGCGCATGGCGAAGGATGCCGAGGCGCACGCGGCCGAGGACAAGGAAGCCAAGGAGAAGATCGAGGCTAGGAACCAGCTTGATTCCCTGGTGTACAACGTCGAGAAGATGCTGAAGGACGGCGGCGAGAAGGTTGCGGCGTCGGATAAGAGCGAGGTTGAGAGCGCGCTTGCTGAGGCGAAGTCTACTCTCGGCGGCAGCGATCCGAGCACGAGCGACCTGAACGCAGCGAAGGACAAGCTGACGGCGGCGAGCCACAAGCTGGCAGAGGCGGTTTACAAGGCCAATGCAGCGGGTGGTGCGGCTGGAAGTTCGGCACCGACGGATGGAGACGCTGCGGCGGCTGGAACGGCTGACGAAGCGAAGAAGGACGAAGGCGTCATCGATGCGGAGTATGTCGACGCGGAAAAGTAAGCAGTAAAGAGTAAGCAGTAAGAAGTAGGGATGGATGAGGAGGGGCTTCGGCTCCTCCTTCTTCGTCTCGATGTGATTGCGGCAGGGTGGTACCGACCGCGTGGATAGGATGAAAGTCGGGTTTAGAGAAGTAGTTCGGAAGCGACGGTTGGTGAATCCAATCATCAGGGTGAATGCAAGACCAGGAGGTAGCGCGATGACGAACGATCGAGAAGGACAGCAGGACCAGGCGTGGCCTGGAGCGTTTCATTGGGAGTTGGGCGAGGCCAGCGTGCTCGGGCGCGAGACGTTGTGGCAGTGCGATGCGCTGCGCGCGGGTCGACTGTACCAGCGGAGCGTGTTTGGAACGCGTGAAGAGGCTGAGGCGTTTGTCGCGAAGATGAGGAACGTTGAGCCGGATCATATGTTCAATGTTGAGGCGATCAAGGCGTCTACGGTTTGGAATTAGATTGCTTCATAGCGCGGGCCGCGTTCAATCTATTTCGACAGGCCTGGAGGAGATCACCTCTAACCGCTGCTTCATCTTGAGGAATGGAGTTTCGAAGAAGCGATAGGAGAGCAGGGCGAGGACGATGGTGACCAGCAGAGAGAGGGTTTGATGAACCCAGAGGGAAGCATGGAGTTGCACACGGGAGAAGACGGAAATGACCGGCAGATGGAAGACGTATAACCCATAGGAGACTTTTCCAAGGTGTACAAGCCATTTGGGCCAACCGCGGCTTCCTAGAACCGCATACGTGAGGAGAGCACAGGACCCTGCCACTAGTGCGTATCCAAGGCACAGGCTGAGTGGGCCCGATGATGGATAGCCGACTGTTTCTATATGGAAGAAGTACTCAGTAGCAAAGAGGGTTGCGAAGACGCCAGCAATGCAGACGGTGCGCGCAGCGTAGGAGGATAGCCAGCTAGTTGGGTTGGGCGTGATGATCGCAAGCAAGATCCCTGCGGCAAACATTTCGAATTGGACGAACGAATTAAACCATACCGGGTAATCCGAGCAAGCGTG
>Ga0302319_10011047_pt1 | contig 17164 bp, 13 predicted proteins | sample Bog_T0_2_FD_203319 | JGI IMG/M metagenome (GOLD analysis project Ga0302319, IMG submission 203319) | Peat permafrost microbial communities from Stordalen Mire near Abisko, Sweden - Bog_T0_2 | ecosystem: Environmental > Terrestrial > Soil > Wetlands > Peat | place: Sweden: Abisko, Stordalen Mire...
CACGGCACGGTTGATCTGCGCCTGGTTCTGCTGGGCCGCGACGGCCTGGTTATTGGCATCGACGCTCGAACCAACCACCGCACCCGTCGCGCCGCCAAACAGCGCACCGAAACCCGCATTACGCGGACCGGCGATGATCGAACCGATGATGGCGCCACCGATCGCGCCGGCGGCCGTGTTCGCTCCCGGCGGCGGACCCGAGGACTGCACTTGCACCTGCGCATAGCCATTGGCGCGGCTTGGATCGACGCCCGTCTGCTGGACGGCCCAGTTATGGCACTCGTACTGATCCCGGTCCTGCTGTTCCGGGCTCTGACCCTGTGCCGGATAGGCGTAAATTTTTGGGGCCGGCGGCACGGCGACAGCCACGGTCCGCCGCGGCGGCGGCTCGGTCACGCAGGCCGCCAGCATGAACGCACCCAACCCGAGGGCTGCCCAGCGCAACGCGCGACCCGCACCGGATCTCGATAAGGTTTCAACACCCATGACGTCAGACCTCCAATTCCATAAAACGCCGCGAACCGCATCCCGTTGACAGCGACCCCCGTCAAAGGTTCGCCGCAGAGCGGCGCGAGTCCGCACGAACAATGTGTCTATTTGGCCGCCGGCTTGCGAAATTTCAAGATGAACTGGTCGGTTTTGCCGCGAATTGAGGGATCGAACACATTCTGCTGATGCGTGTCGTCCGGCCGGTGCAACAGATCGCTGCTCGCCTCGAGGACGAACCCCGCGGCCGTGACCTCCTGCTTGACGGCTTGCGGATCGATCCGGTGCAGCGTGCCGGTGTCCCGCGTGCCCGAACCCGCGGCGGCGGCGTGATCGAGCACGAGAAAGACGCCGCCTGGCTTCAGTGCGTCGAAGATTCGCTTGTTCAGCGCGCCGATGTCGCCACCCGGGATGTTGTGAAAATCATGGTAGTTCTGCGATGTCCAAATGAGATCCAGCGGCGCGGGGAATTGGAGAGAGTTGATCGGCTGTGCGAGCACGCTGACGTTCGCGAAGTGCGGATCCGCGGCGATCGCCTTCACGCGCGCGGCGAAATCCGGCGCATCCGCCGGGGCATTGGCCGGCAGGGTGGGCACCCACGCATACACATGGCCCTGCGGGCCGACGAGCAGGCTGAAGATGCGTGTGAAATAGCCGCCGCCCGGCAGCAGTTCGCCGATTTGCTGGCCGGGCTTGGCGCCGGCAAAAACCAGCGTTTGCGCCGGCATGCGCAAGGCGTCGCGCTGCACGTCCGCGGGCGGCCGGTCGGGACTCGCAAGCACCGCGGCGATGCCGGCCGGCACTTCGGACTGCGCCGCGCGGGCGGACGGCGCGCAGGGAAGCGCGGCCAAGCCCATCACGAACGCGCAGATTCCGATCCGAAAAAACCAACGATGCAGCAAACGATTATTCATGAACGAACTCCCGTCGGATGAAGCTATTGTTGTCGTGCGCGGTTGTCATGCGCGGTTGTCGTGTGCGCCGGCCGCGACCCCTGGCCGCGCAGGTATGACGCGAGTTTATCACCGGGCGCAGCCGCAATGCGCGGCGTATGATGTCGCGCATGTCGCTCAGCGTCTTCGACATCTTCAAAATCGGCATTGGTCCCTCGAGCTCACACACCATGGGTCCGATGAATGCCGCGCGACATTTCGTCGAATTGCTGGCGGAGCGCGGCGTGCTCGCGACGACCGCCGGCGTGTCGGCGCAACTCTACGGCTCCCTCGCGCTCACCGGCCGCGGCCATTGCACCGATCGCGCCATTTTGCTCGGCCTGGAAGGCATGAGCCCCGACACTCTCGATCCCGCCGCGGTCGAACCCGCACTGCAGCGCATCCGCAGCGGCGGCCGGATCCGACTGCTCGGCCGCCACGAGATCGGCTTCGACGAGGCGCTCGACCTGCTGTTTCATTTCGATCAGGTGCTGCCGGGACATTCGAACGGCATGCGCTTCACGGCCCATGACGACGCCGGTGCGGTGCTCGCGCGCGAGGAGTACTACAGCGTCGGCGGCGGTTTCATCGTGCGGGCGGGCGAGGCCGCGGCCGCCGACGCGGCCCGTCCGGCGCCACCGTACGAGTTCAACTCCGCGGCGCGCCTGCTCGAGCATGGGCGCCAAACCGGGCTCGAGATCCACGAATTGATGCACGCGCGCGAGCGCACCTGGCGCGCAGAATCCGAGCTGCGCGCGGGGCTGCTGCGCATCTGGCAGGTGATGCAGGATTGCGTGCGGCGCGGCTTCGATGCCCAGGGCCTGCTGCCGGGAGTGCTCGGCGTGCGGCGCCGGGCGCCGAAGCTCTACCGGCAGCTCATGAGCGGCGATCCGCACAGCCCGATGCATGCGCTCGACTGGGTGAACGTGTTCGCCCTCGCCGTCAACGAGGAGAACGCCGCCGGCGGCCAGGTGGTGACGGCGCCCACCAACGGCGCGGCCGGCATCGTGCCGGCGGTGCTGCATTATTACCGGCGCTTCGAGGCCGGCGCGGACGACGGCGGCGTGCTCCGATTCTTGCTCACCGCCGGCGCCATCGGCATGCTCTACAAACAGAACGCGTCGATCTCCGGCGCCGAGATGGGTTGCCAGGGCGAGGTCGGCGTCGCCTGCTCGATGGCCGCCGCGGGCCTCGTATCGGCGCTGAATGGCAGCAACGAGCAGATCGAGAACGCGGCCGAAATCGGCATGGAGCACAACCTCGGTCTGACCTGCGACCCGGTGGCCGGGCTCGTGCAGATCCCCTGCATCGAGCGCAACGCCATGGGTTCGGTGAAGGCGATCAATGCCGCGCGCCTCGCGCTGCGCGGCGACGGCTCGCACAAGGTGTCGCTCGATCAGGTGATCGCGACGATGCGCCAGACCGGCCTCGACATGTCGACGATCTACAAGGAAACGTCGCAGGGCGGGCTCGCCGTCAACGTCCCCGAGTGCTGATCAGCCGTCCCCGAGTGCTGATCAACCGGTCGCCTGCAGGCCCTGGGCGATGCCGCTGATCGTGGAGCGCAGCGCGCCGAACAGTTCCTGATCCTGCCGTTTCGTCGCGCGCCACCGCTGCAGGAGGTCCACCTGCATGAGGTGCATGGGATCGATGTACGGGCTGCGCAGCTGGATGGAACGCTGCAGCGTCGGGTCGCCGTCGAGCAGCCGCGCCGCGCCGCGCAGGTCGAGCACGTACGCCACGGTGAGCGCGTACTCGGCGTGAATCAGCGCCACCGGTGGGCGCAGCGACTCCTCGGCGAGCGCGTCATAGTGTGCGGCGATCTCGAGATCGGTGCGCGCCAGGTTCGCCTCGACGTCGTCGAGCAGATGGCGGAAGAAGGGCCACTCGGCCGCCATCCCCCGGATCAGCGCCTCGCCATGTTCCTCGGCCGCCGCCTGCAGACCGGAGCCGAATCCGTACCAGCCCGGCAGCGTGTGCCGGCTCTGGGTCCATGCGAACACCCAGGGAATCGGCCGCAATGCCGCGACCCCCGTGCCGTCCGGCCGCGTCGCCGGCCGCGAGCCGATGTGCATGCGCTGGATCGCATCGAGCGGTGTCACCGACCGGAAGAAGTCGAAGAAAGCCGCCTCGCCATACACCAGGCGACGGTAGGCAGCGAGGCTGCTGCGCGCGATGCTCGCCATCGCCTCGCGCTGCGCTGACGGCAGCGGCTCCGGCGCCCCGGCGTGTGCGCTCGCAAGGGCCACGGCGGCGAAGGTGCGCTCCAGGGTGCGCATCGCGATCGGCCGCAATCCATAGCTCTGGTTCACCACCTCGCCCTGCTCGGTGAGGCGCAGCGTGCCGCGCACGGCGCCGGCCGGAGTGCTTTCGACGAGATGTTCCGTGCGCCCGCCGCCGCGCGAGGCCGTGCCGCCGCGCCCGTAGAAAAAAGTGACCGCGACGCCGGCCTCGCGTGCGCTCTCGAGCAGCTGCGTCTGGGCGGTATGCGTCGCCCAGCGCGAGGCGGCGATGCCGCCCTGCTTGTTGGTGTCGGAGTAGCCGATGAGAACGGTCTGCCGATCGCCGCGCGCGGCGAGGTGCCGGCGATATCCCGGATCGGCGTACAGCGACTGCAGGATGGCGCCTGCGTTCTGCAGCGAATCGATCGACTCGAGCATCGGCACGACGTCGAGCGGGCATTGTCCCGTGCTCTTGTCGACGATGTCGGCCCAGCGCGCGAGCAGCAGCACGGCGAGAACATCCTCCGGACCCTGCACACCGCTCACGATGTACTCGCCCACCGACTCCACGCCGTATTTGTGCCGCGCCTGGGCGATGGCCTCGAACACCCACAGCGTCCGCCGGCCGACGGCGTCGAAGGGTGCGGCCGGTCCGCGGTCGAGCCTCAGGCACTCGATCAGCTGTGCGAGACGCTCCTGCTGGGGCAGCGCCGGCCAGTCGGGCACGCCGAGACCCTGCGCGATGACGTCGTTGTGCACGCGGGCATGCTGGATGATGTCGAGCCCGGCGAGGTGGAAACCGAAGGTGCGGATGCGCCGGATCAGGCGGCGCACGAGAAAATAACCCGCATGGCGTCCGCGGTTGGCGAGCAGGCTCGCCGCGATGAGCTGGACGTCGACGAGCAGTTCGGCGGCATTCTGGTAGCCGTTCGGCCGCCCGTCGTAGGTCGCCTTCAGGCGCTCGCCGATCTGCCCGAAGAAGATGCGATAGGGCATCCGGTCGTGACGGGTGGGCGTTAGGGCCTGTGCGGCGGGCAGCAGCTCGACATAGGCATCGATGCGATTGGCGAGCGCGCGGCTCACCTCGATGCGGCTCGCGCTCTGGCTGAGAACCTCGCCGAGATTCTGGCATTCGTCGAAGTAGGTCGAGACGATCAGCCGCTGATGCCGGTGCAGCGTCTCGCGGACGCTCTTCGCATGCACGTCCTCGTTGCCGTCCATGTCGCCGCCGACCCACGAGCCGAAATGCAGAATGCTCGGCAGATCGATGCTCTCGACGTCGACGCCATAGGCAAGGGCGAGCGCCGCCTCGATTTCCTCGTAGAAGAGCGGCACGACGCGGTACAGGATGTCGATCAGATAAAAAAGCACGTGCTCGCGCTCGTCGGCGACGGTGAGCTTCTCGCGCGGATGCTCCTCGGTCTGCCACATGGTTGTGATCTCGAGCCGCACGCGCGCCCACAGCGTGTCGAGTTCCTGCGGCGTGAGCGCCGGGTTCAACCGGTCGAGCAGATCGTGCGCGATGCGCTGCTGCTTGCGCAGAATCGTCCGGCGCGTCGATTCGGTCGGGTGCGCGGTGAACACCGGCTCGATGCGCAGCGACTCGATGAGACGGCGGGTCTCACCGAACGTCAGCCCCTCGGCGCGCAGCTGCGCAATGCAGTCGGCGATGCCGCCTGGCTGCGCCGTGTTCGAGTCGTTGAGATACTGCCGGCGGCGGCGTACCCGGTGGACTTTCTCGGCCGTGTTGACGGCCTGGAACCAGACCGAGAACGCGCGTGTGAGGTCGGTCGCCGTGGTGGCCGAGCGGTTGCGCGTGCGCTGCGTGAGCGCTTCGCCCTCCGCGAGGCCGCCCTCGCGCCGGCGGATGGCGGCGAGGCGGTCGCCTTCGACCAATGCGAAGAGTTCCTCGCCTCCCTGTTCGCGCAATGTCTCGCCGATCGAAGCGCCGAGCGCGCGCACGTCCTCGCGCAGCGCGGCGTCCTTGGCGGGAAACGCGATGTTGTGCCGTTCCATCGATCAGGAATTGATCAATACCGTCGTGTCGAAGCCCTCGAAGCCGCTGAGCACGCGCCGGTAGGCCGTGTGCACGATGCGCTCGGCGTTCTTGTCGGCGCGCGCGCCGAGCAGCATGCGAATCACGACGTCGTCCAGGGGACGCGCGGCGTCCTCGCTCAGGATCTGGTAGGCGAAGCGGGCGAGCCGCTGCGCGAGTTCGGCGGCGAAGCGCAGCCGCGAGCCGTCGCCCTCGGCCGCCACAGTCTTCGATTCCTCGAGGATCTCGGCGATCAGGCGAGTCAGGAAGCGCGCCCGGTCGATCGGGGAGAGGTCGCTGAAATACTCGATCTCGGACTGGATGTTCATCGTCAGGCAGGGAAGAAGTCGATCGGTTTGGTCGTGGTGAGGGGCGCGACGTTCTTCGGTTCGAACTTGAAGAGGCGGATGCGCGCGAGCAGCTTCTCCTCGAACATGGGGTCCTGCAGTTCGCTCGAGAGCACCTTGGCCGCGGTGACGTCCCCCGACGGCGCGATCGTCAGCTCGATCACGACCTTGCCCTGCATGGCCGGATTCTCGCGCAGCGCCCGCGAATAGAGCGCGTAAATGGCGCCCTTGTTCTTGTCGAACACCAGCGCCACCTCGTCGGCGCTGCGCGAGGCCATGCCGCTGCCCCCGGAGAGCGCGCGGCGGCTGCCGCCCCCCGCGGCGAGCGTCGGATCCTTCACCTGGGTGGTGTAATTGCCCTTCAGCGATCCCGAACCGGCCGCAAGACCGCTGCTGATCGCCGCGGTGGCAATGCCGCCGCTGGTGCCGCCGGCCTTGGAGGTGAGCATCGAGCGCTGCACCGTGGTGACGTCGCCCGGATCGTTGGTCTTCGCCTGGTTCTTGGCGAATTTGTCGAGATCCACGTCGCGCAGCGCTGCCAGATCGTCGATGCTCGCGAGCAGGCCGCTTTTCGAGGCCTTGACGCGCGGGTCGACCGGTTTCGGCGCCACCGGCACCGGCTTCGAAGTCGCCTCGACCGGACGGGGTTCCGGCTTCGGCGGGGGCGGCGGCGGCGGCGGCGGCGGCTCGATCACGAGCTTCACCACCCGCTCGGGCAGCGAGTCGGAGTTGATGACGTGCTCCTGACGCGGCATCAGCCACATGGCGAGGCCGAGGATCACGAACAGGATGACCAGGTTGCGGAAGATGGCGCGAAAGCGCCGCTCCATCTCCTCGCTCGGCGACCACGGCAGCTCGTAGCGGCGGTAGAACGGGGCGAGAGGCGTCGCGCTCGCCATTTAACTCGCCGCCCGCTCGCGTTCGACCACCGCCAGCGACACCTTGCCGTAATCGGCCTCCGTGCAGGTGAACATGATCTTCTTCAGCACGCTGTAGGGGGTGCCCTTGTCGCCCATGATGGTGACTTCACGCTTCGAGATGTCGGACTTCTGGGCGGTGCGCAGGATCGTGTCGTTCTGTGCCATCAAGGCTTCCTTGAGCGGCAGGATCACCGGGCCCGGAGTCTGCAGGACGTCGTTCACCGACCCGATCAGCTTGCCATCGACGAACACCGAGTCGCGGGTCACCATCACGACCACCGCGGGCCGCGGCTTGCGGTCCGACAGCGACTGCGGGATCGCAATGCTCTTGGTGTTCGGCAGGATGTCCACCTCCGCGGTGTGCGCCAGCAGGAACACCACGAGGATGGTCATCATGTCGATGAACGGGATGAGCGCGAAGTGGCTCGCGCCGTGGTTGCGCTTGCGGTGGCGCTTGATCCGGTATGGCGTCATGGCGGCGCGTCTCCCAGTGCGATGTCCGGGAACAGCTCCGCCTTCGAGAACGGCGCGACGGGGAGCTGGTAGACGCGAACCGCATCCATCACCTGCACGAGCGCGTCATAGGGCACCGCCGGCGCGAGCAGTACGCTTGCATCCGTCATGTCGGGAAACTGCGATTTCACGGTGCGCATGAATTCGGACAGGGATTTGATGTCATAGCCGGAAGGCGTGTTCTCGAAGGTCTTCAGCGGCCCGGAGTTGCGGTCGTTCACGACGATGTCGCCCGGCCGCACGATCACTTCGAGCTTGAGACCCTTCGGCAGTTCCGGCTGCGGGTTGGTGCTGCTCGCCGGCAGGTTCAGCTCCAGGATGTTGGTCTTGGAAAATACGGCCGTGAAGAGCAGGAAAAACACCAGAATCACCATCATGTCGATCATCGGCACGATGTTGAGATCGTCCCGGCCGTGGTGATAGCGGGCGTGATTGCGGCGGACCAGACGAGCGGACTTCGACTTCATGGTGGCGATGCCTTGCGCAGCGGAACCGTCAAATGGTGCCGCGGGCCGCGGCGGCGGCCGGAGCCGCGGGCCGCGGAGCGGACGCAGCCGCCCCCGCAGCCGCGGTCACGCCGTCCCCCGACTGGCGCTCGGTGATCGAATTCAGGAACTTCACCGAGGCGATCTCCAGGCTGTCGATGAGCGCCGTGGTTTTCGCCTCGAGGAACATGTGCGCGAGCAACAGCGTGATCGCGACGAACAAACCCGAGGCGGTGTTGTTCATGGCGACCGAGATCGCCGCGGCGAGCAGACTCGCCTTCTCCGCCGGATTCGCGGTCGCGACGGCGCTGAAGGCGCCGATCAGGCCCGTGATCGTGCCGAGCAGGCCGATGAGCAGGCCGACGTTGGCGAGCGACGACAGAAAGTGAGTGCGCTTCTCGATGCGCGGAATGACCTCGAGGAGGCTCTCGTCCATGGCCTTTTCGATGTCGTCGCGGCGGCGCGCGCTGGCAACCCGCGCCACGCCGTAATTCAGGATGGTCGCGATCGATGCCTTGGAATTTTGCGTGAGCGCGACGACCTGCTTGAAATTCCCGCTGGACAGGGCCGGCACGAGTTCCTCCCACAGGCTGCGGTTGCGGCTGGTCTCGCGGGTGAGGAACAGGTACCGCTCGATGGCGATCGAGACGCCGACCACGAAGATCAGGGCGAGCGGATAGAGGAATACCCCGCCATCCTTGAAGAAATTGACGATCGAATTGATGAAATTCATCTACGCGCTCCTAGAAATTGCATTCCGCTCCGCTCCCGAGATTCAACCAGATTCCATGAAATCGGCCATGACTCACTTCTCACCCTGGGTCGCGGGCGTCCCGCCGGCGCCCGGACCCCGTCCGGCGGCGTCCGCATCGCCCTTCACGGCCTGGTAGTAGCTCACCTCGCGCCGGAACTCGTCGCGGTCCACGGGCGCGAGCACCTCGTCTAGCAGGCTGTTCATGGGTTTGGCGACCATATCGCCGATGTCCGCTTTCTTCCACGGCACCACGTACATCACCTTCGGCTGCTCGCGATTGCCGGTGACCGTGGTGGTATCCAGATCGACGTGGTCCGCCGACGCCGGCCCGCGCCGACCCACGGGCGCCGGGCCGGTGGTTGGGGCCGGGGCCGGGGCCGAAGTGTTCGCGCGCGGCTCGCCCGCCTCTTCCTGGGCGGATCGCATCGTGCGCGGCCGCGCCGGCCGGGGCCGTGCCGCCGGCACCGCAGCGCCAGCCGGGTCCGCAGCACCCGGTGTGGCAGCGCCCGGTATGGCCGGTACCGGTGCCGGCGCCACGGGCGCCGCGGCTGGCGGCGTCGCGGCCTGCTGCGCGGCGAGCCGCCCCGGCAGCATTGCGGCTAACCCGAGGCAGATCAGGCCGGCGCCGAGGACCGCGTGGCTTGGGGGACGACGCAGGAACCGCCGATCGGGCCGAAGCTCCAGCGGACGATCGGGCGGACGATGCTGGGTCATACGGACTCCTTTTTCGCATTCTGTGGCGGTGCGGCGACGCGTTTGCGCAACTCCACCACCCAGCCGGCGACTTGTTTGTTCTCCCCGGCGATTGCGATGTAGCGTTCGAACTCATCCAGGGCCTTTTGCGGCTGTGCGAGATACAAGTCATACAAGACGCCGAGGTTCAGATGCGCCGCGGCGTAGTTCGGATCGGCGGCAATGGCCCGCTGATAGGCGGCTTCAGCATCGGCGAATTTACCCAATTTGCGGTCCACAATCCCGAGCTCGTTGCCCGCCACGGCGCTCGGCGGATTCGAATCCAGGGCTTTCCGGAACGACGCCTCGGCATCGGCGAGGCGCGAATCGTGAAGATACAGCAGGCCCTGGTTCAATTCCGGCCTCGATTCGGCCGGCTGCTCCTCGATCTCCACCTTGCCGTACCGGCCCGGGTTCAACTGCGCCAAAGCGGCAAAACTCTTCTGCACCCACTCATCGTACGTGCCGTCCTTGGCGCGCGCGGCATTGATCTCATGCAACTTGATCGATTTTTCCTCGAAGGGAAACGCCTGTTCCTCGAGCAGCACGTCGTACTGCTCCAGCTCGTCCTTCGAGAGGTTTTTCGGACGCTGCGAGTCGATCAGGTCCTTGCCGAGCTGGCGGTACAGTTCGGCGCTCTCGAATGTCGCCGCGGTGGTCACGCCGGCGACCTCGTAGCCGGCCGCCTGCTCGTATCCTTTGAGCGCCGCCTCCATCGCCTTGCGCTTCTCCGCCAGCGATTTCTTCAGGGGCACGACGAGCTTGATGCGTGCGAATTCATCGCGCGCGGGCGCCGCCAGTGTGAGCGTCGCCTTCGCGGCTAGCACGCGGCTGCGGTCGGTGCGGGCGGCACCGGCCGCCCGGTCGGCCGCGATCATCTCCTTCAACCAGTGGTCCTCGGACGGCGTGTCGGCCGCCTTGGCCGCGATCAAATAGAGCTTGTTGCGCGCGTCCATCGCCGGGTCGAGGGGCTGTGGAAAGCGCTTCACGAATGCCTCGAGCATCGCGCGCGTTTTGGCGGCGTTGCCCGCCTTGTCGTACAGCTCCGCCGACTGCAGCATCGCCTCCCGCTGCACCTCGGGTTTCTCGCCCGGTGCCTCGGCAATCTGCTCGAATTCGGCCGCCGCCTGCCCCGAGCGTCCAGCCTCCTGGTAGGCGATGGCGAGCTTCGCCGTCACTTCCGGCTGCAGCGGGTTTTGCGGGAAATTGCGGCGAAACGCCTCGAGAACCGTGATCGCGCGGTCCCATTGTTTCGCTGTCATGAGGAGTGCCGCCGCATCGAAGTCGGCGTTGGCCCGCACCTTCGAGGACGGCGCCAGCGCATCGACGCGCAGATAATCCTCCACCGCCGCGGCCTGGTCGCCGCCCTGGCTCTTCTGCTCGCCCTGCTTGTAGATCGACGCCGCCAGGCGATCGACGATCGCGGGGCGCTCGGGGTCGTTCGCCGGCATCAGCGCCTCGGCGCGGGAATAGGCCGTCTCCGCCTTGTCGAACACGCCCTGCTCGAAGTTGGCGTTCGCGATGACCGTCCAGGCGATGCGCTGGCGCTGCGGATCCACCGGCGGATCGCGCGCCAGCAGCTGCTGCGCCGCCGCCATCGCGCGCTCGTAGTCCTTGGCCGCATACAGCTCGGTGGCCGCCCGGGTCAGCACCTGCGCGCTCTCAGGATGCGCCGGAAAGGCGGCCGCGAACTTCAGCGAGCTCTCGAGGCCGGCCCGGTGCGCCTGCGCCTTCGCCTCCCCGGTCGCAGCGTCCTCCTCCTTGGCGTAGGAGACCACCGCCGCGTAGCCGGCGGCGGCCGCTTTCTCGTGCGGCGGATAGCCGTAGGCGGTCCGCTCGTATTCCTTGGCCGCGTCGAGATATTGCCTGCTCTCGAACAGCGTATCGGCGAGCAGGTAATTGGTGACCGCAGATTGCGGATCGTCCGGGAAGGAGGTGAGATAGCTGCGATACCACTTGGCCGCCTCCTGATAATCCGCGACGTTGCGGGTGCGCTGGGCCTCCGCATGGTAGTACTGGGCGACGTCCTTCAGGTTGGTTTTGAGCTGTGCGACGACGGCAGACTCGGTCTTCGGGTCCCGTCCCTGCCAGTAGGGCGTGCCGAAGCCGTAATTTTCGACGAACTCCTTCTTGCCCTGCAGCACGAGCTGCGGGAAGCCGCCGCGCGCGTAGGCCTCGATGGCCTGCATCTGCAGCAAGGGTGCCCTCTCATTGTTGCGGTCCTGCGACACGAACGCCCGGTAGGTGTCGGCAGCGTCGGTATAGCGCTCCTTCTCCACGTAAAGGTCGCCGAGGTGCGTGTAGAGGAGATAGTCATAGGGCCGCGGTTTGCGCCGCTTCACGAACTCGTCGATGGTCTTCGGGCCGTCCAGATACGAGAACGTGATGGCCATGACGCGGAACGTGTCCTCGACCAGTTCGCGATTGGGGCGGCTGAGCGTGTCGAGCTCGACGAGCGCGCCGGGCGAGCTCTTCGACACGAGCGTCGCGTCGAGCACGCCGGCGAAGGAGTCCAGGCTCTTCTCGTTCTCGCCCTGCTTGAACAGCGACCAACCGTGCTTGTAGAGACTCTGGCCATAGAATTGCGAGCGCGGCCCGGATTGGATCACCGACTCGTAGGCGCTTTGCGCCATGGGGTAGCGATGCGCGGAGAACAGCAGCTCGCCCCTGCGGAATTGCGCCTCGTCGATGTAGCGGCTCTGCGGGTAGCGGGAGACGAGTTGGTCCAGCGCGCCGAGCGCCTTGTCGGGCTGGGCGTTCAACTCGTATGCACGGGCAAGCTGATAGAGCACCGAGTCGTTGCGCTCGAAATTCGGGTAAGCCTTGAGCAGCGCCGAATACAGCGTGATGGCTTCCGTCGCGCGCAACCCCTCGTTCGTGACGAGTTCGCGCTCGATGCGCTCGGACTCGGAACTCTCCAGATTCAAATCGCCGAGCCTTCGCAGCGCCTGGGCGCGCAGTTCCGCATCACCGGCGTTCAGGTCGAGAAACCGCCGGTAGCTGTCCATGGTCTTCGGGGCATCCACGCCCTTCGGCGGATCCGGCTTCACGTCGACCTTCGTGCCCTCGAGGTCCTTGATCGTGGCCGGCGGCGGCGGCTCCGCGTAGGCCCCGGGCGAGGCGCAGCCAAGCGCCGCCGCGAGCCAGAGCGTGGCGGAGCGGCGCGTGCTCACGGCGTCGCCTTCGGCGTGGCGACGCCCGGCGTGGCGACGCCCGGCGCAGCGACGCCCGGCGCAGCGACGCCCGGCGCCGGCGCGCTGATGGTTCGGTCGTAGATCGAGGCAAGCGCGTAGCGGGCCTGCACCTGATAGGTCTCGATGCGCTGTTTCTGACCCTCGAGTTCCTCGATGGCCAACCCCTGCAGATAACGGTTCTGGCGCACGGATGCCGCTGCGAGGCGCTCGTGGAGCGCTTCCAGGCGCCGGCTCACCGCCGCCACCCGCAACTCATAGTCTCCGGTGTTGGTCGGAATGCTCGTGCGGGCCTGACTCACGAGCAGAGTGCGTCGCTGGGTCTCCTTCAGGTCCGTCGACAGTTCCTTCAGGGCGCGCCGTTCGTTCCACAGGCGCGCGTTGAAGCTCTCCGAGAGGCGCCAGTAGAGGACGCCCTTCATCAACCGGTGCTTCTCGCGCATATCGGCGAGATTCGGATCGCCCGGATGCGCCGCGAGATAGTCCTCGACGCGCCGGAGCCGTGCCCAGGTACGCTGTTCCTCGGGCGTCCCGAGGGCGGCGACGTCGTGGGATTGTTCGATTTCATTGATGCGCGACTCGAGATCGACTCGCGAGCGCGTGCGCGCGTTCAGGTTCGCGGCCGCGAGCACCGCGTCGGCCTTGGGCACGCGCAGCGCATAGGCGCTCTCGCGCGTCGAGATCATGTCGTCGAATGCCGAGATGCTGTCGCGCCAAGCCTCGAGATTGCGGCTCATGATCTCGATCTCACGGTAATTCTTCAGGCCTTCCTGAAACTCGTCCCCGGCGAGCAGCTGATAGAGATATCTCGACTCGGGGGCATCCGGCAGGTGTTTCAACTGCCAGTACCAGGTGACGATCTCGTCCTTGTCGTCGCCGAGCAGCCGCTCGAGCAGCTTGCCCTCGCGGATCTGCGCGATCGACTCGTCGATCAGCTTCATCTCGGCATCGAACGATTCGATGGCGGAATTGTAGTAGGCGGCCGCCTGCCCGTCGGCATGCAGGCTGCTGTACGCATACGGTACCGCGAGATACGACTCCTGCACTGCCGCATCGAGCAGGTTGCGCTTGTGCAGGGCGAGCCACGGCACGAGCGCGCGCTTGAATTCACCCTCATTCGCATCCGCCCAGCCGACGCCGAGCAGCGCCTTGCTGGAATAGGGTCCTTCGAGGCGCACCCGCTCGAGGATCGGCCTCGCCTCGCGGGCGCGCTTCCCCTGCAGCAGCGCAAATCCGAGCGCGAGATTCGCCTTGTCGCGCAGCGAGAGCATCTCCTCGCCGCGCACGTCCATGCGGCCCACCGAGTCGAGGATGGGCACGGCATCGTCGAGACGGCCCTTGCGCACCAGCGCGACGCCGAGGTTGAACCGGGCGTAGGCGGTCCAATCGGGCGGCCCATGCCAGGCCTGGAGCACGGCGATCGCCTCGTCGGTGCGATCCTCGCGCAGCATCAATTCCGCGAGCAGCATGGTGCGCTCCGCAGCGATGCGCAAATCCGTCTTGTCCGACACCTGGCGCAGCGCCCGCTCCGACTCGCGCAGGTAGCCGCGCTGGTACCAGACCTTGCCGAGGTAGTACCAGGCCCGGTTGCGCACGGCTTCCGAGGTGCTGGAATTCAGCAGATCCTCGAAAATCCGTCCCGCCTCGACGTGCTCGCCGAGCGACAGGTACAGCCCCCCGAGCAGCAATTCCGCCTCGCCCTGGGTGTGCGGCAACCGGCCGAGTTCACGGGCCGCGAGCAGGCGCGTGATGGCCTGGAAGTAGTCTTGCTGATAATAATAGAAAAGCACGTCGCCATAGTGCAGGTCCTTGACGTCGCGCGGCGGCAGACCGTCCGGGTCGGGTTTCTGATTCGCCGCGGCGGCCCAACCCGGCTGCATGGCGAACACGGCGGCGCCGATGCCAAGCGCCAGGAGACGGTTAAGCACGCGCCGCACCGATCATTCCCAGTCTTTGACCAGAAACTCGGGTTGGTGCTTGGGAACGCGGTCCGTGATCTTCAGCTCGAGGTATTTCGCGCCGACGCCCTTGTCGAACACGATCGTCGCACCGCGCTTGTAGTCGCGGTCGAGGGGGCCCTTGCCGTTGAAGAACGCCACGAGCTCGTGTTTGCCCACCTTGAGATTGCCGAGATAGAGCTGTTGCACGCCGCCCTTCAAGAGCGCCTCGGCCTCGCGAGCGGTGTACAGATAGTTCTTCACTTCCTTGTTGTCGATCTTGACCGTGACCGAATCGAGCGCGAAAAAGGTGCCGACGTCCATGGACAGATACACGGCGACCTGGGTGTTGGCCGGGAAGAGCAGCTCCTCTTCCAGCACGAACAGGTCCTTGTTGAGATCGATCACATCCTTCTTGAGCCCCTGCACCTCTTGATCGAGCGTCTTGGTGTCGGCGCCCGGCGTGGCGGCGCTGGCCGCATCCGCAGCAGAGCCGGACGAAGCGGCCGCCGTGGTAGCGGGTGCCGTGCCAGTGGGTGCCGGCCCAGCGGCCGCCGGGCCAGCGGCCGCCGCGGCGGCGGGTGCCGGGCTGGCGGTCGCCGTGGCAGCCGTCGGCGTGCTGGTCGGCGCCGGGGCGGCGGCGGCCGGGGCTGCCGGCATGGAAGTTGCGGTGAGCAGCCCCAGGCAGGCCAGCAGTCCCGCCCGCAACAGCACGATCGTGGCTCGTCGATTCATCATAGGAAATCCATGGTTATTCGCGCAGCAGTTCGCGGATTTGATCCAGGTACGCGCGTTCGTCGCCGCGCTTGAAGCCGACGCTCGAATAGCGCACCACGCCGTTGCGATCCACGAGTATCGTCACCGGCAAATCCTTCAACAGGTAATCGTGACCCAGGGCGGCGCCGGGATCGAATAGTATCGGATAGGAGACACCCAGCCCGTGGGCGTAATCCCCGGCTCGCCGCGCATCCTCATCCATCGAAACCCCGAGCACCACGAGGCCCGCGCGCCGGTAAGTGGTGTCGATCTGCTCGAGGGCCGTGATCTCCTGGCGCGAATCTCCGGCCCACCGGGCCCAGAAGTTCACCAAAACGACACGCCCACGGTATTCGGACAACCGCAGGTTCTGCCCATCGATCCCCTTCAAGGCAAAGTCCGGCGCCTCCTTGCCGACGAGCGTCGGCGGCGCCGCGGTCGCGGTGAGGCCCGCACAGGCGGCGGTCACTGCAACCCACAGCGCAGCGCCCGGCCACGACCTCGCGCCTGAGCGCCGCAATGAATCAATCACTCTGCCAACCCCGCTGTCCTCGGAAATCCCCGTAGACCGGAAGCTTTGCAGCCCCGCCTCGCAGCGGGTCCGCCCTGTAGATCCTGCAAAATCGCACACTGACCGCCGCAGTGTCAACGCGGCAGGGAGCGTCTCCCGGCCGGGAGCCTCTTGCGTCATTCCACACGGTTCGCGGTGGCGCGGTGGCTAACTGGGCACTTTGCCGTTCACGAGACCCGCCAGCGCCTGGAACGAGATCAAGGGATCGAGGGCCGCCGCCGTGGTGCCCAGGGTGTTGTTCACGTTCGGCGCCGGATAGAGCGTCGGAAAGTTTCCCTGCGTTCCGTGCAGCGCCATGTAGTTGAGCACGACCATCTGCACCAGGTTGAACACGTTGTTGCCCGCCGGGCTGCTGGTGGTGTTCTGCGAGCCGTCGGGGTTGAAGTAGCCGAGCTGCAGCGACGACTCCGGATTGCTCTGCGCCGGCTGCGCCCTGCCCTTCGGGTTGTAGACGAGAAAATAAGTGGCGGCGACATTCTGGTTGTCCGCGGTCCAGACGCCCTTGCCGCGCCCGGCGACCGAGCTGTCGATCATGCCGTTGCTCGCGAGCGAGCCGTCGCTGAACACGTAGATCATCACGGGCTTGCCGACGCGGGCGGCGTATTCGAGGCAGGCCCCGATGCAGATGCCCGCCTGGAAATCGCGGGTCTCGCCAGTGGCGCGATCACCGGTGTGGTAGTCGAAGCCGTCCATTTCGATGGTGCCGGCCGCCGCATCGCCGTCGATCACGAGCTTCATGATCGCGGCGGTCTTCCGGAAGTCGGAATTCGCCTGATATTCCGCCGTCGAGAAAATGCCGCTCGGGCCGACGATGGTGGGGTCGATGTCCGGATTCACCGCCGAGGGGCTGCTGTAGCGGTTGATGAGATATGCGGCCTTCGTGTAGGCGCAGGCCTGGATCTGCATGGCGGCGGTGTTGAGCGCGGCCCCCCCGGGCAGCGAACTCGCGTACGCCGTCACCTGGGGATACTTGGCATCGCTGATGCGCTTCATCGACTCGAGCACGTTCGTGACGTCGGACGGGTTGGGCAACAGCGTGGAGAGCTGTCCGGTGTTCACCAGGCCCTGGGAATCGGTCGAATCGGCGATCTTGGTCGGCTGCGCGGCCACGTTGATCATCGTCGGCGGCGACATCGAATTGCCGCCCGATACCGAACTCTCCGAGCCGATGAGGTCGAGCAACGCCCCGCGTGCACCCACCTGCCAGATGGCGTACATGGGGTTGTGCGGATTGTCGCTGGTGTCGTTCTGTGACAGCGCCGGGATCACCGCCCCCGTCGTGT
>Ga0302319_10011049_pt1 | contig 17163 bp, 16 predicted proteins | sample Bog_T0_2_FD_203319 | JGI IMG/M metagenome (GOLD analysis project Ga0302319, IMG submission 203319) | Peat permafrost microbial communities from Stordalen Mire near Abisko, Sweden - Bog_T0_2 | ecosystem: Environmental > Terrestrial > Soil > Wetlands > Peat | place: Sweden: Abisko, Stordalen Mire...
ACATTTCAAACAGTTACTCAAGGCTTGGGTGGACAGACCCTAAATTATAACTTGACAAGTCCAGTATTTATTGATCCACACGTTCAAAATTTAACAGCCTATTTTACATTTTTAGCAGATGTTTTTCAACCTTTTAGTCCTGAGCTTAAAACACCATATGAGATTTTAGACACAATTCGATCTATTGCATTTGTTGAAATTTTTGAACAGCCTAATGGCCAGTTTCTAGTCCGTTCTCCACAATATAACAATATGGCTGCTTCAGTAGTAGGTCGTTCTGATATTGCTTTAGTTCGTAGTAGTAATTTGAACATCATTTCTTCTAATTATAGTGAAACAGTTGAAAATTTAATTACCAAGATGTTTACTGGGTATTCCCCAAATATAACTCCAATTTCAGTTTTACAGCAATTTGGGTATTGTGATGGAAAGCTGTTAACTCAAGATGGTTTGATGGAAATGACTACCGCAGCTAATCCCAATACTGCAACAGCTTCCCTATCCAACTCAACCACAAACAATAGCAAAACTACTGGAATATTTGGATGGGCTGAGTATTTAATGGAATTATCTAATGCAAAGCTTAAAGCAGGTACAATTGTTTGTGATTTAGATAATACGATCCAAGTAGGGCAAACCTTTATTGACGAAACGCATTATAAATTTGGTTATATTATAGGAATTAGCAAGCATACAGCAGTTACCGGAACTTCTACAATGACTCTTACATTATCGTATGTTCGTGATGCAGTCCCAGAGTATAATGTTGATAATTCTATTCGAAATATTAATACGGATCTTCTGCCTGTTTTGACAGACATCGAAGAATCGTTTGCATCGGGGTCATAATTATGTCCGAGTATAGAATTTTTCAGGCTCAAATTTTAGCTAAAGATCCAACAACCCCAAGACAATATTCCGTTGTTGAGATTCCTAATGGGCAAAAATTGGTTGGAGTGCAACTCGGAAATGCTTTAAAAGATCAAAGTGCTCCTTTACTTGGTAGTATTGTTTTAGTGTTGCAATTGGATGCTTATAGATCTTATATTTTAATGGTGTTACGTGAACCATTTACGACACTCACTGCAAATAATCAATATCGTGGCTTTATACCATCTACTGGAAATGCTACACAAGATATTAGTAATCAGGCAAATCCGATTCAAGATGGTGAGATTTTCATGGAAGCAACAGGCCCTACTTCACCCACAGGGCAGGTAATTCCAGGTTTTGGTGCCCACCTATACCTTGGTAACAATGGGGCGGCTCAAATTGAATCTGGGTCCACTGGTGAGCGTTTGGTGGTAGGTGGGACAAGCTCAGATGAGGATCATGAGGTAGTATTATCAGCTGATAACGGTTATTTTGAATCAAACACAGGAACCAACAATATTCAGGCTACTTTTAACTATACAACGAATACTGCAACAGGTCTTACTGAAGGTCTAGAAGTCGCTACTCAATTATCTATACCTACAGGTCTTACTTCAGTTGAAACTCCTATTTGCCAGTTAACAATGGATACAGTTGGAAATATATCTCTTAATAATACTACTTTTGGAACTGGTATAAGTTTGGCATCATTGAAGATGGACCCGATTGGGGATATTTCTTTAACTGGGACTACAATTTCTTTAAATGGTGGTGAGGGACAAGGGGTGGCCAGATTAGGGGATTTGGCTACTTCGAATTTAACAGCAGATCCTATTTTCTGGCCTATGGTTACGGCTCTGCAAGCATTTTTCACAGCTTTATCAGCTTTTCAGGGGGGAAGTCCCGTGGTACAGTCACAACTTGGGGCATTAGGAGCAGCATTTTTAGCTCAAGTTCCTGTAGCACCAACTTCTTTAACAAGTAAGATAAGTTCAGCTTCTCTTTCAGTCACAGCTGGAAATTAGAATAGAAGTTGCAAAATAGGTATAAATATGCTAAACTTAAAATAGAGTTAAGGATTTGCAATTCCCCCTTTAAACAGTTCTTCCAAGGAAATAAGGTATGCCCCCTTCTTCAGCTTTAACAACATTAGGTACTTGTTTTTACAACTTTGTAAAAGCGGTACTTTGTGGTAATACAGTTTTAAAAAGCACTTTCAAGACCTTTTTGAATAGCCAGATTTTAGCTGCTGATGCTGAGATTGCTATACTTGGGGCACAGGTTGTCAGACTTGACCTCTTAAATTCTTTTGCAAATTTAGAAATTCAAACTTTAGCAGCGGTACAGAATAAAATACAAGCTGATCTCAATGTAGTTTTAGGTCCCATGCAGAGCGCAGCTACTTGCCCAGTAGTGAGCCAATTTATTGCCCAAGCAGAAAGTGGAGCAACGTTGAAAGCTTTAAGTGGCTTGCAGAATCTAATATACACCTACAATAGACGTGCTTATGTCGCTACAGCGATTTCAAATAGAGTAAAGAGTTTACAAAATTTTGTGAATCAGGCGCAGCAAGCTTTAAATTTAATTGATCAGATCTGCAGTCAATAAGGATATTTTTCATGAGTGATCTTTTATTAACCACCATACCAGTTCCAGGTCAGCCCCAGTATCCACCTCAACAGGGGAATCCTTCCCAATATTTTGGAGAGGGTACAAATGATTTACAATTTGATTCATCCAATGATTTGGCCCTAGTAAGTGGACTCGATGAAACTATCCAAGATGTCCAGAAGATCCTCTTAACAGAACAGGGAACACCCATTACACTTTTTCCATTATACGGAACGACTCTTCAATCGCTTATTGGAAATAAAACAAATATAGCGAGTATCCAAGGAACAGTGCAGCAGCAAATAACCCAAGCCCTACAGGTGCTTTATCTGCTTACGCAAAATAGAAGTAACCCTCAAGAAATCGTGCAAACTCTTTATTCTCTTCAAACGACATTGCAGAGTGAAACTAGCATCAGTTCCCTTTTAACTATTATAGCTGCTTCTGGGCAAGAAATAACTACTGGCATTAATGTCAGTAATATATAAGGAATAATTTATGAGCCCCTTACCCTCGTTTTCGCAATTAGTTCAGCAAATGCTATCATTCCTACAGATTTCCCGTCCAGACATCAACACGAATTCTGGAACTGTAGTAAATGATGTAGTTGTATCGACAGTAGCCAATCAGCTTAGTGCTCAGAATGGTACTGATGTTTCCGTGTATTCCTCACTTCAGTATACACAAAATTTGCAAGCCTTTGTTACAAATGCTGCTACTATTCTTCCAACAGATATGGATGCCATTGCCAATAATTATGGCATGGTTCGAAATCCTGCTGTTCAAGCCACAGGTTTTATTACGTTGCGGATACGCTCGTATACGACAAGTAGTCCCATTATCACTGTACCCTCAGGAACAACTGTTTCAACTTTGTCCACATCTGCTGCTCCAGCTGTTTCTTTTGCCACAAGAGCAACAGTTACTTTTATTCCTTCGAATGCCCCCAGTTATTATAACCCAGTCTCAGGATTTTACGAACAAACGGTTAGAATTGTTGCACAGACAGCTGGGAGTTTGGGTAACGTCGGTGCAAATACAATTACTTCATTAGTAGGCCCTGGTCTTGGCATTGATGCAGTAACAAATCAAGCTGTAACCAGTGGAGGAACAAATACTGAATCCAATGTTCAATTTGCTGCCCGTATTCAGATAAAGCTTGAAGGTAATAACGTAGGCACTCCTAATGGGGTCATTTCCCTTATGGAGACTAATCCAAATGTTATTCAAGCTCTTATTGTTGGCCCAAATGATCCCACTCCTCCTGCACGTAATGAATATGGGGGTAGTGTTAATGTCTATATTCGAGGGCAGATTCCAGTTACCATTACAGCGGAAACATTTACATATTCCTCAACTGGAAGTCAGCAATATGTTCTATTGAATCAGCCAGCCTTATCTGTAGGATCTGTTACAGGTATTGTTGGTGGGAATCCTTATACTTTTGTAGCTGGGACGGATTATCAATTTGTTTTAAATCCTAATTCTCTTCTTGCAGGAAGTACAGAAGCAGGTAGTTATATTGTATTTGGTAAAGCTACTTATTTTAATGTTGTTACTGCAGGTCTTCCTTTTACAGTCGCTACAGTGACGGATGGTACTCATTTAGTTGTTTCATCCACTGCGGGTATGACCGCTGCTGATACACTTGTGCAAGGACTAAATACTACAACAATTACTACGGTAACAGATGGAACACATCTAGTTGTGGGTTCAACAGTTGGATGGACAGGTAGTGGGGCATCTGCAGTTGATACTTCAGTATCCCAATTGATTGTTAATACAACGAGTGGAATGAATCCTGGTGATACAATTATTCAAGGATCTTTTTTCACTACAGTTACTTCAGTTACTAATTCAACGGTAGTAGTGGTTGGGAGTATATCTGGATTTAATGCAGGTTCAGCTTCTCTCACAGGGTCTGCTCCTGATAATAACACAGTGGTTACAATTAATTACACTTATGATAGTTTGATCGCCACACTTCAGGCTCTCCTGAATAATAATTCTAATCATATTGTTGGATCGGATATTTTAGTATTAGAAGCTATTGAAGCATTTATTTCATTTACGTATGGACTTTATATAGTTCCTGGGTATGTGCCAACTTCTGTTACAGCTCAAGCTAATACAAATCTTTCAACATATATAAATGGTCTTGGACTTGGTGCAGATATTGTTTTAAGTGAATTAGTGTCAATTATCCAAGACACACCTGGGGTCGCAGAGGTTGATTTGACTTCACTACTATTGCAATCTACAGAAAATGGAGTTACTACTTCTGTCCCTCCTGGGCAATTAATTGCAGTCGGAAATGAAGCATATCCAGTGACTTTTTCCTTAACACCAAATGTTGAGGGATAAAATTTACGTTGCAGATAGTCTCACTATAATAGTAGAAGGATAATAATATGAGCATAGCGTATAAAAATAAAGTAAACGAAAGACTTATTGGATCTCCTATTTCAGGCGAAAGCCATACAATTGGAATTGTGGGAGTATTTACCGTTTCTTCAGGAAATATTCGACTAATTGAAGTTCCTCAAGGCCCAGCTCCTGCAGTTACAATTCCCGGTTATAACGAAATTGTAACTGGTTCTCCAACAGGTGTTCAGTTTATTGTAAATTATGAGACTGGTGTTATTACTTTTAATGCAGCACAAAATGGAAATGCTGTTTCTGTATCTTATACAGGCTTAGGTTCAGAATTTGCAGCAGAAGATATTAATGAACTTCAAATTCCAGTTGGCATTGCTTTGAATGCAGATGGTTCCCTATCTACTGGTATTGTTACTACTTCTAGTATTAATGGTTCTGTAACTCTTCCTTTAACTAACCTTCAAACATTAAATAACTCTATTGTTCCTGTAACTAGTCCATCTGGTGTTATTACTTCTTCCTCAGTGACAGCTACTGAACTTGGTTATGTTTCTGGTGTTACATCAAATATTCAAACACAGATAAATAGTATTGCAGGAGCTGGTATTACTGCTTTAACAGGTGATGTAACTGCAACTGGGCCTGGTTCGGCTGTTGCTACTGTATCGTCTACTGCTGCTGTAAAATCACTTCATGCAGATAGTAGTCCTGATTTGACAGCAAATGTTCAATTAGTATCTGGAACAAATATTACTCTAAATCAAGTTGGGCAAGCTATTACAATTAATGCTGCTGGGGGTGGAACTGGCATTACAGCTTTAACTGGTGATGTGACAACTAGCTCTTCCAATCCTGTTCTCTTAACGTCAGCGACATACGCCGTATTGGGAGCTACCACAGTTACGAATACAGGAAGTTCTGTATTGACAGGTGATTTGGGATTAAATCCAGGTACTTCAATCACTGGTTTCCCTCCAGGTACATTTTCTGGTACTGAACAAATTGCAAACAGTTTTGCAATCCAAGCGCAAACAGATGCTTCTGCAGCTTATACCACACTAGCTGCTCTCCCTTATACGACTGATTTAACAGGTCAGATTTTAGGTACAGGTGGAGTGGTGCCTTCTCTAGTTCCTGGTGTTTACAAATTTACTTCAACTGCTCAATTAACAGGTACCCTTACCTTAGATGCAGGTGGAGATCCTAATGCACAATGGGTATTTCAAGTTGGTAGCGCATTAACTACGGCGAGTAGTTCTTCAATTGTTATTATAAATGGAGGATCTGCTAATAATGTTTATTGGCTTATGGGAACATCAGCCACATTGGGAACTACTACAGCATTTGTTGGGACTATAATTGCTACAGCAAGTATTACAGCTAATACAGGGGCATCTGTTACTGGTCGTTTGCTTGCTCTTACTGGTGCAGTAACATTAGCTGATAATGGTATTATAATTCCTTCTGGCTCTGGCGGTGTTGAAGTAGCTACATTAGCAACTGTTAATGCTGATGTAGGTACTTTTACAAATGTAACTATGACAGTTAATGGAAAGGGTTTAATTACAGCAATATCTAGTGGAAATGCTTCTCCCAGTATTGTTGCTCATGTTTCTTTGATTGGACAAAATACAGATCTTGGCCCGATAACTCTTTTCACACCTGCAGCAACAGGAGTATATCGAGCATCTGTTTATTTAGCAACTACTACAGCCGATGTAACAGCTGGGACGGTAACAGCAAATATTGAATGGACTGATGATTCTCAAGTAGAAACAGCTTCTACTTCTGCATTAAGTCTAGCTGCATTAGGTTTCACTAGTTCAACATTTGTTATTGAATCGACTTCAGGAAATCCAATTGTTTATTCTACAACAAATACTGGATTTTTTAATCTTGCATTTTATTCAATTTATATTGTAATTGAAAAGTTATCATAATAGGTAAATAATTATGGCATTTTACGGATCGGGCATCCTGTATGGATCGGGAAGTTTTTACATTGGGGCAACCACAACGGCTGCCCAGGGTGTTCCTATAGACTTAAGATTCTATAGAACGAGCCAGGATGGAGTGTATACTTTTTGGTTTGGCTTTGATCCTGCATTTATTACTCCTGCATTAGCTTCTGCAAACTTTGATTTACAATTGGATACGGTTTCAACATTTAATTCTTCAAACTTAGTTACTTTTAATTCATCTGGACTGTATGGTTTTCCTGCACCAATTACCTTTCAAAATGGTAATGTGCGAAAAGGGCTTACAGTTCCTGTTGCAGCTCGTATTAATGCTACTGTGCAAACTTGGTATGCAAGAGTTAGAACACATACGGGTTCTTTTATATCTGATTGGTCAACTACATTAACTTGGACTATTCCTCAATCAGTACAGCAATCAGAAGCAGAAGCTTTGATGGAATCTCTTCCTGATTATCATGTTTACGGGAAGGGGGATCTTCTAAAGCCTGTATCTCAACGTAATACTAATCTTTGGGTTATTGAAAACATGTATGGCAATCAATTAGATCAAGTTTATTATGCTAATTTTCTTACCCAGACAGATAACTATGTTGATATGTGTGTAGATGAGAATTTAGCTGCCAATTTTGGTGTAATGTTTAATTTCTCTAAGCCAAATAGTATGCAGTATGTAGACTATCGCTGGATTTTGATGAATTTATATTTGGCTTCTTTAGTTGGTGGAACGAATGAAGCTATTATTCTAACAGTGCAAGCATTTACTGGTGTGCCACCAACTATTACAAATATACGAGATTTAAATAATTTCGTTCTCACTACAACTCAAGATGGGCCAATAACACAAACACTTAATACTACAACAATTACTACAGTGACAGATGGGACTCATTTAGTGGTAGGAAGTACCCTTGGTTGGGTTCCTGGGTCAGCTTTAGATACAACAGCTTCTATTCCATTTACTGTTACAGATATTGAGGATAGCACTCATCTAATTGTTTCTTCTACTGTAGGTATGAATCCTGGTGATACCATTAAGGAATCTGTATTTTATACTTCTTCTCCTTTTATTGATAGTACTTTGGTTGTAGAAGATATTACCCCAAGTGCTTCACCTTCTCTTCTTGGTACAGCAGCTACATTTGCTGTATTAGGTGATACAGCAGTAACAAATACAGGAAATACTATTTTAACAGGAGACTTAGGCAATGTGGCTGTCTCTTCAATCACTGGTTTTCCTCCAGGTACATTTTCTGGTATACTACATAGTGGAGATTCCGCTGCAGCTCAAGCTCATGCTGATGCAACAGCAGCAGCTACAGCACTATCAGCACTCACTCCTTTTACGGATATTTCATCAACAGATCTAGGTGGAGCAATCCTTACACCAGGTAACTATCATGCTTCATCAACAGGAACATGGTCAGCTGGTCCATTGACATTAAATGGTGCAGGGCAGTACGTGTTTATATTTGGGACTGGTTTAACAATGCCAGCAAATGCTACTGTAGTTTTAACAGGTGGTGCCACAGCAGATAATGTGTATTTCGTAACTGGTTCAACCTTTACCTTTGGAGCTGATTGTACTGTAAATGGCACTATTTTAGCTGGTACATCTATTACCTTTGCCTCTAATAGTGTATTGAATGGCAGGGCACTTACATATGGTCCTTCTGGAACCACTGTTACGTTCCCCAGTAAAGGTATTGTCATTGTTCCTTCTGGTGGTATCGTGTCAGGTGGCTTAGTTCCCCCTAGTTCATATACAACAAATGGAGCATTGGGGTATTGGACTATGCTTGTTCCAACAACTGATACATTGCAAGCTATCTTTGATATTGGCAGTCCTATTAAAATATTTGATGCCTTACAAGGAGCTACAGCGTTAGCAGGATTTGTAACATTTACAAATGGTAGTACTGCAATTGTAGGATTTGGAACTTCCTTTCTATCCCAACTGTCTATTGGGAACCAGATTACAGATCCTACTGGAGTTTATCTAGGAACAATAAAGCTCATTGCAGATGGCACTCATGCAACGTTGCTAGAACCTTGGGCAGGACCTTCCGAAGCAGTTACAGTTTATAGATTGCAGTATACCGAGACTCAGTTGCCAATTCCTGTTTTGTGGGATGCTGCTACATTAGCTTCTGGAGTACTTGTGACTATCAACAACCCCGGTGAATTTGCGCTTAATTAAATATTAGGAGAATTATATGGCAGAAATGAAAGATTCAATAAAATTAAAAGGCTCAGTAAGGAAGCAACTCTTTAATGAAGAGGGGATCTGCATATACGATGGTACAGATCATAATCTCGTTGTTACTGTAGGACTTGCTGCCCTAGCAACTTATTTGGCTAGTGGTACTCCTCCCTTTATGTCTTGGATGGGACTTGGGACAGGGACTGCTACTCCTGTTGCTGGAAATACAGCTTTGCAGATACCTCTCCCAACTTATGTTCAAGGTGTATTATCTAGTCCATCTGCTGCAGTATGGCAGAATGTTACTACATTTCCAGCAGGTACAGATACAAATACAGCTATTACTGAAGCTGGATTATTTAGTACAGGGGCTCCTGGAACTATGTTTGCACGTCAAGTATTTTCACCCATTAATAAGGGATCAGGAAATGCACTTGTTGTTACATGGCAGATAACGATTAGCTAAAAAGGAATTCACAAGGACTATATGTATAATTCCATTGCCCTGACAAACTCTTCATTATTAGAAAATAGCAATGCAATACTGGCTGATGCTCCGTCAGCGTTAACAGTAAGTTTATGGATTAAAACTACGACTGTAGCGGATGGTTATATTGCGTCTAAGACGAACTATGGAGATCCTAACGGATGGGTTTTTGTTTACCTTCCAGGATCTTCTACTGTAATCTTTGAGATGCAGAATCTTACTGGCAGCAATAGTTTCTCTTCATCATTTAATGATGGAAACTGGCATAATTTAGTGGTATCTTATGATGGATCAGTAGGGACATCCCTTTATCTGGATGGGGTGGCTCAGACGCAGGTAGCATCTCAACCCCTTGGGACGACAGGAAGCACATCTGCAGTGTTTACCATAGGGGCATATTCGCGGAGTACTCTTCTTGGGCAATATTTCGATATACGATTATACAGCTATGCTGTATCCCCTGCACAGGCAGTTACTTTGTCTATGGGAGGAGATATAGGGCCAACATTATTAGCTGAGTGGCCTGTGACTGAAACTTCTGGAGTATCTTTTTCAGATAGTACTGGTAATGGTAACACCTTAACTTCTATTGGGGCTGTAACCTTTAGCTCCACTGATATCCCGGCACAATTTTTTTCTGGCATTCACAATGCTGACTTTGAGAATTGGAATTTTGGAACAACCTTTTCGAATCCTGCTAGTGGCACACAATTAGCTGATTATTGGTATATTGATACAGTCTTTGGTGGAGATACTATAACTAGAGAATCTACAATTGTCCAACATGGTACATACTCATTAAAATGGCAAACTCCCAATGATAGTGGAGAGATTTATCAAACAATCTATGTTTCAAATTTGGCAGGGCAGATCATTACGCTTAGTGGTTATGTATACACAAATACAGGTTATTTTACTATAAATATTTACGATGGGACTACACTCTATCAAAGTGCTCCTTCTTCAGGCTCTGGAAATTGGGAAAAATTATCTGTATCTTATACTGTTCCAGTTTCTCCAGTTCCTTTGACTATTTCGGTATCTAAAAATGTAGGTGGTGCTACCCCACTAGTTTATATTGATAATTTTACATTAGTGAATTCCTCTATTCTTACATTAGGTTTAAGTGATTCTCTTTCTGTTAGTGATGCACCGATAGTTCCGTCTTATACAATTACTAAGAGTTTATCAGATAGTATAGCTGTTTCAGATTCAGCTCCAGGTTCTTTTTCAGCACAAAGTGATTATTTAGCACCAGTTACAATTCCTGTTGTGGAACAATTGGTTAAACAACTAGCCCCGGCCACAACGAAACTATATTTTAAAATAGAAGAGTAAAGGAGAAGTATATGTCATCAGTGATCTTCAGTAATGCTCAAAGAATAATCTCTGCTATCTTTCAGTGGCTACAGACTAGTGGCCAAGCAAAAGCTAATAATCTTATTCTGGATACGTTTAGTCCTGGTATTGATAATGCCACGACTGCCGGAGAGGGATTTTTAGTTGTGCCTGGAAATAACAATACTAGCTTAACTCCTACTGTGAATGTAACTTTAGGTGGAATTGCTTACGATGCCGCAGGAAATAGAATATATATTTCTTCTACAGACACTGCTCTTTATAATCCTGCCAATATTATAGAGACAACCAATGATGGTATTGGAAATTTCATTAGTACTCCCCAAAGTACAGGTTGTGCAAATATTTTATTGACTCAATTTTCACAAAATTATCTCTGGATAGACTATCTTGCAACTATTGATACAACTGCTTTTACTACAAATGAAATTACCAATGCTAAAATTTTCTATAAGCAGACAGATGGCTATAGCATTACAGTAACTCAAATAAATGTTCCTCCAGATGCTAACTCTATTTTCTTAGCTTCCATTAATATGACTGGTGGTGGAGCAGTTGCTTCTTCCAACATTTCACAGGTTGGGAGAAGTTATATGAGTATTGATCCTAAAATGGTCCCCATAACCACTCCATTTAACAATGGGTCAAATCGTACACCTTCGTATAATCAAAATACAATTTACACACTTGATGCACATATTAAATCGATTGGAACGGGAACAGGAATCAGTCCTACCAATCCCCATAATATGTCGCTTGCTGATCTAGGTGTAACTGCATTAGACACTGTAAATGGTCGTAGCCAAATTACAGATGATAATGTTATTATTGCTGGTACAGCCGTCAATTCGTACCCTTCTACATCTGCTATGGCTCTTAGTATTAATATTGTAGATCCAGGAAGTGACTCACTCAATGTTTATGCAATGCTCTCCACTGAGTTTGTTATTGTTAATGGGACTGCCTATAGTACGAGTCAGATTTTTGGAGTTGTACCAGCCAATGCAACAATATTTTTTCCAGCAGTGTCTGGGTTTTACTATGTTTATTGGGATTCTGTTTCAATGGTGTTTGGAGTAACAACAACTAATATCTCATCAGATGCTACAAAACTTTTGCTTGCCACTGTCACCTATACTGTTAGTTATACTCCTGGTTACAATCATCTCTCTGGTTTAACTGATCTTAGAATAATTGGAAATAGCACAACGTATGCAGCACAGCGTTGGACTACAGCAGCTAGACCTTCAAATCCATACCCAGGAGAATTTGGTTTTAATATTACTCTTGGAACATTGGAATATTGGAATGGTAGTAGTTGGATTCAACCCCTCACACCATCCACTCTTCCATCGGCCCTTCCTGTTGATAATACTACAATTGATTTGAATGGAAGTAATCAGTTAGAAGTAAAAGCAGGTGGTATTGGCACAACTCAACTTGCTGCAAATGCTGTTACTGTTAGAGCATCTGTTGGGGCTAGTAGTTCACTTATCCTTCCTAACAATGCCGATACAACATTAATAAGTTTCCCTATTGTGACAACAGCTACATCAGATTTGTATATGGATTTTTATACAAATTATGCATCTAATGCTGCTTCAAATACTAGTTTGTTTACAATGTATGTTGATGGGTCAGCTGTTGAAAGTATTACGTTGGCCGATTACAATACTGGAGGAGCAGAAGAGCTCGTTTCATATGCCTTTCATACTTTAGTTTTTGGGGTGGCAGCAGGTTCTCATACGGTTAATGTCCATTTTAATGGAGTGGGGCATCCAGCTGGCTTAGCAGAAGTTAGAAATCGTCGTCTTACTGCTATAGCATATATGAGATAATTTATAGAAATTATTTAAGGAGAATTTATGAAAAAGAACTATGGATGGCATAGAGATCTCCCTGATTTTCGTGATCTATCGTACAAGGCTGTTCATAGATATAGTATTCAGGATCTCCCTACTTCGGTGGATCTCAGGCCTAAAATGTCTCCAGTAGAGAACCAACAAAACTTGGGAAGTTGCACATCGTTTGCATTAGCAGGTGCTCTTGAATTTCTTGAGGAGCAATCCCTCATAACTAAAACTGCTTCTCCAGAAATTCTTACTCCTAATTCTTATGTTTCTTTCTCACATCTTTTCATCTATTATAATGAACGTGATGCCGAGGGTGATCCAAATGAAGATGGTGGAGGACAATTACGAGATGGCATTAAAACTTTAGCTACTCTAGGATGCTGCAGTGAAGCGATTTGGCCATATAATGAATCTCAAGTATTTGTGAAACCTTCAGAAGCTGCCTATCAACAAGCTCTCAGTCATAAAATTACTTCTTATCAAAGTCTTTCCTCAATCTCTGATATGAAGCACTCGTTGTCTGAAGGTTTTCCCTTTGTATTTGGATTTACAGTCTATGATTCATTCGAGTCAGAGGAGACAGCTCAAACGGGTATTCTAAAGATGCCTGGTTGGAATGAGGGTTGTGTTGGTGGCCATGCAGTTTGCTGTGTTGGATATAATGATGCAGAGCAGATGTTCATTGTTCGTAATTCATGGGGGTCAGGTTGGGGATTGCAGGGATACTTTAAGATGCCCTTTCTATACATGAGTAATCCTAATTTGGCAAGTGACTATTGGACAATACGACGATGAACTTGCAAGATATTTTAAATTATATCCTAAGTTTTTTCAATTCAGTGGGTACTCCTTCTCCTGTCCCTTCTCCTGTTGAGCCTAAGTTTGATGGTACTCAGCTAGATCTGGTACGCAATACTTATTCTCAATTTTCTACACAAGGGAATTTTTCTATTAATAGTTCTTGGGAATGTTTCACGATAGAATGTCCGAAAGAATCTTATGAAGGTTCTCATGTATGTATTCCATGTGGAACTTACGAAGTCGAACTTGTTGATAGCCCTAAGCATGGCCCTAATACGCCACAGTTAGAAGAAGTCCCTGGAAGGTCACTGATTCAAATCCATTCCAGCAATTGGGCCATTAATCCCGAAACAAAAAAAGTTTTTCTTTTAGGCTGCATAGCTCCAGGAACATCTAAAGATCCTAATGTTGTATATAATTCCAAAGTTGCAATGACCGCTATTATGCAAAAAGTAGACTGGACAAAAAAAGTTAGAATTACAATAACCGAAGTATGAAATAGCCATTGCAAAATAGATATAAATATGATATACTTAGAGTATGAAAAAAATTGATATAACAGGGCAAAGATTTAATAGAATTGTAGTCATTAAAGAATCCACCATAAAACTTTATGGAAGATCTACTTGGGAATGCTTGTGCGATTGTGGAACTAAATTTTTGTGCACTTCTGATAATTTAAGAAGGGGTAAGCAGCAATCATGTAATTGTCTAAGAGATGAATTAAATTTAAAACGAAGCATAACACATGGATTTGATTCTCCAAAAGATAAGAATAAGCAGAGATTTTATAATATTTTTAAAGGAGTTCTCAGTAGATGTTTTAATCCCCATAGAAAAGCCTATCCCAATTATGGCGGTAGAGGTGTAACTGTGGGAGAAAGATGGCTAGGAGAGCATGGTTTTGAAAATTTTGTTATTGATATGTATGAAAGTTACTTAGCCCATGTTAAATTACATGGGGTTAAAAATACGACTATAGATAGATTTCCAAATAAAGATGGCAACTATGAACTTGGAAATTGCCGTTGGGCAGATTGGCCAAAGCAACAACGTAATAGACGAAATTCTTCAAATGTAGAAGACTATGAGGAACATAAAAAATGGCAAATAAGATTAGAGCAGGTAATTGTGGCTGCTATGAAAGAGGAGAGAAAAACTTCTAAGTATGAAAAATATTTTGGTTGCACCCTACCTGAATTTAGACAATATATAGAATCCCTTTGGGAACCTTGGATGAACTGGGATAATTATGGCCGTGGAGGAGGTAAATGGGTTGTTGATCATAAAAAGCAATGTCGTGAATTTGATTTAGCTAAAGAAGATGATAGATATTTATGTTTTAATTATAAAAATTTAAGACCTTATAGTGATAAAAAGAATACCGAAGAACAATATAGAATTACCGTCACCAAATAAATCTTACCCAATTAATTTCCCCCTTGACAAAAATCCTGCCTTCTGTTATACTCCCCCTATGGAAGAATTACGTTGCACTGGATGCTTCAATCTCCTCTACCAAAATGGCTCAGTTATAGATAGTGATATTGGCCCCCTAGTTGTGTGTGATATCTGCAGGGCTCTTTATTACCTACAGGTGACTCCTGCTACTGAAGAGTGTGTCCCCATAGCTGTTATTGTGCCTACTAATTTTTCTCCTGAAGATGAATATGATGTGATTCGTTCTGCAATTACTCGTGTCTCCCTTTCAGATTATCTGCTATCTCAGATACCACCTTGCACTGAGGAAGAGCAAGAAAAGGAAGAGGAGGAACGAATTATAAATCCACATTTTGAGGATGAGGATGAAGAAGAAGAAGTTCCTTTAAAAGATATAATTGAATCCTCTGTTACACCAACAGATTTCTTGGAGAAACTAAAATTCTATGAATGAAAAATGTGACGGATGCTTAGAAAATTCAAATCATAAATTTGCTGATTGCATTTTAGATACTTGTGGCTGCTCTTGTGTGGAACAGCTTAAGCAAATGCCAGCAAACACTCTAGAGGATGAGGTGAGTGGATCTCTTCCAAGTTATCTAGTTATAAAAAATGATGCCATTAAAGATATTTTAAGTTTAGGTGTTGATGCTGCTATTTTGGAGTTTAATAGAATTAGAAAAGATGAATGGTTGACAAAAAAGAAAGATAAGAGATTTCGGAAGAATAAATGATCACGATTAAGTCTGAAGAACAAATAGAGCAAATTAGAAAGGCAGGACGGATAGCGGCTGATACCTTATCCCTTCTGTCTTCTTTTATTGTACCAGGAAAAACAGGTCTTGAAATTGATAAATTGACCGAAGAGTACATTAGAAGTATGGGAGGTATCCCGTCAACTAAAGGATATGGGGGATTTCCCTATTCCCTTTGCTATGCTCGGAACAGTTCTGGGGTCCATTGTTTTCCTGATAAAGAACCTATTCAAGAGGGTGATTTGATCAAATTGGATTTAACCGTTTCATATAATGGCTGGAATGCAGATACGGCTTTGAGCCTAATTGTGCCTCCAGCCAGAAAAGAGGATGTGAGTCTTTGCTACAATACCTATAAAGCGTTGCAGGATGGCATTTTACAGGCTAAAGTGGGTAACAGGGTGACAGACATCTCAAAAGCGGTATTTGACGCTAGAAATGGCTGTGGGGTAGTGAAAATTTTCACTGGCCACGGCATAGGTAGAGATATTCATGAAGGACCAACTATTCCTAATTATGTTGCACCAGGGAAAGATGCCTTATTAGTTGAGAATATGGTTATTTGCATTGAGCCCATATTCACAAGTGGAACTGGGGAAGTTTATTATAATAAAAATGAATGGCCCACTTTTACTTTAGATTATAGTCATCTCGCTCACTTTGAACACACGATCCTTATTGGGTCTAATGGTCCAGAAATTCTTACTCTCCGAAAAGATGAACCCCTTCCAAAATAACCCTTGACAGATTGTTATTTACCTGCTATACTAAATGTATGAAAGATTCTAGAGGTCCATTTCGTAAAGTATTAAAAATTGAATCTGCTTGGGATACCCATGCAGCTTGGACTTTGGTTCATTTTGAATGTGGTCATGTTGGTCAGTTAAATCCAATTTATAATTATAGTAAAGAAATTGAACTACATTGTTTTCAATGTGGACAGGAGGATAAATAACCTTTTAAAAGTATAATAAAATGGTGTATATGTGAACGACCATTGATTATTTTTAAAAGGAGATTATTTAAATGAAAAATAAGCGTAAGCCTGGAGGACAACCAAAGCAGATTTGTAAACATGGACATAACAAAGATATTACAGGTAGAACTGCAGATGGAGCATGTAAATTATGTAAAGCTGGATTAGACAAAGCTCGTAGAGATCGAGTTAGAAATGGAGAGCAAATAGTAGTTCCTAAAAGTCAATTTTGTAAAAGAGGACATGATACTTTTATAACTGGACGATATAATAATGGTGGGTGTATCGCCTGTCGCAAGCAAACTTTTCTTGAATCATATGTTCCAAGTCCAGTAGTTAAAAAAGAATTTTGTCTGAATGGGCATGAAATTGCTGTAGTTGGTAGAACTGATAGCAATAACTGTAAAGCCTGTAAAATTGATTATGATGAACAATATCATAAGAAAGAGG
>Ga0302319_10011050_pt1 | contig 17162 bp, 9 predicted proteins | sample Bog_T0_2_FD_203319 | JGI IMG/M metagenome (GOLD analysis project Ga0302319, IMG submission 203319) | Peat permafrost microbial communities from Stordalen Mire near Abisko, Sweden - Bog_T0_2 | ecosystem: Environmental > Terrestrial > Soil > Wetlands > Peat | place: Sweden: Abisko, Stordalen Mire...
GATTCGTCACTCTCACGTTGCCGCGCTGCCGCGGCAACTCCGACTCTATGCGTTGAAACTGCGCCTCGGTGATCTCCACCTGCTCACAATAACATAAAACTTAATTAGTGTTAACACGCTCTAGTATCACGGTAATCTTACCGGGACCTCGGCACGGATTTACAGTCGCCATGCCGACTTTCCGACTGATTTTGGTTTGGTTGTTCGCGACAGTTGCACTCTCGGTCGGTCACCGGATCTCGCTGGCGAATCCAATTCCGCGTATCGCTCGAAGATCATCCTTACTGTCACGGATGTGAGAGTGACTTCGAGCCTTCAGCGATTGAAGTATTGAAGGAGTGAGGAGAAGGCATCGATGGTCTTTGTGATCGTGTTCAGTGGACTGCGATGGGCGCCGTGTCGCGCGGGAGCGCTTTGAGCGCCAGCTGAGTTTCTCCCAGCGCATCGAGAATGAATCGGTGCTTCGGACTGCGCTTCGCGAATTGTTCAAGCATTGACTGAGCCAGATCTAGGTTCTTACGCGCCAGCTCCGGATGATGAAGACTGGCTTCGATCCTTCCAGCGTATAGAAGTGCGACAGCATGGACAATTCCATTGGAGAGCGGGTCTGGATCGCGCAGGGCCACGCTGCGAAACATCGCGTCGGACCGCTGCACAAACTGCAGTGCCTCATGTGGAGAATGCATCAGATAAAGGGCCAAGCCCATCGTCAGATTGGAGGAAGCGAGGTCCGCAACCGCTTGTACGTTATCCTTGTCGGACTTCACCAGGTCCTCGTCCATCGCAATTGCCTTTCGGCAACGGGTCCGCACCTCGGAAAATGACTCGGCATACGCCAGACTCTTGCACAGCTCCTCGTTATCACCTGCGAGAAACGACTGCACACTTGTGTTGTTCGGGTCTCGGAGCGTGAGGCGATCGGCAATTTGAAGCGCCTTTCGATATTCATCGGCAGCCGCGCCGAACTGCCTGTCGAACTTCAGGGCCATGGCGACCCAGTTGTGCGAAATCAATACTCGGCGACCGTTACGCAAGTTATTCGGATCGGCATGCAGCAAGCCTTCGTTCATGGTCAGCGCGCGGCGTTCGTCGTCGAGAGCGGATGCGTATTGTCCCAACCATATCTTGAGAAATCCGTCGCTGATTAGCGAATCGGCGACTTCATACTGCAGCTTGGTGGAGTTCTGGCCTGCAGCCAACCTCTCTTCGAGATTTAAGCCGCGCTGGCCGAAATCGACCGCGCCGTCAAGATCTCCACGTTGATAATGAATTGCGCCCGCGAGTGCCATTGTCCCGATCAGATCCTCTTGCAGACTGGTGTCACGAGGATTCGCGGCCGCCAGTCTTTGGCGAATCGCAAGCGCCTTTTCGTAGAGCTGTTGCGCCTGTTGCAACGATCCGGCGCCGCCCAGATGTGGATGATTCTCTTCAGCGCGGATGCGCCCGAGCCGCTCATAAGCCGCTGACAGGTCACGCAGAGTGGCCGGGTCGTCAGGGGAATCCGCCTCGATTTGCTCAAGGTATTCCAGGGCACGGCTCACGACCAGCTCACGTGGAGCCGTGGATCCTGGCAAGGCTTCGATTGAATCGTGAAACTCGAACAGCATTGAGTTCGTGAGCTTGCGCAGCGACTCGAAATGTTGTTCCGCGCGGGCCTGTTCCATTCGCGCAATCCGTGCTTCCCGCACGATCGCAACCGCGCCGGCGACGACGACTAGCGCGAATGCCGTCGCTACCGCCAAGGCGAGTCTGTGGCGCTCGATGAACTTGCTGCATCGGTATGCGGTGCTTGCCGGGCGCGCAACGACCGGTTCGTGGTCCAGATAGCGCCGAATGTCGGCGGCCAGTTCAGAGGCAGCGTCATAGCGGCGAGCGCGATCCTTCTCCAGCGCTTTCATTGTGATCCAATCGAGGTCTCCGCGCAGCAAGCTCACCAGCTGTCTGGGAGCCATTCCGCGCGCCTCAGCAATCTCTGCGGAAGAATCCCGATCCGCGCCGATCCTGGTGCTCGGCCGCGGCGGTTCTTCTTCGCGCAGCCGGCGCAGCATCTCATCCAGCGGTTGTTTCTGCCGCTGTTTTGATTCAAAGGGACCCAACCCAGCCAGCAAAACATAGAGAACAATTCCGAGGGAATACACGTCGGTGCGTGTGTCGATGTCCTGCACGTTCGCGTCCACCTGCTCGGGACTCATATAGCCGGGCGTGCCCACAAAAAGGCCTAGCCGCGTCAACGCAAGCTTTCCGGCAACTTCAGGCACGGTCGCCTTGGCCAGCCCAAAGTCGATGATGCGCGGCGCCGGCTTGCCATCCACTTCCACTACCAGAATGTTTGCCGGCTTCAAATCGCGATGAATGATCGCCTTCTGGTGCGCATGTTGTACGCCCTCGCAGGCCTGGATAAGAAGCTCAAGGCGATCCCTGATCTTCAGCTTATTCTGATCGCAATACTCGGTGATGGGCAGCCCGGGAACATATTCCATGACAAAAAAAGGTTGCCCTTGTGGAGTGGTGCCGGCCTCAAACACTTTGGCAATGGTGGGATGGTCCATGATGGCCAGCGATTGCCGCTCTGATTGAAAGCGATGAACAATGGCCTCGTCGTACATCCCGGCCTTGATCAGCTTCAATGCCACTTGCCGGCGCACGGGTTCTGTCTGCTCAGCCAGCCAAACCTGGCCCATGCCGCCTTCACCAAGTCTGCGCACAAGATGAAACCGCTGGGCGAACACCTGGCCCCCCTGCAAACCAGACGCGAAATCAAGATCGTCGACGGTCTTGCCGAGCTCGTTGGCCAGTGCGGAAGGATGCAGGAACTCGGACGGCATGCCGGGATTCGACGCGAGCAGGGAATCAACTTCTTCGCGAAGGGTTGGATCGGACGAACACGCCTGCTCCAGAAACGCAATGCGTCCTTGCGGCGGCAGCTCCAGAACCGTCCCGAGCACATCTCGAATCTGCTGCCAGCGCTCAGGGGTCATGGGGATCAGGCTTTGCTCATCTGGTGATGCAGCCAAAGCCGGGCCGTGGCCCAATAACGCTTCACGGTAGTAGGGGAAAGATTTATCACCTTCGAAGTCTCTTCGATGGAGAGGCCGCCGAAGAACCGCAGCTCCACGATGCGGCTCTGCACCGCATCCAGTTTCGCCAGTTCGTTCAGCGCATCGTCCAGCGCAATCATATCCAAGCTCGGAGCCTTGCCCGCCACCTCGCCGCTCAGCGATACTCGGAACTCCCCATCCCGCTTGGCGGCATTGCGGCTGCGCGCATACTCCACCAGGATCTGACGCATCAGCTGTGCGCAGATTGCAACGAAGTGATCGCGATTCTTGAACGCTCCATTGCCTTGCTTCTCAAGGCGCAGATAAGCCTCGTGCACGAGGGCGGTGCTTTGTAGGATATGGTCGGCACGTTCGTTGCGCAAATAGCGGTGCGCGACCCGTCTGAGCTCGTTGTACACAAGCGGAAATACAGCCTGGAGCGCCCGGACATCCCCAGCATGCGGTTGAGCCAGCAGGTTGTTCACTGTGTTGGACGGAAGTTGCGACAAACAGCCCCCCACCCGGCCCATCTACTTACGAAGCCTGGCTGATACGGCGGTTCGCCAACCGAATGAAAGGAAAGAAGCTCTGCCGCCCTGCTGCGACAGCCTTTGGCTTCTGCCAGCAGCATATCAAAGAAAGTTGACTTGCCTGACCCAATTCGATCGGGAATCTCGCTTTAACCGGTAAGAAGAGATTCCCGCTCGCGCGCTTTCAATAAAAACGCCGCATCGTTGAACACTCTCAGAAGTGTTGCCCTACTTCATCTGGCTGCAACAAAAGCCGCATAAACAGATGCTGAAACGACTGCTGCAGGCGACGCGAGACGGACACCGGGAGGCGTTATTAATCGCAGGTTTCTTGTCCACCTGGCCGCACAGGCACTCCTATTCGGCATTCCAGGCGTGCTGATCGCCGGCCGGAAATCCGCAGCACAGACTGAAGCACCTCCGCCTACTTCCGTCGACGGACAGGTGGCAACATACGGTGATCGCGATCTGGTCGGCTTTCACTATCCGCCCGGCGCCGACCCCACGGCCGGGGCGCGGATCACAGGGCTTGCGCCGGGCGCGATTACGCTCTCTCGAGAGGGATTCGGCCATGGCTTTCCGTTCAAACCGGGTGATAACCAACCGGATGGCATTGAGGACTACCCCAACACTGACCAGATCTTCGTAGGCAGCAACCAGACGGCCGAGCACGACGGTTATGCTCAATTCGACGATCGCAAGAAAGGTCCTGCGCTTTTCAGACTCGACTACAGCAGGCTGGTTCCGGCAGGGGACAGAATTACGACGCTCACGCTGGGTATCGCGATCGACGATGTTCAATTTGGCCTTTGGGGGCAGCCATTCAACGCGAGGATCAATGGGCAGCCGAACCCGGCGATTTCAGGCGAGCTGAACAAGATCGACGATACCGGCCCGATGACGCGTTTCTTTTCCTCCGGAATCGACCCAGCTCTGCTCACGCCCGACCATATCCTGAAGGTCGCCATTGACGAAGCCGGCGATGGGGGCGACGGCTTTGCCATCGATTTCTTGACCGTTGGCGTCACCACCTCTGCCGATGGGCCCGTACCCATCGCTGCCAGAGGCTCACCTCATCCGCAGGGTGTCTCCGGTTCCGGCCCTATCACCACCACGGCAACGGTCCTCATCAAGGACGAGCAGGGTGTGGAACTTCATCTCAAGCAGGAAGAGAAGATCGCGATCCTCTTCATGGAGGCAATCTCCTTTATGGAGGACGATTGCCGCCGTCACCTCTCTCGTTATTGCTCTCTTGCTGAGCTTGTCGCAGGTCCCAAATCGCCCGGCTGGAGTATTGGCAGGTTGAAGTACGATCCGTCCCGGGACACAGACTACAAGTACACAGTCACCACCGCGGCGCAGGGTTGGAATGCGAGCGCCAGCCCGCAACGCGGCGGACTCGGCGGATTCTTCGATAACCTCGACCACGGCATCGTCGTGGAACAGTACTTCAACCCGAACGGTGATGCCTCGGCGAGAGACAAGAAGCTGGGGGAAATCTCGATTGCAGGCGAGATTTTTCAACTCCATTGACCTCGGCTTGTGCGCGGATCGTGCCCAGCACGAAATGCCTAGAAAGTATTTTCGCTTGGCATGGACCAATTCTCCACGGGTTTTCACTTTAACAGTTAACGAGGCTTCCCCGGGCTCCAACGGTAAGGCCCCAACCCGCGTTGGCCCGTCGAAAGTCACATCACAATGCTCCGGCTGCAAAGCGCGGGACGCAAGACCACATAAGGAGAAACAACATGAAGAACGGTAAACACGGAGTCATCGCACAGATCGCCGGGCCGGGCTTGGTGCTTGCCGCCCTTCTCGCCACGGTTCTCTCCAACCCCGGCATCGGCCGCGCGCAGACAAGCACAGCCTCGCCCGCGGTTACCACAGCAAAATCGTCAGGACCCCTCGCCAATTCGCCGGTCCAATCGGCTGCGAAGCCGCCTGCGAAAGGCCAGAGTGAAGGAATCCATGTCCACGGCCATTGGACCATTGAAGTGCACAATCCAGACGGGAAGCTGTTTTCGCACACCGAGTTTGAGAATGCGCTGGTGCAGCCCGCCGGTGCGGAGACTCTGGCCCTGCAGATACTCGGCTACCTCCCGACTGGCGGTTATTTAGTCAACCTGGCCGACAGCACTAGAAGCCATATCGGCCCTTGCGCTGCGATCAATAACAACGACACGTCCTGCTACTTAATCGGTTCGCTCGTCAGCCCTGAGCCAGGCGGATTCGGTGACGGCAGTTCCGCATGTGGCGGCACCGGGTCTAAAAATCAAATCACGCCCACGGGGCCTTGTTTTCCGTTAAGCGTCAGCGGCATTCCCTCTACGGGCAGCAATGGCGATCCATCGAGCCTTGCCTTCAGTGGCACCGCGGTAGCGAATTCGACCACGCCAATTACTGATGTATTCCTCAATTCTGTCCTTTGCTACGACAGCTCCACGCCGGCCCAGGGAGGTTCAACGGTGTCAGCTAATGCCTGCGCCCAAGGACAGGCGCAAACGGAAGCCTACTTGCTAACCCATGCAACTCTGCCAACCTCCGTGCAAATTGCAGCCGCGGGTCAGCTTATTTCTGTCAACGTGCAAATCAGTTTCCAATAGCGCTTCGTTCCAATCGCCTTGACCATCGACGAGCGGAGACAACGCGAGAGCGCAGAAGGCTGGACCATGAGCAGCGGAACACAGTTTTGCCGAAAAATGGTGGGCCTCATTGGCTGCGGCGCAATCGTGCTCGCCGGGCTGGCCGTTGCGCGTTCCTGGCGTTCTGGAAGGCATCTGGCCTTGACCACTTCGCCTCAAGCAATGCTGGCGTCGAAAGCCCTTTCCGTGCGCAGATCTCTTCTACCCCCGTCGGCTTCGCGGGCGGTCTCGCACTCCGCGAATATCCCCGTGCCCCTCAAGCAGCAAATCTCCGGACTGCTTGCCAATAAGATTCCTTCGCCGGCTATCTCGTCTGTTTCGCGCCAGCAAGCGATGCAGATGTACGCGGCCCTCCCTTTGTCCTTCGAAAAGAACCAGGGTCAGGCGGATGCTCAGGTAAGATTCCTTGCGCGCGCGCCCGGCTACACCCTCTTGCTTGCCAATCAGGAAGCAGTTGTATCTCTGCAACAGCGAAAACCGCCCCAGGCGAAACAATCTGCGCCAAACCTGACCGAGGCTCATCCAAAGACGGCACACCCGAAGACGATAGCCCGAAATATACGGTTGAAGTTTGCAGGCGCTAGCGGAGCCTCTCTCGTTCACGGTCGCGATGAATTGCCGGGCAAGACGAACTGCTTCATGGGGAGAGACTCAAAGCAGTGGCATAGCGACCTGCCTACTTATGCCGGTGTGGAATATCGCGGCATTTATTCCGGCATCGATGCGGTCTTCCACGGCAACCAGCAGCGTCTTGAATACGACTTCATTGTCGCGCCCGGCGCGGACCCTCGCGTCATAGGGCTCGACGTTGAGGGCGTGGCAGGGATGCGGATTGATTCACGCGGTGACCTGGAGTTACGCGCGGGATCGAGCACGCTTGAATTCAGAAAACCAATTGTCTATCAGGAAGCCGCGGGGCAACGGCGGAGGATTAATGGCAACTTCGCACGCCGTGGGAAACATCGTGTTGGCTTTTCGATCGGCCCCTATGACCGCTCGCGCCCCTTGATCATCGATCCAACTTTGGTTTATTCGACTTATCTAGGCGGTTCTTATGCGGATACCGGGAAAGCCATTGCCGTGGATTCTTCAGGCGACGTCTACATAACCGGCTCTGTCACCTCGTCCGATTTCCCCGTTAGCCCTGGAGCTTTCGAAACAACATTTCCCGCCTCGACAGCGGCCTACGTTGCCAAACTGAATCCTGCCGGCACTGCCCTTGTGTACGCCACTTACTTCGGAGATCCATATCCCGGCAACACGACCACCACGGGGATTGCAGTCGATGACTCAGGAGATGCGTATTTGACTGGCTATACGGACTACGATTTCCCCACCACACCGGGCGCGTTCGATACCGGCGGCGAATACCCGTATGTCACATTTGCATTTGCTACAGAATTGAATCCGGCCGGAACTGGGCTCGTCTACTCGACACTCCTGGCAGGAACAGAGTCCTCGGGAGCCCATAACACCACGGGGTATGGAATTGCCGTCGATACTGGCGAAAATGCGTATGTTGTAGGAACTACAACGTCTTCAACATACCCCACCACCGCCGGAGCATACCAGACGACTCAGGGCTGCACTTCCTGCTTTACCGGCTTTGTCACGAAAGTCAATGCCGGAGGGGAATCACTTTCGTATTCCACTTACCTGGGTACGGGTTCCAATCGGCCTTACGCCATCGCGCTCGATAGTGCGGGCGACGCCTTTATCGTGGGTGACACCCCAACCGCGTCATTCCCAGTTACTCCCGGCGCATACCTGACGGCCGCCAGCGAGCCAGAAGCGCTGTTTGTTACAAAGTTGAACCCAACCGGCACTGCACTCAGTTACTCCACGTTTCTCGACGAGTGGAGCAGCGCCAGCGTGGACTGGCCTCATGCCGTGGCCGTGGATAGCTCAGGCTATGCCTATGTGACGGGAACAACACCCTATGCGCACTTTCCCACCACTCCCGGCGCTTACCAGACCAATCTCCTCGATAACACCGACGCATTTGTAACTAAGCTCAATCCCACCGGATCGGCGTTGGTCTATTCCACTCTTCTGCCTGGCGAAACAGATGGATACGGCATCGCCGTAAACTCTGCTGGCCAGGCGTTTGTAGACGGAACCAGCAATGCCGCCGATCTGCCCACCACGCCTGGTGCTTTCCAGATCGCTCAGCCCACGACTTCGACGAACGGATTCCTCACCGTCTTTAGCGCGGATGGGTCGAGCCTGGCCTATTCGACTTACCTGGGATTAGCCGCCCAGAACGACTACAGCGAGATGTCGTACATGTATGGGATTGCTTTGGATTCGAGCGGCGACGTCTACCTGGTGGGCACGGCGCCGCAGGGATTTCCCACCACGGCAGGAGCGTTGAAGGCGACTCTGACGCCTGTGACTACTGGCGATGGGAGCCAATACCCCACAAACGGAATTGTTATGAAATTCGGATTCGCGGGCTCCGCGACGTTGACGATCACTCCGGCGTCACTGCCTGCGGGCATGGCAGGATCAGAGTTCTCAGAGACTCTGGCTGCAACCGGGGGAACCGGGACCGTCACCTTTGCGGTGACATCCGGATCGCTTCCTGCGGGGGTCACGCTCACCGCGGATGGCGCACTCTCCGGTACGCCCACCCAGGCCGGGACATTTCCATTGACCGTGACGGCAACCGACGCCGGCAACGATACCGGCACCCAGGCTTACTCGCTCGTTATCGCGTGCCAAGCCATCACGGTTGGACCCGCCGCGCTGGCGGCCGGTACAAGCGGAACAGCGTATCCGGAGGTTACATTTACGGAAACTGGCGGCATCGGCACAACCACATTCGCTGAATCGGGCGCATTGCCCGCCGGCATGAGTTTCGCGGCACCCTCCCTCAGCGGAACTCCAACTGAATCTGGTTCCTTCCCAATCCAGGTGACTGCGACCGACTCGAACAGTTGCACGGGAAGCGTCAGCGATACGCTCACGATCAACCCCGCAACACAGACGCCCGCCGTGGTCACCGATAACGAGACCATCACGGTGACGGATACGGAGACCTTCCCCGACGTCGCCGACTCGGAGAAGATCACGGTTGCCGACATTGAAACCGTCAGAGCCTACGCACCCATCGCGATCACGCCCAGCCCCACAACCTTCAACACGAACAGCGGCACAGGATATGCGACCCACGCGTTTACGCCGGTGCAATTCACTGCGACCGGTGGAACGGGCGCCCTGACTTTTCGCGAAAGCGGCGCGCTGCCCGCGGGAATCACATTCTCCAATGGGACCCTCGGCGGTACGCCTGCAACTTCATCGGCTGGAAACACCTATGCGTTTTCAGTCACTGCGACTGACGCCTTCGGCGACTCCGCAACTCTCCAGGGGTATGCGCTCACCATCCAGGCTGCAACCGCATTCCCTGCCGTTGTCACAGATAACGAGAACATCACACTGACAGACACAGAATCCTTCCCCGACGTCGCCGACGCTGAGCAGATCACGGTCACCGACATCGAAACCGTCACCGCGTTCAACGCGATTGCGATTACCCCCAGCGCAGCAGACTTCAACAGCAGCGACGGCACGGGGTTTGCTGGCGCAGTCTATAGCCCCGTGACGTTCACCGCAACCGGCGGCAGAGGAGCTTTAACTTTGAGTGAGAGCGGAACGCTGCCTGCCGGACTCACCTTCAAAAACGGGGTGCTGGGCGGCACATTGGGGTCTTCATCCTCCGGTACATACACATTCGCAGTCACAGCAACCGACGCCAACGGAGACCAGGCCACCCAACAGGGCTACTCTCTCAGTGTCTCAGCGCCGCTGAAGCCCACGCTCAAGATCAGCGCCAACCCTGACTCCTTGACCATTGCTCAAGGCGAAACCGGGGAAACGACGCTCACCTTTACGCCGTCCGGCGGCTATACGGGTAAGCTTGCATTAAGTTGCTCCGGCCTTCCCGCGAACTCGCTCTGCGTGTTCACCCAAAACGGCGCCCTCGTCAGCTCCGTGGCCTTGACCGGCAACAATCAGCCGGTGAACGTTCAATTGACATTCGTAACAGACGTCAACCCCCAACTTGCTCGTCTTGAGACAACCTCGACTCCCGCGCCAGATAGAGCGCTCCTGACAGCGGTCGCCTTCTGGTGGCCTGGCAGCCCGGTTGGATTGGGATTCTTCGTGCGCAAAAGAGTGACGCCCGCCAAGCATCTGCGGTGGTCGAGGCCCTGGCTGGTGGTTCTGCTCGCCGGCACTGTCACAGCCGGTCTGGCAGGCTGCATCGCCAATGGCCCATTTATCACTCCAGCCGGGACTTCAAAAATTACGGTCACCGCGAAACCGGGCTCGGGGGCCGCACAGGCTTTGAGCATCATCCTCACGATTACGCGGTAGCAGACCTTCGAAGGAATTTGCAGGATCGGTAAGAACGCTCAAAGGTCGATAGACCGAGCTGACGAGCTAGATCATGCTCTTTGCCACGGAAATTGGAGGCCGTGTCGATGGCAAAGAGCATCGCAAACGCACACCCAAATCTATTCTCATGCTCCCAGACCTTGAGCAATCCAAGTCGGCGGTACTAAACAGCCTGACCTCGCCCGGTTCACAACGAACTTACGATCATGCGATCGGAGAATTCATCGAATGGTATTGCTCGGAACCCAGGCTTGCCTTCAACAAGAGTGTCGTCACCAGGTATCGAATATCCCTCGAATAACCTTGTTGAAACATCCCCGGTAAGTTTTCGCCGTCGAGAGAGATCGATTCTTGAAGCCGGCAGTCCAGAGATTGAGGGCATCGGTAACGGTGATCTCATCCGTTCCGAGAACGGTCCGTTGACAGAATGGCTTCCGAGAGGACGAGGGATTGTCGAATCTCGCTTCGCCCGCTCATTCCGGGCAACGCGCTCAGCTTGTTCCCAGGACCGGGTCTTTGCAGACACGGTCCTGTCATGCCCATCCTCGTACATGTAGAGATATTCTCTGCAGTTGCAGCGCCGCCGGTAACGATCGCCTTTCTTCTTTCATTTGGTGCCGTGGCGGATAAAGACGATGACTGAGGAGGCGTCAGGAATCAATTCAGGAGTCATGACGGGAGTATATCCGTCCTGCACTTTTCCTGCAAAACGGTTACCGCTCCGACCAAAGCTCAGTATGTTACTGATTTAAAAGTATTTACTTGATCTCGGGAGCCATGATGCAGATGTCGGGCAGGTTCCGGTAACGCTCCGCGTAGTCCATCCCGTACCCGATCACGAAGAGATTCGGGATGGAGAAGCCCACGTAGTCGGCGTCGATTTTCTCGACGCGCCGCGAAGGTTTGTCGAGCAGCGTGGCAATGCGCAGGGTCTTGGGGTGGTGCTGGAGAAACACTTTGCGCAGGAATGACAGGGTGAGGCCGGTGTCGAGGATGTCTTCGACCACAAGCACGTTTTTGCCCTCGATAGGCTGGTCGAGGTCCTTGATGAGCTTTACGGCGCCCGACGAGCGCTGCCCGCTTCCGTAGCTGGAGACGGCGACAAAGTCGAATGTGGCGTCGGCATGGATGGCGCGGGACAGGTCGGCCAGAAAGGGTGCGGCGCCCTTGAGCACCCCGATCATGACCAGGCTCTCGCCATTGAGGTCGCGCGTAATCTGGGCGCCCATTTCGGCCACGCGTTCGGCAATCTGTTGGCGGGAGTAAAGAACTTCAAGTCCCTGATAGGTCAAGGAAGACATGCTCACAGTATCGCCTGAATCAGGCATCAATGGGTTGTGTAAATCGAGGGGTGCAATTTGGAGCGGCCCGGACTGCGCTCGATCGGGTTCGCAGCTCGGACGGACCTGTTTCAGTCCGGCGTCCGTCTATACTGGAGGAGATGTATCCGTTTATACATATCGGAAGCTTTTCCTTGCCCACCTTCGGGCTGATGCTGTGGCTGGCCGCCGTCACTGCCGCTGTGGTGGTCGATCGCGGCTTCAAGCGGGCGCATATTGACGCCGACGCGGTCGGAATGGTGGCCATCGCGGTGGTTGCGGGTATCGTGGGCGCCAAGCTTTGGCACGTGGTGGATACGCCCGCTGACTTTCGCGAAGTCGGATGGCGTGTCTTGTGGGACCAGGCGGGGTTTGCCTGGTACGGCGGACTGGTCTTCGGGCTTTCCGCACTGGTTTTTCAAGGCTGGCGGGCGAAGATCGGCGCCCTGCGCACGCTCGATCTGGCGGCTCCGGCAGCGGCTATCGGCTACGGAGTAGGCCGCATCGGGTGTTTTCTTTCCGGGGACGGCTGCTACGGCGTGCCCACCAACCTCCCCTGGGGGATGAGTTTCCCCCGCGGCATCGATCCGACCTTCGTCCGGGTGCACCCCACCCCGCTCTATGAGATGGCTGCCGGACTGCTGATCGGCTGGTGGCTGTGGTCGCGGCTGGGCAACCCCCATCGGGTGGGCGCGATTCTGGGGCAGTATCTCGCCTTGACCGGAATTGCTCGTTTTCTGGTTGAATTTATCCGCCGCAACCCCAAGGTTATATGGGGTTTGTCGAATGCGCAACTGGCCAGCGCAGGGGCGGCCCTGGTGGGAGGCGCAATCGTCTGGTGGACGGCTACGCGAACCAGTGAGCCTCCGGAGCCGGTGCCGTCGGCGATCCAGAAGCCGGCCTAGATTCCTTCCTGTTTCCTTGCGCCGACGCCGTAAACCATCCGTGGATTGGACCCTCAGTCACGCTTCGATATGAGAACCTTAGCGGTCAAAAGCTGAAGTTCGCCTGGAAGGTGATGGAGCGATTGCCGGGAGTGGGGTTGGTGAAGGCTCCGGCAAGGGCCTGGTATTTTCCAAACAGTGGAGAGTTCAGGACCCCGTTGGGAGGGGCGTAGTTCACCATGTTGAACACATTGGCCGCGCCGGCGACCAGGGTAAGACCGTATCTGCGCGGAGTGGCGGCGTCGAGATGGACGGCTGCTCCCTCACCCCCCAGGCCCCGGTTGCCGACGCTGTTCCCTGACTCCAGGTTGTAGCCTTCATTCTCTGCTTTAACTCTGGGGCCCACGCCGATGACTTTGCTCAGCCGCGCGTGATAGACGGCGTTGACCGGACCCACTCCCACACCGTAAGGAACGATGCGCTCGCCTTTGCCCGCAGGGTCGGTATCGAGGCAGCCGTATCGGGTGGCGACGACCCCGGCAGAGCCGCACGTGCCGTACGCCGGGCGGGCGTTAAACTGATTGTTGCCCGTCAGATCGTCCCCGATGGTCAGGTTGTAGGGTGTGCCGGACTGAACCACGAGCAGGGAAGCGAAGACGATGCCCCAGGGACCGTTGTAACTGTTGGTGAAGATCAGGCGCTGTCGATTGCCGAAGCTGGCGCGGCCGTAGTCGAAGCCGGGATGGGCGGCAACCGAGGGAGTGTAATTTACACCCTGAGTGTCGCTGCTTGCCTGATTGACCAGGTAGATCGTGCTGAAGACGAAATGCTTGAGCGCGACGCTGCTGGTGAAGATGAGCTGGCTTTGCCGGTAGAACCCGCCGGACTGGAATTGGTAGTTGAAGACGCTCGGAGTCGGGCCGGTGACGGTATACGTGGAAGGGTTAAAGGCCGGGGCGCTGACGTTGTTGGTGAAGTATTGATGCACGCCCTGGGTGTAGAGGTAGGTGAGGTTGGCGGTGACGCCTTTGGCGACCTGGCGGTCGATGCCGATGCCGGCTTGCATGTCGTATGCGGCGTGAAAGTGCGGATCGATGGTGTGATAGGACGAGCTGCCGGATGCCAGTTGGGCTGGAGTCGCCGGGTAAGTCGGGTTATCGACCACGAAACTCTGCTGATTGATACGGTTGTCGTGGATGGCTTCGAGCACGTAGGGCGTACCCGAGTTGGCGCTGAAAAAGTCGGGTACGGTGAAGCGGCTGAAGAACCAGCCATAGCCCGCGCGGAGGATCGTCTTGGGGGGCCTCGAGACAATGCGACCCGGACTCCAGGCCAGGGCGATGCGCGGAGCCCAGTCGGCGTGATCGCGGATGCGGTTCTGCCCTTCAAGGCGCAGGCCTAGACCAAGGTCGAAGTTCGGCTTGACCCGCCAGTCATCCTGAACAAAAAGCGCGCCGTCGAAGAGCAGCACCCTGGCCAGCGGATCGCTGATGACGGTTGCGGTGTACTGGGCCGGAGTTCCGGCCTGATAGGCGGCCGTGGTGTTGAACAGGTAGGAGCCGTTGGCGCCGGAAGTAGAATAGCTTGAGTCGTCGTAGGAACGGAGGCGTGTGCCGAAGCGAAGAGTGTGATTGCCCGCGGTGGCCGTCGAGTAGTTCTGCAACTCGAGGTTGTCCTGCGTATCCCGCTCCACGCCGGCGCTGCTGCCGCCCGAGGTGAAGGCGCCCTGGACGGTGACGGTCGCAGTGAGGTTCGAGGGTTGCTGGTTGTTGACGATGTGGCTCCATCTGAAGTGCGTTTCATTGACGAAGTGGGAGTTGACCAGAATGGTGTCGCCAAGCTGCAAAGCGTTCTCTTCGCTTACGACGTTGGAGGACTGCGAAGGCAGGTCGAAAGTCCCAACGCCGCTGCCGGTCTGATTGGTTCGGTAGAAAGAGTCGCGGACGGTGATGGTGTTGCGCTGGCCCAGCTGAAAATCGAGGCGCGGAGCGATCGAGATGTAATCGATGGGTGTAGGGAAAGACTGGGCGATGGTAGCGGTGGTGTTCTGGGGATTGACGGCGCTGATGATGGCTTGATTCTGGCGGCTCATCGTAAAGGCGCTGAAGAAGTAAGAGGCTTTCTTCGACAGCGGGCCGGAGAGATTGCCGACTACGGAGTATTGGTGGTAGCTGGGTTGCTGAGAAACCAAAGGATTGGCCGTGTTGAGTGCCGAAGTGCCGCCGTAACCCGAGACGCTGCCCTCGAATTTTTGCGTGCCGGGCTTGGTGATGATTTCAACGCGTCCATACCCGATGCGATCGAATTCAGCGGAAAAAGGATCCTGGTTGATGCGAATCTCAAGGATGGATGACTTGGGCGGAAGCTTTCCTCCGGCGAAACCGTCGATGTAGATCTGACCGCCATTAGGGCCTGCGGCCGGCCCGGCGAGGGCTTCGAGCTCGCTCTCAAGTTCGCCGGGATCGTCGGAGAGGGCGTTGAGCGCACTGCCCCGGAGAATGATCGCGCTGGAGTTTCGGTCCTGCGCGACGCCGACGCCCTGATTCTGCCCGGTAACGGTCACCTGCTGCTGCGCAACGGCAATTTTGAGCGGCAGGTTGAGTTCAACGGCCTGGCCGGCGGCGATGTGAATCGCCCGAATGATCAGAGGCGCGAAGTCTTTGGCGCTCACGGTGAGATCGTAGGTACCGGGGCCCAGCGAGAGAAATTGATAGCTCCCGTTGGAGCCGGATGCAGTCTCAAGGGAGCGATCTGCCAAGTGGAGCACGATGTGGGCTGCGGGAACGACAGCTCCGCTGGGATCCTGGACCGAGCCTCGCAATGAGCCGGATGGGGCGGGAAATTGCCCCGCGGACAGCATGGGGGAAATGAGCAATGCAATGACGCCCAGGACTTGGACCTTCAACATCATGATTTCCTGTTCGCGGCAGCAATTTCGAGCAGGGTTCGCTGGCCGCGCGTGAGTGCGACGGCCATCGTGCGCCTTGGCGAAAAACTCTCAGAACCAGGAAAATGATGCAGTAATGAACGAATTGCCGGTGCGGAGAAGACGTTCCCGCCCGGATCTGGTAATCCACGTCAAGAAAAGGAGTCGTCGTAAGCAAGTTTCTCATGCCCGCCGAGAGCCGCGAAACGGATTCTGTAAATTGCTGGCACGAAACGTTCTAGGGCCCGGTCCCCCGACGGTGTCGCCGGCCACGGGGGATGAAACTGTGCCCCATCCCTCGGACCTCATTGTTTCTGTCCGATGGGGTGGAGTCCGCAAAACTCCGCGACGGCCCTCTCTTGTTGACCTTGCATTCTTGTTTCTTGCTTGTTCTCCCCCGTCGTTGCTGACCCACGTTGAACGAAACTGGGTGCCCCACCCTCGGCGCGCCTTTGTTTTTTTGCGCCTGGGGTGGGTGGGAACGAACGTCGGCGGCCTCAAGTATTTTCAATGCAGCTTGCGAACTTGCTTCTTGCTGGCTGGCATTTCTCACACCGGTCGATTTTTGTGGCGAGCCGGGGCGCGGAGCGGGCTTTGAGAGCCGGTATTCGGCCTGAAGTGGCTTTTTTGACAGGGTGCGGCGTGTCGCGGAGGTGCTTGTCCGGCCGTCGTGAAAGTAGGCTTTTGAAAGGGCACGGCTTCAGCCGTGCCGTAAATGGCTGACAATAAAAGACGGGCTTTACCCCCTGAGGGACGATTTTCGGCCATTTCGACCTTCACCACGCGCTGTGATCGCGGATTGAATCCGGCTTTGCCGCATCGTTCCGCCAAGACTACCGCCTGATGATGTGGGAAAAGGGCTGGTGGCCTGCGCTTCTCCGCCTGCACCCTTTTTCTCGAGGGCGCACTGGCTTGCTGGGTCGACTGCGTTGCGCAGGATTACCGTCCCGACGCGCACAATGGAAGTGGGGGAATCTCATGTCCGCTTTCCTTGTGTCGCCTGCGCCCCGTTCTAACCCTCGGGTTGGCCTTGGCCCGCGCCGTTTTTTCGGCCCCCCCCTACCCCCCCCTGCCCCAATACTGGGGCAGTACGGCAGTACGATCCTGTGTAAGTCGCATTGAATCAAATAGTTAATATTTTATGCCAGTAAACAGAACCCCTATTTTTGGGGTCATTTCCACTCAATTTCGGCCCCTTCGTGTCGATTTTCGACGCAAAAAGGGCCTTAAATGCGACGCCAAATGATGCTCAAATCAACCCAATTCGAGGTGCCGTTTTGGTCGTGAAAATGCAGACGGGTGACCTTGCCCCCGCAAAACGTATCCCTTAGCAAGCTGCTCTAATAGCGAAAGGGAAACGAAGATGAGGCAGGGAACGCGTGGTCGTTACACGCTTGAGTTCAAGCAAGAAGCGGTCCGACTTGT